>TBL_comb47_HYPODRAFT_10006822_pt1 | contig 12210 bp, 5 predicted proteins | sample TroBogypolimnion_40_FD_10682 | JGI IMG/M metagenome (IMG submission 10682) | reverse complement strand
ACGCAATTGTCGGCACTGAATTTCGTCCAATTGAATTGTTTGAAAAGATTGTCATGAACCTCCATCGGCGACTGCGCTCCGCGCAACCCGCCGATTTTCTGGCCGGTCAAACTCCCCGACCCCCAGTGAACAAACATTCCGCAGCAAAACAATTGCCATGGGGCGCCAGCGGCGGGATCGGCCTTTGGCCAAGTCTGCGCGCCAGTAGCAAAGGAGTTTGTGGACGCAGCCTGGATCGCGCTGGGTCGAAACATCAGCGCACAGACCAGCAGGCACTGGCATAGGACTTTTTCCATCGGATGAGCTTTGAGTTTGCATGATTCCGACGTTCCGGTCTTGCAAATTCATTCAGCGCAGGAAATTGGACATTTATGCCCGCGCTGGTTGCCTCAATTTATCGCCGCCGGAAATGATTGATTCCTGCGCGTCGCAGTCCGTCGTCGTTCGCAGAGTAAGATTCAGATGACCGCTCTTTCCAAAGGTTATTATTCAGACGTTTTCATGCGTTCAGGCTTATTGCGCGGGAGCGCCAACATGGGGTGTGGAAATGGCACTGGCGCTCGGGATTGGGGACTCGACGCGCACCGCAAGGACGGCATAGAAATTTCCTTTCTCGAAGCCGGCACGATAGATTTTCCGTCGAGGCGAAGAAATAAAAACTATATCCGGACAGTTCACCATCACGCGACCGTGAAGCGTTTCGACCAACCCTCGATGGATGTCGGAAAATACTTCGGCCTGACAATCATCAAGGTGCCGAATCCAGCCATCAAACCCGAAGGCGGTTTCCCGGAACAAAAGCAAGCTGATGCCCGAGGTCGAAAAACGGTTTGATTTTTACATTGATGACCATTTTAAGTGGATTCAGGATGGATGTTCTTTCGCCATCGTGAAGGATCAAGTCACGGCGTTTTTGACAAAATTTGGTCGCCGCCTTCTGCTGTTTGAATCTCCCGCTGGTCGTTGTTGCAAACCGGCTTCGAACCTTTAGTGAAGGATTTTTTGCTGAAGATGCGCACCCCGGAAAAAATTCTCTGTGGGCACTGCGATTGGCAACGGCAGTCGGGCTGCGAGAAAACGGTTTATCTGCTTAAACCGTTTGCGCAAATTCTAAAATTATTTCCGCAAACACATCTATTTCATTTGGCGCGGAAGTGGCACAGTCACCTTACACACCCTTCTGCAAACTCCTGCCGTAACCGGCTGGTCTGTTTCTCTGGGTGTATGATTTCTAAAGTGAATCGCCGCAATGCAGTCCAATCATCGTGCCCGCATACACCATTTGCTGGTTCGCGGTCATCGGCGCTGCGGTGCGACGATTCCGAAAGTTCACCGATGGCAACGTCCGCAATGAACAAATATTCGCTCCGAGACTCTTAACCAAAACCTAACCAAAAACGTAAAATGAAACTGATCAAAAAAACTTGGGCCAAAACGTTGTGTTTGACCATTTGCGGCATGGGCGTGCTTTTCACGGCCCATGCGGATTTCACTTGGCTTGGAACCACTAGCACCGATTGGAGGGTCGCCGGCAATTGGCAGTCGAGTTCCTCCCCCCTGACTAATCAAATTAATGCTGGCGCTCGCTTCAATATCAATAATGCTTCCCACAGCCCCTGTGTCTATGATGTTTACTGCGGAACGACGGTTTTTTCGAACGGATCCCGCGGTATTGTCGTGGGCAGCGGCACTCTGGGCAGCGGCACTTTGACGATCAATGGCGGCACCTTGAAGACGTTCAGCACTGGCAACGATATTGTCCAGAACACCGCCGGAAACACCGGAATATTGAATATCAACGGCGGGGCTTTTATTAGTGGAACGCCGGCGGTGAATTTTGGCTTGGGAACCGGCAATCCCACGATCGCGTTTATGAACGTCAATGGCGGCTATGCCCAGATGAATCAAGGGATTTTCAATGTCCAACAAGGCACATTTAATTTTAATGGCGGCGTAACGACTTTCTCAAACCTGGTCGTTGCTGGGGGATCCATTACGAACAATTTCAACGGTGGCACTGTGCGGGCGCTCGCCAACACCACGGCAGCTTTCATCCCCAACTTGTCGCAAGCAAACGTTCGCAACGGCGGCGCGGTATTTGACTCGGCGGGTTTCAACATCACCGTGGTCGCCCCGCTGGCGCACAGCGTCATCAGCACGGATTCGGTTACCGACGGTGGTTTGACGAAGCTCAGCAACGGTACGTTGACCTTGAGCGGGGTGCCGACTTATACCGGCCCCACGGTCGTCCAAGGAGGTCGTTTGGTTACACCGCTGCCGCTGAGCAGTAGCGCCTTGGTCTTGGCTTCGGGATCCCGTTTCAGTCCCAGCCTCGCAGCGTCCGCCTGGTCGATGAGTTCGTCGGCAATGACCAACGCGACGATGGATTTCAACTATGGCAATTGGGGACTGAACGGTAACACCGCTGCCAATTTGATTATCCCGAACCTGGCCATCAGCGGCTCAGTCACTTGCAATATTACGGGCACGGCTTTTCCGATTACGAACCTAACTTTGCTTTCCTACGGCAGCAAGACTGGCGGCGGCTCGTTTGTTCTTGGAGCTTTGCCATCGGGCGCGGTGGCGACTTTGAATGATGATGGTGCCAACGTTACTTTGAACATCACAACGGCTTCCATTGCCAATCTCGTTTGGTCTGGTGGCGATGGCATTTGGCAAACCAATGGTGGTTTTAATTGGAATAGCGGCACCGTACAATATACCGAATATGCTTCTGGTATTGGTGACGTAGTGTCCTTTGACGACAGTGGTCCCGGCGGGACGGTTACGATCGGTTCGCAAGTCAAGCCCGGGAGCACGACCGTCAACATTTCGGGCAGCTTCTACACCTTCAGCGGTTCCGGCGCCATTGGCGGCACCAATGGAATCGCCATGCTGGGAACCAGCACGCTGACGATTCTGAATACGAACAATTTTACCGGTCCCGTGACCATTAGCGGCGGCAGCGGTACCGCCGGTGGAACATTGTTTGTCGGCAGCCCGAAAGCACTGGGGGCCACCAATGGTTCGGTCACCGTGAACGGTCCGGCCAACACACTGGAAATCGGCATACCTTCCGGATCGGCTGTCGTGGTCAGCAACAAGACCGTCGTCATCAACGGCACGGGCGTGGGCGGCGCGCGCGGCGCATTGCGCGGCGCAGCGGTCGCGAGCGGTACGAATATGTGGGCCGGGCCGGTTGTCATCGGCACGGATGCCTCACGCATCGGCACGGAGGACAATGGAAATCTTACGATTTCCGGACCAATCACGGACAACGGCGCAAACCTTGGCGTTTTGTTGCGACCCGGAATTAGCGGCGTCGTGACGGTCTCGGGCAGCGGAAGCAGCTATGGCTACACCCGCACTTATGGTGACGGCAGCGGCACGGGCATTGTGAAACTCGGCGCCAACAATGCGCTCTCGACCAACTCCCTGCAACTCGGTTTGGGCCAGTTGGACTTGAACGGTTTTAACCAGACCTTCGGCGGCATCAGTGACGTCAGCGGTCCCGGCACGATCATAAACAATGGCGCGGGCGCCTCCACGCTGACGATCTCCACCGGCACCAACAGCTTGAGCAGCTTCAATACCGGCGGCACCATCGCGGACGGCAGCAGCGTGCTCAACGTCGTTAAAACCGGCAGTGGCACGCAGACGTTTTCCGGTCCGAATGTGACTTACTCCGGCACCACCACCATCAGCGGCGGCACATTGAATCTCACTTCCGCCAACCCGCTGAACACGGCAATCATCGTGGCGGCCGGCGGCACGTTGAGCGGCGAAGGCAGCACGACGAATTCACTGACGCTCAACGCCAATTCCACGCTGGCGTTCGATCCTTCAACTCCGGGCGCGTTCACGGCCAACACGGTGAACGCCACGGCCTCGCCCATCAAACTCTTGCTCTTGGCTTCTGCGCCAACTAATACCGCCTCGCTCGTACTCAACGCGCCCAATGGTATCACCGGTTCAGCCGCAAATTTCCAAGTGGTCGGCTCGCGTGGCGGCATCTTCTATCTGACCAACGGCAACACGCAGTTGATGTTTGTGCCCAGCTCTGTGAACGCTTCGCTCGTCTGGAAAGGCAACAATGCCTTGCATCCGAATTATTGGGATACGCTCACGACCACCAATTGGAGCAACGGTGGCACGCCGGATGAGTTTTACACGGCGGACAACGTGACCTTTGATGACACGGCCAGCACTTTCAATGTGGCCATCCAAGGCGCCTCCGTACTGCCAACCAGTGTGACGGTGAACAGCGCGACCAACTACACGATCACCGGAGTCATCGGTGGCAGCGCGACGCTGACCAAGGGTGGTACCGGGACGCTGCTGTTGCCCAACGCGAACAGCTACACCGGCCTGACACTTATCACGAACGGCATTCTCAATGTGCAGGTGTCCGGCGCCCTTGGCAGCACAGCTTCGGGCACGTTTGTCTCCGGTAACGGCACGCTGGATGTGGGCACCCCACCGCTTCTCGCTAACACGATCAATCTGGGTTCCAGAGTGCTGACGATTTCTGGGAATGGGTTTGGCGGACAAGGCGCCATTGTCAACGACGATGTAAGCCTCACCACCCAGATCAACGCCGTGCAACAGGTTGTGCTGGCTGGCAACTCCAGCTTCGGCGGCCTTTCGCGCTGGGACATGCGTGGCACCGGCAATGCGCTCGATATGCAAGCCACGAACACGTTGACGAAGGTTGGTGGCAATTACGTGGCACTGGTGAGCACGGTTATCAATAACCCGGGCAATATTGTAATCAATGGCGGCACCTTGGGCATTCAAGTCGCAGCTAATCTGGGTGGTAGCGATGCAAACACCTTGACGGTGAACAATGGCGGTCGGCTTGAAATGTATCAATTGAGCGTGAATCCCATTTGGACTCTGGTGCTTAACAGTAACGCGCTGATCAATCCCGATAGTGGATTCGGGGGTTGGGACGGCCCGGTCATTCTCAATGGGCCGGCGACGCTGCAAGCCGATGCATCATTGACCATCAACGGTGCGATTACTGGCGCTGGATCCATCATCAAGAGCGGCGTTCAAACCGCCTCGCTCACCGCGTCCAACAGTTATACCGGCAACACCACCATCAACGGCGGCACGCTCGATCTGGACTGGCCCTCGCTCGCGAGCGGTTCGACTATCACCATCGCTAGCAACTCCGTGCTGAACTTGAACTTCACTGACACCAACACGGTTGCCGCGTTGGTGCTCAACGGCGTGAGCCAGCCGGCTGGCATTTATGATGCAACCAGCGGCGCTCCTTACATTACCGGCTCTGGCGCCTTGAACGTTGTCCCTTCTGCGGCGCCAACACTGACCTTCACCAGCAGCGGCAGCAGCCTGCAAATCACCTTCACCGGAGGCACTTTGCAGACGCAAACCAACAGCCTCGGTTCCGGTCTCGGCACGAACTGGGTGGACTATTCCGGCAGCAGCCCGGTGACTATCCCCATCAATCCCGCCAATGGCAGCGTGTTTTTCCGTGTGAAGCAATGAGTTGAGGTTATGGGTTCAATGGGCGGAGATGTCTTGGGTTGGCGTCTCCGCCCGCACCGGAAAAATGAAAAACAAATCAAATTACAAACTTCCGCAACAAAACGGATTTACGCTGATCGAACTGCTTGTGGTCATCGCGATCATTGCGATTCTCGCGGCCATGTTGTTGCCCGCGCTGGCGAGTGCCAAGGAGCGCGCCAAGCGTACGGCCTGCTCGAACAACATCAAGCAACAGACGCTCGCTTCCTTGATGGATGCCACTGACAATCAGGAAAAATTCGCCAACGACGGACAGGATGCGCCTTATTACATCGGTGCGGGTTTTCGAGAGAATATCATTTCCACCTACAAAATTAAGCGTGAGTCGTTTTATTGTCCCTCGAATCTAGACTGGAACAAGACCGACAACACCTTCTGGTATTTCTCGGACGGCAGCAATACGAACGATCCATCCGTGATCGGATATAATTACTATTGCGGTTGGCAGCCTTACAACGACATTGCCAACATCGGCACTTATTATCCGAACAACGGACTGTTGCCGGGCGGCGATAACATTCGTGCGCATTATCCTGTCTTCGCCATGAAGACAACTGACCGGCCTTACTACAAAGTGCTTTGGACCGACCTGTCGCGGCGTTACAACGGCGACTGGTTGCGCGGCACCGACTTCAATGCGCGCGGCGTGAACCATATGCAAAAAAACATGCCCGTTGGCGAAAATGAAGGCTACATTGATGGGCACGTCGAATGGGCGAAATTTTCCAGTTTTTCCAGTGGTCCGAAAATGGATTGGAACGGCTTGGAAATTTTCTTTCTGGGGAACGCGTTGTGATTTTTCCACTGCCGTGAACTGATGACGCTCAGATTTCAAACCGCCCGCCGGCTGCCGTTGTCCGCGGGCTTTTTTTCTTGCTTCGCTGGGCGTTGGTTCGCACAGACAGTTTTAAACGACAGCTTCGAGTCCGGCCGATTCTCCAATCCTTGGGGACTTACTAACGGCGTCAGCATCACCAACACTGGTGGCACTAATGGCACGCCGCATTTTGCTAAGTTCACTGCCTTCAGATTCCGCGCGAGCAGCGATCTGGCATTGCTAATGCCCTCTGGCGATTTCATTTGATTACCATCCCAAGAATCGCATGATACAATTTCTAAAAAATGTGCCGCAATTGCAGATAGTCCTCTGCCGTGGTTGTGGCATTTTATTTTGTCGAGGAATGAATTTTCAGAATCCAATTTGCTTGGCGCGGCTGTGGTCATGCCTGTCCGCACTCGCATTCGCGCTTTTTTCTGGGGTGGAATTTACTTTCGCGCAAGACATTGATCCAGCAAGCGATCCCAATGTTCAACCGTATGCCGGCACGCCGGTCAGCGGATATGTGCTGGCGTGGTCGGATGAGTTCAACACCAATTCAATTAATACCAACAAATGGAGTTACCGCACGGGGGTCCGTTTTTGGAGCGTCCAGCAGCCGCAGAATAACACGGAATCAAACGGCTATTATTGCTGCCTCCTCAAAAAGGAAACCGTGGGCACCAACAATTACACAGCCGGCGGCCTTATCAGCACAAAACTGTTCCGCTACGGTTATTACGAAACACGGATGCAGGTCTCGCCGGGGCGCGGCTGGCACACGTCATTTTGGATGATGAAAAACATCCTGACCTCCAACGACACCGCGCAGGTCGAACTCGACGCGTTGGAAAATGATTCCATCACTCCGACCAGCTATGGCATCAACAACCACCGCTGGCTGCCGCTCCCGACTTATACCTTTGGCGGACTGACCGTCACCACGCCTTCGCTGGCAGCGGGCTTCCACGTCATCGGCTGCGAATACACGGCGGCGACCGTGAAATACTTTTTCGATGGCGTGCTGGAGCAGACGGTGGCCAGTTCAAATTTCACGCCGGCCGACGTGAACATCTGGCTCACGTCCGTCGCTGCGCCGCTCGGCGGCACAACGAGCGTGGACGACGCGCAGCTTCCCGCGATGGCGCAATATGATTACGCGCGTTTTTTCACGCTCGGTCCCACCAGCAGCGTCAGCATCCTCACGCCCGTGAATGGCGTGACGCTCGCGGACACAAACACGGCATTGCGCCTGACGGCGAATGTGACTTCAAGCGACACGAATTATCGGCCCAGCGTTTTGTGGTCGCAACTTTCCGGACCCGGCACGGTTAATTTTGCCAATGCCACGAACGCCGACACCACGGCGAAATTCTCCGCGCCCGGCAACTACAATTTGCAATGCCAAGCTTCCGTCGGCACCAGCACCAGCACCGCACCCGTCAGCGTGGCTGTGAACGCGCCGCTCACGCTTGCGTTGAGCGAAGGCGTGAATGGATACAGCCACGTCTGCACCTTCATTCGTGGTGACTACTCGACTTGGAATGCTGGCGCGCGCGATCAGATTATTGTTGGCCGTTGGGATAACAGCCCGCTGCGGCCAATTTTTTCCTACGACCTGTCGCCACTCGGGACAAACGCCGTTATTCAATCGGTGTCGCTGAATTTGTGGACTTATCCAGCGGCGGGCGTCGGTTCCGTGGGCAACTTGGAATTGCGTCCGCTGCTAGGCACGCCGATTGAAGGCACGGGCGACGGCAGCAGCGTGGCGAACGGCGCGGGCACCGGCGCGACGTGGCTTTCGCGCACCGGCGGCACCAACGCGAGCGACTTGTGGACGAACGCCGGCGGCGATTTCACCACGAATATTTTATCGAGTGTGGCGGGTTACGACGCGACGATTACCGGCGCGCAAAAAACTTTTTCCTCATCTCCGAATTTTGTCGCGCTCGCGCAATCGGCTTTAAACATGGGTCAACCAATGAATTTGCTCCTGCTCTCGCCCACAACGGAGGCGGGCGCGAACAATTACATCAGCCGCATCTGCTCGGATGACAACGCAACCATATCGCAACGTCCGCAACTGATGCTGACGTTCCTCGGCAATTTTGCGCCAACCATCGTGATCTCCAACGCGCTTCTTGCCGTGAGCAATGTGCCCGTGTCGCCTGCGGCTGTTGTCAGCAACGCTTTGGGCACGACGTGGAGTCTGGTCAGCGGCGCGGGTTCAGTGAGCGTTGCCAATGTCGCCCAGTCCGCGACCATGGCTACTTTCAGCGCGCCGGGAAATTATCGGCTGCGCTTGACCGCCAGTAATGCGCTCGCACAAGTTTCGCGGGACATTACCGTGACGGTTCTGTCCTCGCGGCCCCAATTCACCAAGGCGCAGATCAACGGAGGTGAGTTCGGTTTTCAGTCCGTTGGCATCGCCGGTTTGAATTACACGGTGCAAGCTTCCACCAATCTCGCAATCTGGTTGAATTTATTGATTACAAATTCACCAGCAACAAACTTCACCTGGGTCGACGCCGACATCACGAATTTTAGGTATCGGTTTTATCGTTTGATGTTGTCTCCATAAAAATGTTGCGACTTGTCCTTCATCCTGAATCGTTTAAGGCAGGGACAAAATCGTTTGACAATCGGTCTCTGATTCAATTCTCTGGCGAAGATGTCCCGTTCTACAAAAATTAAACCGCACCGCTCTGCCGTCAAAGCGCTCCGGCGGGTGGCGGTTTTGGTTGACACCAGCACGACTTGGGGGCGCGCCGTCTTGCGCGGCATTAACGCCCATCGGTTGGAGCACGGTGATTGGGAAATTTTCGTCGAGGCGCGCGGCATGGAGGAACACCTGCGCGTGCCGCCCGGCTGGCGGGGCGAAGGCATCATCGCCCGCGTCGGCAACCCACTGATGGCGCGCGAACTCAAGGCCTTGAAGATCCCGGTCGTGAACGTCTCGGGCATTGAGATTGCCGAGGCGGATTTTCCCCGCGTGAGCACCGACCTCGACGCCTCCGCGAAGCTTGCGGCAAAATATTTTTTGGAGCGCGGCTTCCGGCATTTTGCCTATTTCGGTCTGATAGGATTAGACTATGTGAAACGTCACCGCGAAATTTTTGCCGACACCGTGAAGCAAAGCGGCGGCGACTTCACCTGGCTGGGCGTCAAGCCCATGGCCGGCGCGGAACCGGACTGGCGTTTGGATCTGGCCAGCCTCGGTGAATGGCTCAGGCAGCAGCCGCGGCCGCTAGGGGTTATTTGCTGGAACGCCAGCAGCGCGCGGGAAATTGTTTTCGCCTGTCACGAAGCGGGTTTGCTGGTTCCCGAAGAGGTCGCCGTTTTGAGCCAAGCCAATGACGAGGCGCTGTGTGAAACGGCATTGGTTCCCATTTCCGGCATATCCGTCTCCGGCGAAGGCATTGGGCTTAGCGCGGCGATGTTACTGGACCAACTCATGCACGGACGCAGAGCACCCAAACAACCAAAATTGATTGCGCCGCTCGGAGTGGTTACCCGGCAGTCCACCGACACGCTGGCCGTGGCCGACATTGGTGTGCGTAAAGCCTTGAGCTACCTGCGGCAGCGCGCTAACCAGCCGATTCAGGTGAATGAACTCGCCCGCGAGGCGGGCGTCTCCCGGCGCGCCCTCGAACATCGTTTCATGGAATTGCTTCATCGCACACCGGCGGATGAAATCCGGCGGGTGCATCTTGATCTGGCCCGCCAGCTACTCATTGAAACTGACCAGCCCATTGCCTGGGTCGCCGAAGCGGCGGGATTTGGTTCGCAAGCGTATTTTGCAGACGCTTTCCGCCGCCATTTCCACGCCGCGCCGTTTGCGTATCGCAAACAGCACCGGGTATCGGTCCACGGATACCGCTGAGGTCAAAACCCGCCGCTTTTTTCGCTGCGCATTTTCTAAAGATTATTGCGCAATTGCCTGTATTAGTGCCGGCGGCTTTGGCTCACCTTTTGAAAATAAAACCTCGGTCATGAAATCTATTTTTCGCATCGCATCGCGGCGATGCTGATCATTGCCGTTGGCTGCCACAAAAAAAACCATCAGCATCGGCTCAACCGGAGTTGAACAACCAAACGAATGTCCTACGCGAATAGCTCCTGACAGTTTCGCCAAAACGATCTGAACCCGCACTTACCCGCACACCAAGAACCATCACCGGTGCAAACACCAATATTCCTCCAGTGCCGTAATTTCTAATATGATTGATGAACGGAGCATTTCTCGCGAAATTGGTGGTTGGAAAGTAAAGGCTTGGAGCGTTGATAAACGATCCATCCGCGTTGGAAATGGAATATTCGGACATTTGATGTTGGGTGCTTTGTAACATGGCGCAAATATGAACAAACAACTTCCCTATCGGCAGACGCGTTCGCTCCGCGAACAAAAGATAGTTGCCGACCTCGCCGTCATCGGCGGCGGTCTGGCGGGCGTGTGTGCGGCGATCACGGCGGCACGCGCCGGCGCGAAAGTTGTCCTCGTGCAAGATCGTCCCGTGCTGGGCGGCAATGCTTCAAGCGAGGTGCGGCTGTGGATTCTCGGCGCGACGGCGCACATGGGCAATAACAACCGCTGGGCGCGCGAAGGCGGGGTGATTGACGAACTGCTGGTTGAAAATACGTTCCGCAATCCCGAAGGCAACCCGCTCATCCTCGACACGATTATTTTGGAAATGGTCGTTAACGAACCAAACATCACGCTGTTGCTGAACACGGCGGTGCATGACCTGGAAAAATCCGATGCGGACACGATTAAATCCGTCCGCGCGTTCTGCTCGCAAAATTCCACCGCCTGCGAAATCACCGCGCCATTGTTCATGGATGCGAGCGGCGACGGCATCGTGGGCTTCCTCGCCGGCGCAGCCTTCCGCATCGGAGCCGAGGCGCGCGCCGAGTTTGGTGAACCATTTGCGCCGGAAAAACCCAGCAGCGAACTGCTCGGCCACACCATTTATTTTTACTCGAAGGACACCGGCCGGCCGGTGAAATTCACGCCGCCGAGTTTTGCGCTGCGCGACATCACCCAAATTCCGCGTTGGCGCGACCTCAAGTTCAATGACAGCGGTTGCCGACTGTGGTGGCTGGAATGGGGCGGCGCGCTGGACACGATTCACGACAGCGAAACGATCAAGTGGGAACTGTGGAAAGTCGCTTACGGCGTGTGGAATCATATTAAAAACTCGGGCCAGTTTCCCGAAGCGGAGACGCTGACGCTCGAATGGGTCGGCACAATTCCTGGCAAACGCGAGAGCCGCCGTTTCGAAGGCGATTACATGATCATGCAGTCGGACATTGTGGAGCAGCGCCGCCACGCGGATGCGGTATCTTTTGGCGGCTGGGCGATTGATTTGCATCCGGCGGATGGCGTTTACAGCGCGCAGCCCGGCTGCCAGCAATGGCACGCGAAGGGAGTTTATCAAATCCCGTATCGCACGATGTATTCGCGGAATATTAATAATTTATTCCTCGCCGGCCGCAGTATCAGTGCGTCGCACATTGCGTTCGGCTCGACCCGCGTGATGGCCACCTGCGCCCACAATGGTCAAGCCGTCGGCATGGCGGCGGCGATTTGCGCGCGCGAAAAATTGCTGCCGCGCGATCTGCTCGCCGCCCCGCGCATACAGGAATTGCAGCGCAAACTGTTACGCATCGGCCAATACATTCCCGGCGTGGCATTGGAAGATGAAAACGATTTGGCGCGCTCGGCGGAAATTTCCGCGTCGAGCGAATTGAAACTGTCGCAGCTCGCGCCCAGCGGCGAGACGATGCCACTGGATGCCGCATGGGCGATGCTGTTGCCCGTTCAACCCGGCGCGCTGCCG
>TBL_comb47_HYPODRAFT_10006821_pt1 | contig 12211 bp, 7 predicted proteins | sample TroBogypolimnion_40_FD_10682 | JGI IMG/M metagenome (IMG submission 10682) | reverse complement strand
ATGTCCTGAACATACTTCTCCAACAATGGGAAAAGGGTCGTAGTATCTTGGCGTAAAGAACATGCAGGATCCTGTACCCAGGCTGAATTATGAACGCCAGGCTTTGGATCGGGTTGTTTCCCTAATGTTGATTCTTCGTTCCAGCAATCATCGAAAAAGACAAATATAGTTCGTATCTTATGTTTGGATGCAATGGACAAATATTTCTTTAACCGGATTTTAAATCTACATGGATTATCCTTCCATACTAAACTGCTCAGGTAAACACGCATCGTATTAAAGCCTAATTCCTGAGCCCAGCCCAATTCCTTATCAATCGTTTTGGGATCAAATGTATCTGCATGCCACATTTCGATTTGATTGATGGCTGTACTGGGCTGAAAATTACAACCGCTAATCCACGGTTGTTGAGCATACCATGTATTGGCTTTCTCTTTAGACCAACCTGCAGGATACCTGTTGTTTTGCTGAGCAGCAATTGAGTCATCCGCAAAACAAGAATTTGCAGGTAGCAAACAAAATAAGCACAGGAATGCAATGGCTATTGATTTGCTTATTCCTGATCGTTTTGATTTAGAATGTTCAGTACTTAAATGCATGTATTTAAAATCTTTATATAAATAGTTGAACCCACCAACTATGGGAGCAAAGATATTAAAAAACAGGCTCTATAGATCAAATGTTGATGAATTAAACTTTGTTTGACACATATGAAATATAAAGAATATAATCTAAATGATTGATTATAAAAAATATAATTGATCATAAACAAAATAGTTTGTTTAATAAAAGACAGATAATGAGTAATTTTTACTTTATATTGTAACGCTGAACAACAGGCTGAATTTTAAAATATATTTTGCATTAAGACAGTTAAACCAACACTTTTTTATAAATTTGCATTGCCAAAAAAAGAAGATTTGTAAAAGTCATGAAGAAAGACGGGATTATTAACTATTTAATATCACTATTTAAGGGGAAAACAGATAATTCGTACTTACAATTATTCAGATATACCTTTGTTGGTGGTTTTGCTTTTATAGTTGATTTTGGACTGCTTATTTTCCTGACAGAGTATTTTCATGTCTATTATTTACTTTCGGCAGGAATTGCTTTTGTGGTTGGCCTGGTTGTAAACTATTACCTGAGTGTAAGATGGGTTTTTAATAACAGGGTTGTTCAAAATCGAATCGTAGAATTCCTGGCTTTTGCGTTGATTGGAATGGCGGGATTAGGATTAAATGAACTTTTCTTATGGATATTTACGGACAAATTATTGATTCATTATATCTTTTCAAAAGTCATAACAACTTTCATAGTGTATTTCTGGAATTTCTTTGCACGTAAACTTTTACTGTTCAATCAACAAAAAATCAACCATGAGTAAAACTGCTATTATTATCGGTGCCGGTCCGGCTGGTTTAACAGCAGCCTACGAACTGGTTACCAAAACAGATATAAAACCAATCGTTATTGAGCAGAGCAATGATATCGGCGGAATTTCAAAGACAGTTGTATACCATGGGAACCGGATAGATATAGGAGGGCATCGATTCTTTTCAAAGTCCCCTGTAGTCATGAAATGGTGGCAGGATATTTTACCAATTCAAGGCTCTGAATCAAAAGATGAACTATTAAAAGACATTTACTACCACCACAAGCATAATCAGGTAAAACTGCCTGAAAATGGTCCTGATCCAGAAAAGACCGATCGTGTCATGCTTATCAGAACCCGGTTATCCCGTATTTTCTTCCTTCGTAAGTTTTTTGATTATCCCATCACTATTAATCTGACAACAGTTTTAAATCTGGGTATTGTCCGAATACTGAAAATCGGATGGACCTATATAAGTATTCAGGTTTTCCCGGTTAAAAACATACAATCACTCGAAGATTTCTTTATTAACCGGTTTGGCAAAGAACTATATAAAACTTTTTTCAAGGATTATACTGAGAAGGTATGGGGAGTACCCTGTTCTGAAATCGCAGCTGACTGGGGAGCCCAGCGGATAAAAGAACTGTCGGTCTCAAAAGCATTGCTCCATGCTTTAAAGTCAATCTTTAGAAAGGAAACGTCCCTGGAGCAAAAAAACACAGAAACAAGTCTGATTGAACAATTCATGTATCCTAAACTGGGACCGGGACAGATGTGGGAAACAGTTGCCCGGATAGTGGAAGAAAAGGGGGGAATAATAATAAAGGATTCAGAAGTAATTGAAATAAGTATTGGTGAAAACAAAGTGAATGAATTGACTTATTTGACTCATTCAACCAAAAAAGTGACAAAAATAAAAGGCGATTATTATTTATCCACCATGCCTGTTAAAAACCTTATACACTCTATGGGGAATAAGGTTCCTGCCTCAGTGAAAACTGTAAGTGATGGCTTGCAATACAGGGATTTTATTACAGTTGGGCTGCTGCTCAATAAACTTAAAATAAAAAATGAAACCAGGATTAATACATTGCATGGATTAGTACCCGATAATTGGATCTATATTCAGGAAAAAGAAGTAAAAGTCGGCAGGTTGCAGATCTTTAATAACTGGTCGCCTTACATGGTGGCAGACATAGAAAAAGTATGGATAGGTCTGGAGTATTTTTGTAATGAAGGGGATGAATTGTGGAACATGCCTGATCCTGTTTTTATTCAATTTGCAATAAATGAATTACACAGTATTGATATTATTGACAAAAATGAAGTTATCGACAGTACAATTATCCGAATGCCAAAGACGTATCCTGCCTATTTTGGGAGCTATTCAAACTTTCCGGTTATCAGGGAATTTACCGATAAGCTTGAAAATCTCTTTCTGATCGGTAGAAATGGAATGCATAAATACAACAACCAGGACCACTCCATGCTCACGGCAATAACAGCTGTCGAGAATATAATCCACGGAGTATTGACGAAAGATAATATCTGGGATATTAATACCGAAGAGGAATACCATGAAGAAAAATAAGATTTATGACTTGCTGTCAAGTCCTGTCTTTATCCTGTTACTCCTACTGACAGTCAATTTCATTATTTCCATTTTCCAACCTATGAATAATGATGAGGGTATCTTTAGTTATATCGGAAGAGCCTGGAGCCAAAACGGGATACCGCCTTATCAGGGTACTGTTGAAAACAAAACACCCGGTATCTTTGAATTATATGCCGTTTCAAATCTTTTGTTTGGGGTAACTGTTTTCTTTGTGAGAAGCCTTGGCATAATAGCCGTTTTAATAAGTTCATACCTGATTTACCTTATCGGGGAAAAAATATATAGTCATTTGGCAGGAGTTTTCAGTATGTATTTGTTTGGTTTAATATCAACATGGGGCTTATTAAACGGAATTTTTATTTCGCATACCGAAGTGTTTATGGTTATGTTTTCGATCCTGTCATTTTATATTTTAATCAAAGGAAAAGATAGTTTAAAATGGAAATACCTCCTATTACTGGCGGGCATTTCCATGGGGTTTTCCATTGCATTCAAGCAAATAGCTGTCACTACAACATGGGCTCTCCTCCTCTTTTTTATCTATACTTATAGGGACAAAACCATACAAAATAAAATTACAGGTATAATATTAGTTGGAGCAGGGATGTTTATTTCAACTTTGCTTAGTATTATTCCATTGCTTTTAAGTGGAGTTTCAGTCAAAGAATATCTGGAAGGTGCCTGGCTTATTCTCTTGAATTCAGGATCAAGCAGTTCATTAGCTGTCCACATTTCAAGATTTTTAGATGTCCTTATTTTTTCCAGGCTCGCCTTATTCTATCCTCTTTTATTTTTGCTTATCATACAAAGGGATTTACTGAAAAACAGGTATTTTGTCGGATTATTTATTTGGATATTGTTTGACTTTATTGGAATAAATTCGTCCGGTTATTATTACGGACATCAAATCAGACAACTTATTCCTTCTTTGTCAATTATATTGGGCGTTTTATTGGCTGCCTCGTTAACCCGTTTGTTCCAACAAAATTCAAATCAGAATAAGTACTTATCTTTTATTATAATCACTCTTATTGTTTTAATACTCCCTTACGGAAGCCTGTCTATAGGGGCAAAACTATTCGTATTCAATAAGCAAAATGATCCCGATAAAGAGATAGGAATCTGGTTAAGAAATAATACTCACAAAAATGAATCCATCTATATTGTCAATGGATCAGGGAATCCTGCTTTAAGCTATTCGGAAAGAGTTTCATCCAGTAAATACTTTAATTCTACTTTTATCACTGATGATAGTAAACGAAATATTGTATTGAATGATTTGCAGGCAAAACCACCTGTATTTATCTTAAAACTGAATACAAAAGAAGATGAAGAATTTCACATTGATCCGAAAATTGAAAATTTGATTCGGAATCATTATTCTTTGAAGATACGGAAATATAACTATGACATTTTCAAAAGGAATTAATTTATTGTCCGACTGTAAAACGTATTATCTGTTTCGGAATATAAATCCTTAATTACAATAAGCCTGGATAATATCCCGGTAGTTATTAGTACCCAGCCATAAACATTACTATTTTCTTATCTAATAAAGAACAAATCCAACACTCCAGAATAGCAAACGCCATATCTGGAGCATGAAAGGATGTTTTGATCCATATGGACTCTTTTTAATTCGTTTTAAGCCACTAAAAATAGAAAATGGCAGGCAAACACCCACCATTTCCCTTTTAGTTTTTATAAATCATTATTATTGATCTACAAGCATTTATTTTAATAACGCCAAATCTGATACATTACTCCCTATGCTCTTTTTTATAGAAAATGGCGAGCATATACCCACCATCTCCCATTCTGTTTTTGTAAATATCTATTGATGTATGCGATCTATTGATGTATGCGGTTTTATTTTACCAACACCAAATCTGATACATTACCGAGTTATTTCCAAAACCCATAGAAATGTATCAAAAGAGGCATAAGAGCTAGAGCACACACTATGAATAAAAAAAGAAACGTAAAGCCAATAATACTTCTTGATTTAGATTCTCTTATGTAATGAGAAAATATCTTGTCTCTTTTTCTGTATAAATAAAAGTGATTAATGAAAACAGTTACCATAAACAAACCAATATTTTCAAGAATTCCTAATTCAATAGGAATTATAAAATAATTGATTAAAAATAGCAACTCATTTAAATAAAATGCTTGTATTATACTTAGGAAAATAAATGATGGTATTTCAGGCTGACTATCAGCCCCTACCCACTTGTGAAATTGATATTGTTTATAATATAGATATTTCATTTGAATTAATATTTTAATGCATATAATCATCGCTGCCTGGATACATAACCTGTCCCTCCGGATATATTCAAACCTTTTTTAATGTACAAACGGTCTTGTCTGTTACTGGGATTTGCAATCCCAGTTCTTTGTATTATAATGATTTGTAATCCGCTTAGCTTTTCCAATTAAACCAAAGTTACTTCCAATAACCCTTTTCCTCCCGCCCAATCGATCGCCGAACTGTATCTGTCATCTTCCGCCCGGTTTACAGTTTCTGCATATCCAATTTTACGTTGCAAATATAACAAACATTATTTAATATTTGTATATATCGGATTATAAATCCTAATAATACATGAGGCTGGGATAACATATCCCAGCCACAGGCACCACCATTTTCAAACTTAATGAAGGACATATCCGGCTCGACGGGAAAAAATCGAGACACGGTTTTTTTGTCTTCAAAAAAGTATAAAAAAAGGCCCTTTTTTGAGCAGGGTAATTATAAGAAATAAGCGAAAAACTAAAAATGCAATTTTAGTTGTATTTAATTAAACGAAATACGTGAAACTTTTCCAAAGTTTAGAACTTTGGAAAAGTTAGTTAGTAATTAGAAAGGTTAGTTAGTAATTGGAAAAGTTAATAATAAAAGCTGCACATTCCATGCAAAATTACAACTCACACTTGTCCGTTACAGTTGAATGACGTTTAAAAAATGTCCTATCTATCCTGTAAATTCCGGATAATATCAAACTTAGTTTCAGTTACAGTTAAATAATATACGAAGAAGACCATTTCGCCCTTATGCCGTCCAGTCTTTCTCCAATGAGTCTGTGCAATAACTCCAATGAATCTCCTGAATGAGTTCTTAGATAATACATAGATAATACATATACAATACATACTAAACACATAGTAAAGACATATCTATATAGATATGTGATGTATTTGTATTTAGTTTGTAATTTCAAACTATTTAGTATCTTTGTTATCAGTTCTCTCTAAGGAGATTCTAAGGAGGTTTGCAGGAGGTAGATATAAGATAGTCGGTAGTAAGTAAGTCGGTAGAAATAAAAAATAGTAGGTAGTGAGTAATGGATAAACAGATAGTAGTAAACATATTAGTCGCACTCCTAGTTTACCCCTAAATCTCCACCAACTGGTAGCGATTTAGTATCTTAACTCTCAATTTCGTGTATTTATTGGCACAATATTGCATAAATTACTTGTGAATCTTTCATTTGGACTAGTACGTATTTGGTTTTAAAATCAAAATACGAAGTATTTTTCTGATCCGTTTTTAATCCGCCTGGTCAGCGTTTATCCGCGTCCCATTCTTAATTCTGGCTTGTCCAGGTTAGGTGTTTGAAGTATTTTTCCGGAACTTTCTCAATTATGGCAACCAACTGTAAAGTCCAGTTGAACTTGTTCTTTACTTCTGGGTTCAATTTTCCTAAGAAGTCAAGGTAATAATCTTTGTATTAAAATATGTTCCTGATAAACATTTCTTTCTCGGTGTAAAGTTAGCTGATTAGATAACAATATCCAAATTATTTAACAAGAAAAAAGTTCAATCAAATAATGTCTGTTGCTTACAAGTATATCGTAACGGCTTTTTATTGATAGTCTCAATCTCTTTTTGTGTCTTCAGGAACTCACGGAGTTTATTTTCGTTCCAGTTCATTTCAAGTCTTTTCAGTATATCTTTTGTTGTATATTCCCCTGTCTTCAATAGTTCAAGGATTTTTTTCTCATATTCCGTATCACGTTCTTTGGCAATGATGGCTGATTCATCAAGAATCAGGTTGCCTTTAAAATCTACCGGTATGGCCCCTTTTTCAATAAGTAATTCATTGGCATTTTCTTCTGCTGGTTCAGGTTTCCTGACGTAAACTTTCCTTTTCTTGCGCAAGCCATCGATGACTCCCGACCATGTACCGCCTTTATCCGAGGATTCGGCCACAAAGATTTCATCCGCCAAACCATATATAATTGAATTGCGTGCCATGGCTAACTCAGCTTTCCAGGGGGCACGGGGATGAAATGTACTCACCACCAATACATCCCCATCTACAATTTGTTTGTAATAGGTTTTAAATCCGGAGCTAAATGTCATAATGCCCTGTGGTAAAACAATAATACTTTGTCCGATATATTTGATAGCTGAATCCAGTGCCTGTTTATCCACTCCTTTTGCAAAACCGCTCACAATCACCTTGAAGTCTTTGGTAACCTTTTGAGCGATCTGATCCGTAAAATCCAATGCTACCTGTGATGCATCACGCGAACCCACAATAGCTACCGACTTTTCCTTAAGGATTTGCTTATTCCCTTTTACGTATAGTAGGGCAGGAGCATGGTTGTTCTTTAAATTTGTTATAAGTGTTTGTGAATAAAGAGGGGAAGTTATTGGTATTAATTCATAGCCCTCATTCTCCAGTTGTTCCGCCAGAAAAGCATTATTAGGTAGTTCCGATTTGGCTGCATTCAACCCCTCAATATCTTTTGGTTCCAGGGCATATCCTTTCTGCCATTCCGATTCAGGCAAACCAAAAAACTCCTCAATGCTCATATTCTGATCTTGAGAAAACTGACTGATAAGCCTGTTAATCTTCGCATATCCCCATCCGGGAATATGTGCCAGTGTGATCCAATATGCTGCTTCATTCGTCATGTAAATCTCCTCCTACAGTGCGGGCTATAATGAGAGGTGCAATCATTGTCGCTCCTAAGTGTGTCAAATACCTTCCTATTTCCTTCACTGTTGCACCGCTGTCGTAAATATCGTCGATTAATAAAATGTTTTTATCTGAAATCTCATCTGATGTTTCGTAAATAAACGCATCTGCCACATTATCATGTTTCAGGTAATGATTTTCAAAAACTTTTTGCTCACTGGTAAGCCTTTGTTTCTTTAGTTTATGTGATAATGAAATTTTTAAAACCTTTGCTATTTTCTCAGCAAAGTTCTTTACCAAATCCCCCGAAACTGTTGGCGGAACGTACAGTATCAAATCAAAATGTTTCTGTCCGAATTTCTGACGAAATGCCTTTAATGTCTGACTGACTAAGAAATCGGGAAAATCACCTGCACCTTCATACTTACATCGATGTATGGCAGCTCCTACATTCGAAAATCCATAAAACGAAGCTGAAACTCCATTCACTAAACAAGTTCCTTTCGTTTCTGCATTTATTTCAGGGAAATAGTTTTCCCGAAAGTCTCTTAATCTATTTTCCCATTCCTGAGTGACAATCACTTTGATCTTTTTCTGACCGGTGTTATCGCAATTATTTAAACAAAGGTTTGACTCATCACCCAAATAAGTGCAAAGGTACTTCATTCTCGATTCGGTTGTGTCAATATATCCCAACATTTTTTCCAACTCTTTGGTCTTACAGGCTCGCAACTCTTCAAAAACTTTTGTGTTAAGCACCGGAGCTCCTGTGATATATTCAAACTTCTTTTTTCCGCTATTGGTTACTTCACGTATAATTTTTTGTTCTATAAGGTCAGCTTTTATCACCCTGACTTGATTTTGTTTCAGGTTTGTTTTCTGCATCAATTCTTTTTCACTAAGCATTTCATACTTTATGGCCCGTATGACTTTCTCATATTTCGATACAGTAGGTCTTCCTCCTTCAATAAAGGCCTGCGGTAACTTGATATCGTCGGGATGATAAAAAAGTATAATATATGCCGGCTCACCATCCCGTCCTGCGCGCCCGATTTCCTGGTAATAATGGATAGGTGATTGTGGCATTTGAGTATGAATGATAAAACGGATATCAGGCTTGTCAATGCCCATACCCAATGCATTTGTTGAAATAACACACTTCCATTCATTATTCATCAACCCGTTTTCTATGGCAATTCTCGATTCAGGATCAAGCCCGGCATTATAACCAATGGATGATATATTGAGGTGATCCAGCCATTTTGAATAAATCTCTGTATCCATGCGTGTTCCGGTATAAAGCAATCCTGTCCCTGGCAATTTATCAAGGTTTTTGCCTAACCATATCATCTTTTCATCTTCCGAATCAACTTTTATCACGTACAATCTGAAATTATTACGCAATAAATTTCCTCTGATGGTAGTCAGGTTTCCTCCCATCTGTTGTTCAATATCATGCTGGACTCTCGGAGTTGCAGTAGCCGTAGTAGCTAATACCGGGAGCCCTATTGGGAGCAATTTAACCAGATTAATGATACGTTTAAATGCAGGGCGGAAATCATGTCCCCAAACAGATATGCAATGTGCTTCGTCAACCACGACCATCGAGATGTTTATCTGGTGTGTAGCTTCCACCCATTCTGTATTTTCCTGACGCTCGGGTGCAATGTACAAAATTTTAATCTTGCCATCTTTAGCTTCGGCAATGATATCAGAATTTTCCTCGTGGGTTTGTTCGCAATTAATGCATTTGGCAGGAATACCAATTGAAGATAATTTTTTCGCCTGATCGCGCATCAAGGCAATTAAAGGTGAAAATACAACGGTTGTTCCATTAAACAGGATAGCGGGAAATTGAAAACAAAGTGATTTGCCAAATCCCGTTTTTTCGATCAATAATACTCTTTCTCCAAGCAACAACTTTTCAATCGTCGTCCATTGTTCATCATAAAAACGACTTAACTGAAACCTGTTGTGTAATACAACTTCTGCTTCTTGCCGGTTCATAATTCATAGTATTTGAAGTTTTATTTTAAGGTAAAAAACTATTTAAAAATCAATTATATGTATAGATCAGTATTGCTATCCACATTACCAATATCCCCCACGTCCACACATAATACCCAAACTTCCTGTTCTTGTGATGCAAAGCATACATTAATAAAAAGATAGCAAACACACCTCCCGTTATTTCAAGAAAGTGTAATGTTCGTTCGGGTATGCATCGGTGGCACTTTATGGCAGCATGTTTGTCGTAAGCAAAAATGATTCCGCTTAGAAGATTAATGATAATCAGGTAAATTAAAAACAGCGTTTCAACCTTCATGCTTTATTATCGTTTTTCGATAGCTATCATTTCAATCGTGGTACAAACGTTCAAACTCTTCAAACCTCAAACATTCAAACTAATAAACGCTGATAAGTCTTCGACGATGTCAGGTTATTCACCTACAGAAATCATTCTAATTGCACAATATCCTAAACGTGGAACACTGAACCTTGAACACTGAACTTTTCAAACCTCAAACCTTTCAAACTCTTCAAACTTTTTATTCTTCAAGAAGATCCGGTCTCAACCGTTTCGTCCTTTCCACCGATTGTTGATGATTCCATTCATCCACCTTAGCCTGATGTCCTGACAACAGAATATCCGGTACTTTCCATCCTTTATACTCTGCGGGACGGGTATATACGGGCGGTGCCAGCAGATTATCCTGGAATGAGTCGGAGAGGGCAGATTGCTCATCCCCAATGGCTCCCGGTATCAGGCGTACAATGGCATCCGTCATCATAGCTGCGGGTAACTCACCGCCTGTCAACACAAAGTCGCCAATGGATATTTCACGCGTAATCAGATGTTCGCGGATACGATGGTCAATGCCCTTGTAATGCCCGCAAAGTATAATCAGGTTTTCGGTCATTGACAGATTGTTCGCCATTTTCTGATCAAATTTCTCTCCATCGGGGGAAGTATAGATCACCTCGTCGTACATACGTTCACTTTTCAGCAAGGTAATGACCCTGTCGATAGGCTCGATCTGCATCACCATGCCTGCGCTGAATCCAAAGGCATAGTCGTCCACCCGGCGGGTTTTGTTGGTGGAATAGTCACGTAAATTGTGTACATAAATCTCCACCAGCCCTTTTTCACAGGCGCGTTTTACAATAGAGTAATTCAGAGGGCTTTCCAACAGCTCGGGTACGGCGGAAATAATATCAATGCGCATGATGATGGTTTATAAATGAATATGCAAAGGTAGAAAAATTGTAGCAATTAGCTTATTGGTTAAATCGTTTAATAGATAATTAGGTTGAGCGGTTCATTTGTTTCGTTTATTTTCATCATCCGGATCCATTCACTATCTCTTCGCTGCCCACTCGCTATCTAATTTAAGATAACCCGTATATAACCCGTATATAACCCGTAAATAACCCGTACTTATATAGACATGGGTTATCCATGGATTATGGTTGGATGATAGTTGGATGATTTACCGCTTGTCCAAAATACGGTAATGACCCGGATTGGAATAGATGGCGACTGGATACTGACAACAATGCATCCGGATATGGGAAAAAATGGGTAAGATTCGTTCCACTGAAGTTAAAAAATAAAGTTCGTTACGGTTGAATTTAAAGGTTCGATGCCAGCCATTTACGGAGCACTCCGGGTTCAATACCACGACGCGAAGCATAATCGGTAAATTGGGTTTCGTCTATTTTACCGATCATAAAGTACCTGGATTGTGGATGGGCAAAATACAATCCGCATACCGATGCATTGGGGAACATAGCTCCGTTTTCAGTTAGGGAAATGCCTATTTCATTGAATTTTACCAACGGGTCGAGTGTAAAGATGATGGACTGGTCGGGAAGGGAAGGATAGCCTACAGCAGGTCGAATACCTTTATACTGGGTTTTAAGCATCTCTTTTACGGTCAGGTTTTCATCAACGGCATAGCCCCAGTATTTTTTCCTTACTTCGGTATGCAACCATTCAGCCGTAGCTTCCGCCAACCTGTCGGAAAGCGTTTTGACCAGAATAGAGTCGTACATGTTATCTTCTTTCTCGAAAGTTTCAGCAAAAGGTTCCACACCCTGGATGGTTGTTGCAAAGGTGCCGACATAATCATTTTCAGAAGCCAGGAAATCGGCCAGTGAATAACAATAGCCATCCGTGGAAGGGTGTTGCTGGCGAAGGGTGGGTACAACAACTGTCTTGTCATTGTGCCGTATATAAATATCATCTTCAAGGGCGTAGCCTTCGAAAATGCCAATGGTTGCATTGAT
>TBL_comb47_HYPODRAFT_10006820_pt1 | contig 12216 bp, 10 predicted proteins | sample TroBogypolimnion_40_FD_10682 | JGI IMG/M metagenome (IMG submission 10682) | reverse complement strand
AGCGATCACCGGCCTACCAATTTGTTCTTCCCGCATACCGTTGGCCCGCCACAGAGCTCGGGCTCCCGCCATTCTTCTGCCTTCCGTCGTTGCTGCGCTCCGCAATGGATTACCCATTTCCCTCTCCTCAACTCACTAATTTATTTTTTCCTTGTCTTTTCCCGCTGGTTAGCGATAGAACCTAAAGAGATACGTCTTGTCAATTCTATACTGGTACGCGCTATGAAACAACAGGAGATTAACTACTGGATTACCGCCATGCTGCAAAAGCACGAACGGGTTTCCGATCTTAACATCACCGTGGGCAAGACCTTACAAGTTGAAAGCGACGGCCTACTGGTACCGGTAGAGGTCTTTCCTCAGGTTACGCAACTAACCCCTTTTCAGACCGAGGTGTTCGCCTTAAACTTGATAGGCGGCAACCGCCGCCTACTGAGAGACCTGACCATCAAGGGCTCCTGCGACCTCTCCTATTCCCTTGATGATAAAGTCCGGTTCCGAGTTAATATCTTTTCGCAAAAAGGGTATTACACTTCGGTATTACGAAAGCTCGAGACCACGATTCCTACCATCACAGGGTTCAAATTTCCCGAGGCCTTTGCCAAGATGGCCCGAGAGGTCAATGGGCTGATTCTGTTTACAGGGGCCACCGGCACTGGGAAGACGACCTCCATGGCGGCGATCCTTAACCAGATCAACGAGGACCGCCTGATACATATAGTGACCCTAGAGGATCCCATCGAGTATGTGCATCCCCATAAAAAATCAACTTTCAACCAGAGAGAGATGGGGGATGACTTCGACACCTTTGCCAACGGACTCCGCGCTGCCCTGCGGCAGGCCCCCAAGGTCATTCTCGTCGGCGAGATCCGTGACCGGGAGACCCTGGAAATCGCTCTGACCGCGGCGGAAACCGGCCATGTCGTTTTCTCTACCCTGCACACCATCGATACCGGTCAGACCATCAACCGTGTCCTCGGTATGTTTGAGAAAGACGAACAGCCGCAAATCCGTAACCGGCTGGCCGACACCATCCGCTGGATCGTCAGCCAACGCCTACCACCACGAATCGGCGGCGGCCGCGTCGCTGCCTTGGAGATTCTCTGTTCCAGTCTTCGAGTCAAAGATTTGATCATCAACGGCGAAACCGAAGAAAAAACCTTTTATGATATCGTCAGTAAGGGTTCTGCCCGCGATATGCGCACCTTTGACCAGCACTTGCTGGAAATGTTCGAAACAGGACTCATCACCGAGGAGTCGGCGATGTTGTACGCCTCCCATCGCAGCGAAATCAAAAGGGGGTTGGATACGATCAAATCCTCCCGCGGCGAACGGACCTCATCCATTGACGACCTGCGCATGGAGCAGGAAGAGAATGATCCCTATAATCGTTGGTCTTGAATGCGGGTTAAACGGCCTAACAGTGCCACGACGGAAGCACCTCCTGCTCCACGCTAAACGACCTTGATGCTCCGTGTTTTTCAAATCAGTTGCACGCATCACTTCCAACATTCTGCTATTATAGCATAAGGAACGACCATGCTGACCCATTGCCCCTTTTGCCACAAACCTCTTGAACTCTCCGAGGAACAGAGCTCCCGACTAGAACAAGCCCTGTTTCAACTGAACCCCGGCAAAATACTGACAATCAAGTGCCCTCTCTGCCGCAGTGCGATCACTCTGGATAAAACCGGACTCCCGCCGCAAAAATCAGCAACCCAGGTAATTCCGCCACCACCGCCGACACTGGACTGGCTCAAATCAGGTGTCTATCAAGGTGAAGAAAAGGTCGAAGATGTTCCCATGGCGCTCATTCTCCACCATCCGGATGACCAACGCCAGCGCATCGGCGAGGCCCTGGAGGCTGTCGGCTATCAGGTTTTCATGGCCGATACAGTTGTCAATGCGATGGAGCGGATGCGTTTTGTTAATTTTTCATGTGTCGTCCTGCAAGCCAATATGGACGGAACTCTTGAGCAATCCTCCTTCCATGCCTACATGCGCAACCTGACGATGGAGCGCAGGCGCTACATTTTTTACATCCTTATCGGTAACGATTTCCATACCCTCTACAATCTGGAAGCATTGGCCTTAAGTGCCAACCTCACCGTCAATTCCTCTGATCTCAACCACCTCGACATCGTGCTCCGCAAATCAATCCCGGACTATGAAGAACTGTTCGGTCCCTTCCTGGAAGAACTCAACGCCTACGGAAAACGGTGATCAGTGTACCGCTCCAATGCACCAACGTCAGGTAGAGGCCAGATCACGACAACGGTCGCTATCCTGCTTGCACGATAGACGACTGACAGGCAGCACCGCCCCCTGCTGCCATGAACAGGAATGGTGCCAAGGAAGAAAGCGAAAATCACCGCGCAGGCAAAAAAATGCCTTTTTTCAAGACGAAACAGTTGTTTTTAAAAAACAACTCTGGTAAATATCATCGCTTACTAAACGGGGTGGAGCAAAGGATACTATTGCTCATCATCAACCACTTATCAAAGACCTGACAAGGGTCACCACAGGAACAATCCATGACAAATAACGGAACTCAACCCGCATTTGCGGCAGATGACAACAGCTTTGAAGAAATGAGCTTTGCTGAACTGTTTGAACAGGACGAAAACAATACCGTCATTACCGTCGGCGAAGTTGCGCTTGGTACAGTCGTTGGCCTGAGCTCTGACGCCGTATTGATCGATGTTGGCGACAAAGCGGAGAGTTATATTCCGCTCTCCGAATTCCGCGCCGAAGATCCGAATCGGGTAATCAATATTGGCGACCAGTTCGACGTCTTCATCGAAAAAAGAAAAGATGAAGGCGGCCTGTTGCTTTCTCGTGAAAAAGCCATTGCCATTAAAGTCTGGGAACTGATTGCCTCGATTCAAGAAGAGGACGGGACCATTGAGGGCCGTATTGACAACCGGGTGAAGGGTGGTATGTCTGTTGACATTGGAGTGCCGGCGTTTCTGCCCTACTCGCAGATCGACCTCCGCCCGGTCAAAGATCTGGATGGGCTCATCGGCCAGACCTTTGAATTTAAAATTCTCAAGTTCAACCGAAAACGCAACAATGTAGTTATCTCACGGCGAGCGATTCTGGAAGACCAACGCACGGCTTTGCGCGAGCAGATGCGCACCTCGCTTGAAGAAGGGCAGACCATCCGTGGCGCCATCACTAATATTACCGACTACGGTCTGTTCATTGACCTGGGCGGCATGGACGGCCTCTGCCATATCACCGATCTTTCCTGGGGACGAGTTTCCCATCCTTCCAAGCTGTACACGGTTGGCGAGGAAATTGAGGTCAAGATTCTCAAATATGACAAAAACTCCGACCGAGTTTCTTTGGGCGTCAAACAGCTAAAAACCGACCCTTGGGAGCGCGTACCAGAGCAATATGCTCCGGGTTCAAGAGTTACGGGTAAGGTCGTCTCTATCACCGATTACGGTGTCTTTGTCGAACTGGAAGAGGGCGTTGAAGGCTTGGTGCATATCTCCGAAATGAGTTGGTCGAAAAAACCACGCCATCCTTCCAAGATTGTCGGAGTCGGTGAAGAAATCGAGGTTCAGGTGCTCAAAGTCGAAGCGGAGACCAAACGTATTTCGCTGGGCATGAAGCAAATGCAACCCAATCCTTGGGATGTGGTGGAAGAGAGCTATCCGGTTGGTTCGGTTATTGAAGGAAAAATTAAAAACATCACAGATTTCGGTATCTTTATCGGTATTGAAGAGGGTATTGATGGCCTCATCCATGTTTCTGACCTTTCCTGGACAGAGCGGATTAAACATCCTTCCGAGAAATATGCCAAGGGAGAGACGATTCAGGCTGTAGTGCTCAAAATCGACAAGGAAAACGAACGGTTTTCCCTGGGCGTCAAACAGTTGGAACCCGATCCTTGGCAGGCTGCAGCCAGCAACTACCCGATCGGCTCAACCGTTGAAGGAACCATCACCAACGTGACCGATTTTGGAGTCTTTGTGCAGCTGGAGGAAGGCATCGAAGGTTTGGTGCATGTTTCCGAAATCTCCAAGGAAAAAGTAAAAACCCCTGTTGGCATGTTTAATATCAATGACATCTTGAAGGCCATGGTTATTAACGTCTCTGCCGATGATCGAAAGATTGGTCTTTCCGTGAAAGCGCTGCAAGAAAAAGAAGACAATAACGGTGCGATTCCAGAAGAATATGTCCAAAAAGTTCAAAGCAGTGGTCCATCCACCTTCGGGGATTTACTAAAAGCAGCCGCTGGTGAAGACACAAACAAGTAGAGCCTACTTGTTATTGAACAAACCAAACGGGTATTCCACTGGCCGGAAAATCAACACAGTAAAACGGTGGAATGCCCTTTATATTATACCCGCACCAAGAGGTTTCAAACCCTTGACACAGATGCGGTCGGTCAAAAAGGATAATTATCATGCTTAAGCGTGAATTGGTCAATCAAGTTTCCGAACAGCTTGGTGATTACTATAAACAAGATATAGCGCAGGCTGTAGAAATCATTCTCGAAGAGATATCGCAAGCACTTGCAGAAGAGAGAAGGGTGGAAATACGGGGGTTTGGTAGTTTCTCAGTGCGGACACGCAAACCACGCACGACGAAAAATCCAAAGACAGGAAAAATGATGAGTATTCCCGCCCGCAAAACCCTTCACTTTACAATGAGCAAATCGTTGAAGGAAGTGCTGATCGATGAAGTAGAATAACAACTTTTTCTTTGCACAAAAAAAGACCGAACCTGTACAGGTTCGGTCTTTTTTTGTTACTGTTTGCTGCGGCTATAGGGGGGGGGGAAAGAGAACGGACAGTGATCACACCCGAGAGTGCTATTACGATAAAAAAGCACTGATATCGCCCTTACCTTCCCGGAGAATTTCTGGTTGATCGGTAAGTAGGGAAATGACGCTTGAAGGATAGGGAACGATTTCACCACCATCGATGATTAGGTCCACCTGTTTACCAAAAAGCCGGTCAACATCGAGATAACTGCAAACCGGCAGCTCATCCTCTTCAAGCATGGCGCTAGTGTTGAGCACCGGATTCCCCAGGGCCTCAATGATGGCCAGACAGATAGGATTATCAGGAACCCTTATGCCAACGGTTTTCTGCTTAGTTAGCATGATTTTAGGCACCACCTTGGTTCCTGAAAGAACAAAGGTGTACGGGCCCGGCAAATTTTTCCGCATCAGCCGATAGGCGGTATTGCCAACATGACCGTAACTGCTGATGTTGGTCAAGGAAGCGCACATGAAGCTAAACGGCTTATCCTTTGGCCGTCGTTTTATCTGATACACCCGTTTCACTGCTTTTTGATTAAAAATATCGCAGCCGATACCGTACATAGTATCGGTCGGGTAACAAATCACCCCTCCCCGCTGCAAGACCTCGACAGCTTGTGAGATCAATCGCGGTTGCGGATTAGAGGGGTTTATCTCCAGGATTCTCGCCATATGTAAAATGAGTGTTGCATAATCTTAAATCGTAACAGGATTGCAAGCAACTTGACCCTGCACCGACGGCGCCGTGCATATCCCGTTATCTGGAAGCGGCAGGAAAGTTTGATAATTAAGCAGGAATTAAGGAGAATAGCCAGAGTTTTTTACCGATACCGGTCGATGCTCTTAACCGGCCTCCTCTCGCAGAGGAAGTTTCTCCCATGCTCGCAAGGCCTGCAAGATATTTTGAAGAACACGTCCAAGTCTCGCATAGTTAGGTTTCCAGCATTGTCCATCAATATTTATTTGCTGGCCTTTTTTCACGGTCACATATTTCTTTTTACTCGAAAACATGCTAAACTGTTGGGAATTACAATTAACCAAGCCCAATACCGAAATAAATAGAATACAGACAACAGGTCGGGCTTCGATCCGGCTCTATTGTTCAAAGCCGGGCCGAAGCTTGGCCTGTTTCGCTTTGGTAAACAACCAGCTACCAGCTCTTCGACAAAGCAGAACCATCTCGTCGAAATAAATCTTTAGAGTCGGCAAGTTGGGCAATATTTTGATAGTCAAGCCTCTTTTTCAATCGAAGACAATACCAAATTCATACAACGGGACGGCGTACGGAAACCAGCGCTACCGTTGTTCCTCCAGCAGACAAGGTGACCTCATGTTTCGGCAAAATATACCTCTGGCACTTACCTTTGACGATGTTCTTTTGGTGCCCGGCCCTTCTGAGATTTTACCCTCGGAAGTATCGTTAAAAACCCGCCTCACCGACACCATCGAATTGCAGGCACCGTTACTCAGCGCCGCCATGGATACGGTGACTGAACACCAGACAGCTATCGCCATGGCACGAGAAGGCGGCATAGGTATCATTCATAAAAATATGAGCATCGAGAGTCAGGCCAAAGAAGTGGAACGGGTCAAAAAGTCTGAATCCGGCATGATTGTCGATCCGATCACAGTTTCGCGCAACCAAAGTGTGGCGGAAGTGCAGGCGATCATGCGCAATTACAGGATTTCAGGACTGCCGGTTCTCGACGGTGATAAACTAGTGGGGATTGTCACCAACCGTGACCTCCGTTTTGTTTCCGACGATGGCCTGCGGGTGAATGATGTCATGACGAGCAAAAACCTAGTCACCGCTCCGGTCGGCATCGATCTGCCGCACTCCAAGGCCTTGCTCCATGAGCATCGGATCGAAAAGCTTCTGGTGGTCGATGACAAGGGCCGTCTCAAAGGGCTAATCACTATCAAGGATATCGAAAAAATCAAACAGTATCCCTATGCGGCCAAGGATGGGATGGGCCGGCTGCTGACCGGTGCAGCCATCGGTGTCGGTCCGGACATGTTGGAACGAACCGAAGCACTGGTCAAAGCCAAAGTTGATGTGGTGGTACTCGATTCCGCCCATGGCCACTCCGCTGGCATTCTCCGTGCAGTCGCAGAGGTTAAGGCTCATTTTCCCGGTCTATCGATCATAGCTGGCAACATCGCCACCGGAGAGGCCGCCGAGGCCCTGATCAAAGCGGGCGCCAATGCAGTTAAAGTCGGAGTTGGCCCTGGATCAATCTGCACCACCCGGATCGTCGCCGGAGTCGGTGTGCCCCAACTGACTGCCCTGAAAAACTGCATCGAGGCTGCTTCCAAGAGAGGTATCCCAGTAATTGCTGATGGCGGCATCAAGTTCTCCGGCGATATCTGCAAGGCCATCGGCATCGGCGCCCATTCAGTGATGATCGGATCGTTGTTTGCCGGTACCGATGAGACCCCTGGTGACACCTTCCTCTACCAGGGCAGAAAATACAAAGGCTATCGCGGTATGGGTTCGATCGGCGCTATGAAACAAGGGTCCAGCGACCGCTATTTTCAGGACAGCGAAGCCAGCAAACTGGTGCCAGAGGGCATTGAGGGCAAGGTACCTTATCGCGGTCCGATCGCGGAAATGATTTACCAACTGCTCGGTGGCCTGCGATCCGGCATGGGCTATACTGGGGCGGCCACCATCGAGGAACTCCATCAAAAAGCTCGGTTTGTCCAGATTTCCACAGCCGGTCTCCGCGAGAGCCACGTACACGATGTCATCATCACCCGCGAGGCCCCCAATTACCGGACCGAAAGCATCTAACAACTCTTCGATTTTTCACTACGCATTCATAGGCTGCCATGTCCCTCCATACTCAGAAAATAATAATCCTCGATTTCGGCTCGCAAACCACCCAATTGATCGCCCGCCGTATCCGCGAGCAGAAGGTGTACAGCGAGATCCATCCTTACACCCTTGAACTCGACAGGCTCAAGGCCATGCAACCCACCGGCATCGTTCTTTCCGGCGGCCCGGCCAGTGTTTACGATGACGATGCGCCAATCAGCGATCCAGGGATTTTTGAACTCGGCATCCCGGTTCTCGGCATCTGTTACGGCGCCCAACTGATGATGGTCCAGCAGGGCGGACGCGTGGAAAAGGCGGAAAAACGGGAATTTGGCCAGGCACAGCTCAACATTGAATATACTGGCGGCCTCTTCGCCGGGATGGAGCCCTCCCCCGCCCACTACCAGGTCTGGATGAGCCACGGCGACCGGGTCGAAGAGTTAGCCCCCGGATTCGAGGTCACCGCCACGAGTGGCCATTCCCCCTTTGCTGCCCTGCGCCATGCGGAAAAGCCCTTTGTTGCCGTCCAATTCCATCCAGAGGTTGCCCATACCCTGATCGGCACCGATATCCTCCGCAACTTCATCTTCGGTCTCTGCGGATGCCGCCCGGATTGGACCATGCATTCCTTCATCGACACCACGGTGGCGGATATCCGCACCAAAGTCGGAACGGACAAGGTGATTTGCGCCCTGTCCGGCGGGGTCGACTCCTCGGTAGTCGCGGCCCTGGTGCATCGGGCCATCGGTACTCAGTTGACCTGCATCTATGTTAATAATGGGTTGATGCGTACCGGCGAATCGGAGAGTGTGCTTCGCTTCTTCCGAGAAAAAACCCATCTCAACGTCATCGATGTCAATGCTGAAGATTTTTTCCTAAAAGCGTTAGACGGCATCAAAGATCCCGAGGAAAAACGCAAACGTATCGGTTATGGCTTCATCGAAATTTTTGAAGAAGAAGCCCGGAAACTCGGCACTGTCCGATACCTGGCCCAAGGAACCCTGTATCCTGATGTTATCGAATCGGTAGTCTTTCGCGGCAAGGCCCCTATCAAATCTCACCACAATGTCGGCGGCCTGCCCGAACGGATGCAACTCGACCTGATCGAACCCCTGCGCGAGTTGTTCAAAGACGAGGTCCGCGAACTCGGCCTGGAGCTAGGTCTGCCGGAAGAAGCCATCTTCCGCCAACCTTTCCCCGGCCCCGGTCTCGGTATCCGGATCATGGGCGAGGTCTCGGCCGAACGGCTCCGCATCCTTCGTCAGGCTGATGTCATTGTCCTTGAGGAGATGAAGGATAGCGGCTGGTATCGCAAGGTCTGGCAATCGTTTGCCGTGCTCCTGCCGATTCAGACCGTCGGGGTCATGGGCGACGGCCGCACCTACGAGCACGTCATCGCCCTTCGGGCGGTTGATAGCAAGGACGCCATGACCGCAGATTGGTCCCGCCTGCCCTATGAAATTCTCGGCCGGATATCCAACCGAATCATCAACGAGGTGCGGGGGGTTAACCGGGTGGTGTATGATATTTCTTCCAAGCCGCCTGCAACCATCGAATGGGAGTAATGGCAACGAGATGCGGGATGACACTTCGGGATCACATCAGCACAAACGTTTTCCCATGTTGAAAACAGCAATCTATGTAGATGCGGAAAACATAAAGATGTGTGGCGGCTACGGTATGCGCTACGATGTGCTCGTTGGCCTGGCCAACAATACCAACTCGGTCATGCTCAGGGCGAACTGTTATCTTGCCGAGGACCATGAACGGACCCAGCGGGATCCAGAATACCGGTTAAAGGTCTACTCGTACCACAACATCCTGCGGCAATGCGGCTTCAAAATCATTAAGAAGTATGTCCGGCGCTTCAAAGATGAGGACGGCAACATCACCACCAAGGCGAACGCCGACATGGATCTGGCGATTGATGCCCTGTTGCAGGCTAGAAATCTCGACCGCATTATTCTGCTCACCGGCGACGGTGACTTCCTCCGCCTTATCATCGCCCTGCAAAATATGGGCTGCCGGGTGGAGGTCATTGGGTTTCACAATGTCAGCAAAGAGTTACGCGAAGTGGCCGACTCCTACATTTCCGGCTTCTTGGTGCCGGGATTGCTGCCGATAGCCGGCAGCAATCCCGGCGACAACAGCGACCGGTGGCAGCGCGGTACAGTGGCTAATTTCAATCAAGACCGGGGCTTTGGTTTTTTCCGCTACTATCGATTGCAGGAGAATGTCCTGCAATCGGAAACCGTTTTTTTCCACCTGTCCAAGTCAACACTGGCCTCCGATCACTGCTTTCAGGAACCCCATCGAATTTTTGAATTCCGGGTAGTGGAGAATCCAGCCAACAACAACCGCTCTGAAGCTTGGGATATCCGGCTCCTCAAGGAAGGATAATAACATCAGGCACGGCAGCCCTACAATACGTGGCCAAAAATTTTCCGTAACGTTGCTCAAAAACCATGAAATCCAACAGCCGCCTTTTGCTTGCCGGGGATATTGGTGCTACCAAAACAACGCTGGCTCTCTTCGATGCTACGGTTGCCCCGCGTCCTCCGTTTAATCAGCATACCTTCCAGAATGCACGATATCCCACCTTCGACGATCTTCTCCACGAATTCCTCAAACAAACCCCTCGTAACCCGACATATGCCTGTTTCGGTGTCGCCGGCCCCGTAACGGCAAAAACCGTCAAGATGACCAATCTCGACTGGGTCATTGACGCTGAAACCTTAAAAGCACATCACGGTTTTTCTCAGGTTTTTCTGATAAACGACTTAGTGGCTACCGCCATCGGGGCCGTGCACCTGCCTGCTACAGATCTGTATCCCCTCAACCCCGGTGTCGCAACTGCGGGAGCCGTTATAGCGGTGCTTGCTCCGGGTAGCGGTTTGGGCGAGGCCTTTCTGGTCGAACACAACGGAGTGTACCAACCGTACGCTTCCGAGGGAGGGCACTCCAGTTTCGCCCCTAGGAACGCGGAACAAATCGATTTACTGGCCTTTATGCTAAAACGACATGCACACGTCTCGGTGGAGCGGGTCTGCTCAGGATTGGCGATCCCTGAGCTGTTCGCCTTCATGACCACCAAGGAGGCTACGCCGGATAGGCTCCAGACCGAACTAGCGTCAACCGCTGACCCGACCCCCGTGATCATCCAGGCGGCCTTGCGGGCGTTGCATGGAGAATGCCCGTGCGACATTGCTATTCATACCCTAATGCTCTTTGCCGATATCCTTGCTGATGAAGCAGCCAACCTCACCCTCAAAACTCTAGCGATTGGCGGTCTCTTTCTAGGCGGCGGACTCGCACCACGACTGTTGCCATTTCTCACTCCGGATCGGTTTACGCCGATCTTTGCCCGAGGGGTCTACCAGAAACTTTTGTCCCAAATCCCGATCCAGATCATCCTTAATCCGCACACAGCCCTCCTGGGTGCGGCGGCCTATGGATACGTGGCATTCCGCAGAAACATGGAGAGTACGCGGGAGGATTAATCACCACCTGAGATATTCCCCTTCCCTTAAAAGATTACACCAATTTTAACGGCCGAGTAGGTACCCGGTTCCCTCTGCGTTCCTGACGAGCAGCACAAAGGAAAGCATTCGAAACTTAGCCAATACTCGCAATTGGCGCGTACTAGCTCATAGAGCAGGCTGAACTGTATGAGTCTCCATCCGGCAATAAATCTCCCGACCAACCCAAGCATCGGTAGCGGCATATTGAATCTGCTGAAGGGTGAGATCGTCCTTAGCCCAGTTGGTCGTTCTCGCTGATTTGGAGATGCGAATGCCACATACGACAGCGGCAAGCCCTCTGAGCCCCTGATTTTTTATACCTCTACGCCGAGCCATCTTGGCCAGATCAGTAAACCCCCTCGGTTGAAAGGGCTGCAGAGCTTGCAAGCTGAGTACATCGAAATCAAGCGCAACGCCGGCTTTGGTGATAGCCGGATTGCAAAGGATGGTAACAAGCGATTCCGGCAGACCTGTGTGTTTCAACTGAAACAAAAACACCTCATCGCCGGTAGCCAACTGCAAGAGGCTTGGCGGAAATTTCTGCCCTTTCCTAAATGCAGGTCGTGTTTCCGTGTCAAATCCTAACAGCGAAGCTCTCGACAGGCACTCCGCCGCTATCCTCACTTCTTCGACAGTTCGCACTAGGTGGCTTGGCCCTTCCCAGCGACCAATAGGCAAAAAATTAATATCTTCCTTACTTACATGAACCGACAACACGCCCCCCACAGGCGATTCACTGTTTTTATAAAACAAATATTCACCCTTTGTTAAGGTTGTTGCATATGAATAATAACGACGACAGGATAGGTTCATAGCTAGTGGCTAGCTACTCACCACCAGACCTTGACAGAAAGAAAATGGTTCGTAACCATTGAACAAAAAAGGCAGATCTTGCAACAAGCTTATTTTTACTAAGCTTTATTGCAAGATCTGCCTTGTATGTGAACCGCTCTAAACAAGAACGTGCCTTAAATGGTGGCGATGCAGGGATTTGAACCCCGGACACCACGGATATGAGCCGTGCGCTCTGACCGACTGAGCTACATCGCCAGTATATGAAAAAGCCGGGTGGCTTGAACCGAGACACTATTCAAGATTTC
>TBL_comb47_HYPODRAFT_10006819_pt1 | contig 12220 bp, 10 predicted proteins | sample TroBogypolimnion_40_FD_10682 | JGI IMG/M metagenome (IMG submission 10682) | reverse complement strand
TATAAACAAACTTACTCTTTGTGCAAAGAGTGTTGGCGATTCCTCCATAGGTACATGCCCTACACCTTTTACTATTTCAAGTTCACTATTCGTAATTGCTTTGTTGAATTTATAAGCATTTTCTACAGGTATCAACTGATCTTTATCCCCCCAAATAATTAGTGTAGGTGTTTTGATCTGCATGATATTTGCGGTTTCATCTTTATATAAATTATTTTTAAAACGATCTATTAATGCCTCCCGATTTCCTTCACGGATAAGGAGGTCGAAATAACGATTCTCTTGCCAGTTCTTAACCTTTGACTGATCCCCATATGCTTGGTGCAAACTCTTTATTACTAATGCTTTTGGCGTAATATATTTTACAATATTTCTAAGTATGGGCATCTGTGCAATTTTAAATCCAATAGCACCTTTGGGTTGAACAGAGGGAAGTATTCCAGCTGCATCTACCAATACCATTTTTGTTACTTTTTCTGGATGTAATAAAGTGTATTGCCAGGCAATATTCCCGCCTAATGAATTACCAATAAGAATACATTGATGAATGTTCAATCTTAGTAAGAATGAATCTACAAATTTGCAATAGTAGTCGATGGTATATTCCTTTTCAGGATTGGGGCCGGTTAATGCAAAAGCGGGTAGGTCAAATCGGATTATTCGCTTTCTATCTTTTAAAATACTTGTTACACTATCCCAAGTAAATAAAGAAGAAGCTGTTCCGTGAATGAAAACTATTGGGATGCTATCTAAAGAATTTCCTTCGTCTCGATAGTGCACTTGCATTCCCATTAAAGGGATAAAACGGGATTCTTTGTTGCAATACTTTTTTATAAGCGTGTTAACTGGAATATCTTTTTGATAATAACAGCTCACTAATATTGTTATCAGTAACAATAATAGTAAAGAGATTCGTTTCAAATATTTTAAAAAGCTTTTCATTGCCTAGTGGAGAGATTTATGGAATTTATTTTTTTAAAGTAAAATTCCTTTCAAGAAGAATAATGCTACACTAAAATAAATGACTAATCCTGTTACGTCAACAAGTGTTGCTACAAAAGGAGCTGAAGAAACAGCCGGATCTGCACCTAGTTTCTTTAAAACAATGGGAAGCATTGAACCACTTAGAGTGCCCCATAAAACTACCCCTACCAAACTAAACCCAACTGTTGAGGCTATTTCAATCCAGTGGGCTCCATATAGATTAGGAGCAATGCTATGCCAAACGCCAACACGGACAAAACCTATGAATCCAAGTACAGAACCTAATAATAAACCGCTAAAGAGTTCACGTCGAAGTACCCGCCACCAATCAGCTAAAGTAATTTCTCCTACAGCCATCGCTTGAATGATTAAAGTTGATGCCTGAGACCCACTATTTCCACCAGAAGAAATGATTAATGGAACAAATAAAGCGAGCACAACAGCTTTCGCAATTTCATCTTCGAAATAACCCATTGCAGTAGCTGTGAGCATTTCACCCAAAAAAAGTATCACCAACCAACCAATACGCTTTTTAAAAAGTTTGAGAAGGGGAATATCCATATATGGCTCATTCAAGGCTTCAGTTCCCCCCATTTTTTGCATGTCTTCACTAAACTCTTCATTGGCTACCCATAACATATCGTCGATCGTTACAATGCCTAAAAGAATATCGTTATCATCTACTACTGGAAGAGCCACACGATTATTCATTTTAAAAACCTGACTTGCATGTTCCTGATCGTCGTTTACATTTAAGGAAACAACTCGGCCATCTACAATTTCGGAAACTAATTTATCTGGTGTTGCTAAGATTACATCGCGAATTCTTATATCATCTACTAATTCCCCTTTTTCATTAATAATATAAATTACATCGATTGTTTCACTGTTTTTAGCCACTTTCCGAATGGTGTCAAATACATCTGAAACACTATTTTGTGCAAACACATACACATAATCAGGAGTCATTAAACGACCAACACTGTCTTCAGGATATCCTAAAAGAGAAAGGGTAATTTTTCTTTCTTCAGGTTCTAATAGCTTTATTAAATCGCGAATTACTGCTTTGGGTAACTCTTCTAAAAAGTCGGTCCGATCATCCGCAGGTAAATCATTGAGCAATTCCGCAGTTTTGGAAGTAGGAAGTGCTTTGATGATATCTTTTTGTTGAGCAATATCAAGGATTTTAAAAACACTTGAAGCCCTATTGATCGCCATATTAGCAATAATCTGAGCTTCGTAATCAGGGTAAGCATTGACCAATTCTGCGACATCTGCAATATTCTGATCATCCAAAAATTCACGGATAGCCAGTTTGTCTTCACTTTCAATCAGTTGTTCGAATTGCGCTGAAATATTTAATTCTTCTATTTCCTGTGACATAGTTGCAATTTAGCTTTTTGAAGTATAGAAAGGAAATTTAGTACTACTGTTTATGCTAACTTTGTAATAATTTTTTTTATGATATTACCCATACTTGTTGTTGCGCCTTCTGAACTTCGTGGTAGGGGGGTGTTTGCATTAGAATCTATAGACATTCATACCGTGATTGAAATATCGCCAGTTTTGGTACTCTCAAAAGAAGAACGTACTAAAGCGGAAGAAACGATGCTGTATAATTATATTTTTGAATGGGGTGATAATTATGAAATGGGAGCTCTGGGTATGGGTTATATCTCCATATATAATCATTCTTACCAATCCAATTGTATTTATGAAATGGATTTTGAGAATGAATTGATGACAATAAAAACCCTGCGCAATATTGCAGCAGGGGAAGAATTATTTATTAATTATAATGCAACACCTGATGATACAACTCCCATCTGGTTTGATGTTCAATAAATATTACCAGTATTGATAACCCATTAATTTGGCCAATTCTAATTTGGAAGCACAAAGTTGATATTGGAATTGTAGTTTACTAAATTCAGCCCTTTGTACATTGGTACTAGAATTAGTTAGTTCCAAATTAGTTCCGACACCATTTTTAAAACGAATAGCTGCCAAATCTTGTGCATATTTTGCCTGATCAATCTGCGCTTGTGTATTTCCAATACGTTCAATATTAGTTTGGATATCAGTCATTGCCTGAGCAATATCTTTTTTGTAATTCGCATTTAATGATTCATAGGCAAGTTGTTGTTGTTGCACTAAATGCTCCTGTAATTTAACCTGCTGCTTAGTTTTGCCACCAGAGTAAATAGGAACATTTAATGTAACTCCTGCAAGGCCATTAAATTGGAATTTATAAATGTCGGGAATAAATCCATTCTTAAAACCCAATCCACCATTCATACTGATATTGGGTTTGTCATTCAATTTTGTTATTGCAATATCTCCATTTGCTTGATCGATCTTGTCTTTAGCAATTTTAAAATCAAGATTATTATTTACCGAAGAATCGAGTGATACTTGATTGCTAACATTTAATAAATTGAAATCGAAATTATTTCCTGCAACCGCATTGGTTCCAGTAGTATAGTTCAAGAGATTAATTTGTTTTTGCAAACTGTTTTTTAAATCTACTTTCCTGTTTTCTTCATTATCAATATTTGCTTGAATATTCAACAAATCAATTTTCAAAGCTTCACCATCTTTTAATTTAGATTGGACTACCTTTTTATTTTCGTTCAGAAAATTCAACACACTGTCTTGGATACTGATAGCTTTTTGTAGATATACCATATTGTAATAAATGGTGGCTACTTGATAAGCTATTTGTGTTTTTAATAATTGAATATTATCCTTTGCAAATTGAAGGTCAGTCTTTGCTCTATCCACATTGGCTTTTAACCTACCAAAATCAGCTAAAATATAATGTGCATTTACTGAAGTATTGAAGTTGTGATTGGGCGCAAACTTAAAAAGCTGGGGGGATCCTGGCAAAGCAATAGTTGGTACTGGTGCTAAATAAAGATATGATCCTTCTGCACTCACATTTGGATTTTTGCTTGTTTCAATTAATGCAATTTTATCCTCTGCTGTAATAATAGTATTCTCTGCTTCTTTCAGTTTTGGGAAATACCCAAATGAATGGTTGATGAGATTTTTCAAATCATTATTCACTTGCACCTGGGCTTGTATTTGCAATGCAAATAGAGCGATGCTAACTGAGGAAAGGAATATTTTTTTCATGAATGGTTATTTATAAATTCTTGTTTCAATTATTGTTTATTTTAATGTGCTTCTGATGCTGCTTTCATAGCCATAGCTAATTCTTGTGGTGTTTTTTTCTTAACTCTTAAAAAGAAAAGTAAAGGAAGCACACACAAAAAGAAAAGACCTATTAGTCTGAATGTATCTAAATAAGCTAAGTAATATGATTGTCGTTCAACCGAACCATTTAAAATAGTTAATGCTTTAGTGTTTGCAATATTTTCGATATCGCCCGTTTTACCCATAATGTTTTGTGCAATTCCATTTACCGCAGCTGGAGCATTTTGCATCCCACTTACTAGATCTGATCTATGTTGGGAGTATTGCCTTGCTACATAATTATTTGCAACAGCAATTCCAAATGCACCACCTAATTGTCGCGTCATATTATTTAACCCAATACCTGTAGCATAGTCTTTTGGATGTAAGCCAGCTACAGCTTGATTAATTAAAGGCAGTTGGCTCATTGCTATACCCAGAGCTCTAATAACAAATAGCCAGAAAAAATCAGATTTCCCTACATCCAAACTTACTCTTGAATTCATAAATGAGTAAATTACAAACAAGCTAAAACCTGCTGCTATAAAAGGAAGTGGTGGAACGCCCTTACTTAATAATATACCCATCACGGGCATTATTACTACGCCAAAAAGGGTAGGAGCTAATAATGTTAAGCCTGTTTCATAAGGAGTGAATCCTAAAACACGTTGCGCTAATACAGGATATACGAATACAGAAGTATATAGACCAAAACCAGCAACAAACGTAAAGATGGTAGTGACGCTTAAATTCCGATTACTTAACAACCTTATATTTACTGCAGGCTGTTTAACTTTTAATTCTTGCCATATAAATAATCCAATACTAATAGACGCAACCATAGAACACATGCGTATGGATTCACTACTGAACCAATCTTCAGTTTCTCCTCTTTCTAAAACAAATTGTAAACAGCTCACACCTACCATTAAGAGTCCTATGCCAACATAATCTATTTTAATATTTGATTTGTTTGCCCCTTCACCCTCTTTCTTATCTATGAAAATAAACGCAAGCACGGTTGCTAAAATTCCAATAGGGATGTTAACCAAAAAAATTAAAGGCCAGCTAAAATGTTCCATTATATATCCGCCAATGGTTGGTCCTAATGTAGGACCTAATACGATACCCATTCCAAACAAACCTGCAGCTTTACCTCTGTCCTTTGGTTCAAAGGCTTCAAATAATATGGCCTGAGAGGTAGATAACAATGCACCTCCACCTATACCTTGTATAAAACGCCATACAATGATTTCGGGTAGACTAGTTGACTGGCCGCACATATAGGATGCCAGTGTAAAAATGATCATCGAAGCTATATAATAGTTCTTCCTGCCAAAATATTCAGCTAGAAATCCGGTTAGTGGGATGATAACTACGTTCGCAATTGCGTATGCAGTTATGACCCAGCTAATATCTTCGATATTTACACCAAGACTACCACTCATATCATTCAATGCCACATTTATGATGGAAGTGTCAACCAATTCCATCACAGCAGCTGATATTGTAGTGATTACAATAATCGCTTGCGCAAATCCTTTTGGGGTTGCCATAAATGCTATTTAATTTCTGCGACTACGTTAACGCTTAATCCAGCGCGTAATTCTTTTTTATATTTTGCAACATCATCGATCCAAATTTTAACTGGTAATCGTTGCGTAACTTTTACGAAATTACCACTTGCATTATCAGGAGGTAATAAAGCAAATTTTGCACCAGTAGCTTCACTTAAACTGGCTACAGTTCCTTTGATTTTTAAATCTGGATATGCATCAATTGTAATGTCTACTTTTTTACCAGTTGTTAAAGCATACAATTGATTTTCTTTGAAATTTCCGACCACCCAAAATGTACTATCATTTACAATTGAGAAAAGGGGAGTTCCTGCTTGCACAAACTGACCTTCGCTTATTGTTTTCTTACCAATTCTGCCATTTTGAGGAGCGTATATTTTTGTATAAGTCAATTTCAGCTTTTGCTGATTGATACGGGATTGTTTTACTGCTAATGCTGCTTGAGCTTTCTTTACATTGGCATCAAGAACTGCGATACGACTCTGTGCTGAGCTAAGATCGTTCTTGCTATTGTCTAACTGTTTAGATGAATTCTCAGCATTGAATTTGCTATCATCTAATTGTTTTTTTGTGATGGCTTCACTGCGATAAAGATTTTGATCTCTTTGCAAGTCTTCCAAAGCTTTTGCTTTTTTCAGAGCACTGATATCAATATTGCCCTTATTTACGGTTAGCGAAACAATGGCATTATTCAAAGCAGCTTTTGCATTTACGATGTCTACTTCTGCTTGTACATAATCTGCTTGCATTTCTTCTAACTGTTGTTGTAACTCAGCATCATCTAATTCTACTAAAAGATCACCAGCCTTTACACTATCATAATCTTTTACAGAAATAGTTTTTACATAACCAGCAACCCTTGGTAATACTGGAGTAATTTGAGTTTCAATTTGTGCGTTGTCGGTTGATTCATGTGACATCGCGAAATGCACTTTTTCATAACCGAAGTAGCCTCCAATTAATAATACTGCGCCAACTACAATAAATCGGATAGGCGAACTTTTCTTTTTTTCAGGTACTTGTTCCATTATTTTTGTTTTTGTAATGCTGGTTGAATCAATAAATGGTCTTGAACCAATTGTTTGATATGTTGTGTAATTCGTTTTTTTAATTCAGGGTCTTGATAAGGATCTGTTCCAGGCGCTTTGTTCATTAAAATATTGCATATACTCCTCGATAGCATCACTTGATTGATTGTTCCAATTATAGATGCAAAAAGTAATGGGGGGTCTACTTTTTTAAATATTTTTTTTCTGACCCCCTTTTCTATGATGGATACAACATCTTGTGTATTCTTAGTAAAAAGTTCTATCACATTCTGATGTAATATTTCGCGATTTGTAACAAGTAATTCTTGTTGTAATACACGATGAAAAGCAGGTTGTGAAAGAAAACGGTTCACATAACCATCAATAATCTGATTCAGCTTTTCTAGTTCTGTAAGTGAAGCGTCATTTTGAACAGCATCAATCTTTTCACGCATATAGCGTGCCTTTGATTCAAGTAATGCTACGAATAGCTTCTCTTTACTTCCAAAATAGTAATTGATCATGGCAATATTTACATCTGCCTCATGAGCTAAGTCCCTAATAGAAGTGCCTTCATAACCTTTTTCTGCAAAAAGTGCTACTGCCACGTCCATAATATGTTCTTTCTTATCGATGCTCATTACTATAATTATAACACAAAGTTTAAACATTTGTTTGAATTAAACAAACGTTTAATTAATTTTTAATAATAATTATTACTTTTTGTAGAAAAGGATTTTATTAAGTTTGAATGTATTAATACCATTTTATGCGCAAAATCGCCTCTATATTATCAATTTGTATCCTATTCCATTATTCAATTAAAGCACAAACTACCTATTTAATTCCCGGCAATACCGGTTATGCAGTACCTGTTGAGTTAGATGAGGAAAGTTTATTTCAAGAAGGGAAAGGTTTGACAAATTGGACAGATTTGAATCAGGAAATTCAATATTTTTTTCATATTCCTCAAACTGGAAAATTAAACATTGCAATAAATTTAAAAAATGCACAAGTTGGATCTTTTGTAAGTATAGAAATTGCGAATAAAACTTTCCGTTTAGCAATACCTCAGAGTAACGATTTTCAAAAAAAAATCATTGGAACTGTAGATATTAAAGACAGTGGATTCTATTCTATTAAAATAAAAGGATTAAAAAAATTAGGATCAACCATTGCTGATATTGCATCCATAGAATTAAGTGGTTCCGCTACTCTTGGGATTCATTTCAATAAAAAGTCAAGAAGAAATGCAGCTTCAGTTCATTTGCGTTATCCAATTCCCGATTCAACACGACTTATTTCATTTTATAATGAAATAACCATTCCTGAAAATGCTGATATTGTACACAGTTATTATATGTCGAATGGTTTTTCAAGGGGTTATTTTGGTATTCAAGTAAATAGTGAAAATGAAAGGAGGGTGATTTTTTCAGTGTGGGATGCAGGTAATGAAGCTGTAAGTAGATCAAAAGTTGCAGATTCAAATAAGGTAAAATTATTAGCCAAAGGGGAAGGCGTTTTTGCTGATGATTTTGGGAATGAGGGAACAGGTGGTCATAGCCATTGGGTATATAATTGGAAAGCGGGCGTAACATATAAAATGTTGGTAACTGCACTTACTGGTAGTGCTTCACAAACCACTACTTATACCGGCTATTTCTTTTTGCCGGAACAACAAAAATGGAAATTGATTGCCTCATTCAGAGCGCCTAAGGATGGTATGCCACTTAGAAATTTATATTCTTTTAATGAAAACTTTGTAGGCGTTAATGGCCAAATGCAACGCTATGCATATTTCGGGAATCAGTGGGGGCAAAAAGAAAATGGATCATGGATTGAATTAAATGAATCAATTTTTTCTTATGATGCAACTGGAAAGGCTGGTGATAGAATCGATTATGGTGGTGGGGTAGAAGGAGGTATGTTTTATTTATGGAACGGGGGCTTTAAACATGCAACCGCCCATCTGGGTGATCATTTTGAAAGGCCTGCCAAAAACAATAAACCAATTATTGATTTTACTAAAAATGCCGACAGTGTAGCACAGGCATCTCTAGATCAGCAACTAATATTTCATGCTATCAAGCTCAAACAAGTTGATACAATGGGCAATCGCTCTGGTGTGTATTATAATGTTTTGAAAGAAGGGACCGGTAATTCTGTTTCCATTACAGATACCATTTCTGTTTTTTATAAAGGATATTTATTAAAAGATGGAACTGTTTTTGATCAAACAAAAGAAAAGCCTGCAACTTTTCCATTAAATCGTTTAATCAAAGGATGGCAATTAGGATTGGCCAAAACAAAGTTAGGTTCTAAGATTCAATTGATCATCCCATCCGGGCTAGCTTATACAATCAGAAGTCGCAGTCAATTGATACCACCCAATAGTGTATTAGTTTTTGAAATTGAACTTGTTGATCTGAAATCTAAAATTGAAAATTAAAGCTTCTAAGTCTTTTTGTTGTATTTTAAAAGCTTTGGATTAAAGATCAAATGTTTTCTATTTTACTATGCGAAACCAAAACATAATTAAACCATCAGTGTTGGTAGTAGAAGATGATTTATTTATTCAATCTATTTTGAATAAAATTCTTAGTGTGAATTATGAAGTAACTATTTTTTCCAATGGGATGGATGGGTTGATTTTTTTACAATCTGGGAATATTACCGATATCATTTTGTCTGATTTAAATGTTCCCAGTCTTGACGGGTTCAGTTTTCTGGAACAAGTAAGAAATAGTGGTTTTTTTAAATCCATACCATTTATAATACTTTCAGGAAAAGACGACATTGAAATTAAATTTAAATGCCTTGATTCTGGAGCTGATGACTTTTTAACTAAACCCTTTAACCCAAAAGAATTGGATGCGAGGCTAAAAAACATCTTGAGAAGGATCGGCAAAATTTAATAATCTAATTTTAATGGCAGCACCAATTTTAGCTATTTTAAATACTGATGATGAAATCTGGCGTATACTGGATTCAGGTAATTTTAATGGAGCAGTATTACAAAAATTTTCAAGCATTTCAGATTTATGTGTACAGTGGCATGAAAAGGATTTGCCAATTGTTGCCATAATTTCACAAGCAGAAATTATGGGGTCTTATGGAATATCTATTGTAGCATTCCTTCAAAAAAAAGGAATGCCTTCAGTCCCCTTTTTTATTATTACTACATACACAAACGAAAACATGAAAACGCTTTCGTTAAATGCAGGAGTAACGGATGTATTTGTTTGTCCAATTCAGATTAAGTCGCTCGAAATAAGAATTAATTTTTGCACTGATAATTGGTCATTGATTAATTCTAGCTTTCAAAGGAAAGTTTTTAAAATATACAAAATATTTTCATTTAAAAGAGTATTTGACATTGTTTTTGCCGGTGCCGCACTTTTAATTCTTTCGCCCATTTTATTATTAGTAATTCTTGCTGTAAGTATTGAATCAAAAGGACCTGTTTTTTATTATTCATTGAGAGTTGGAACTGGGTATAAGATTTTTAAATTTTTCAAGTTTCGATCCATGTATATAAATGCCGATCAAAGATTGAAAGATTTAAAACACTTAAATCAATATAATATGGAGGCTTCAGTCAATAATTTACCAATTGATGAATCCCCTGTTCTTTGTGAATGGTGTTTGGCAAGTGGCGGAAAATGTCGTTTCCCAGTTTATGCTGATAATTATCATTGGTGCGAAAAAAAATATGCCATCCTTAAAAAAGCATCAGCTAATGCAGCTTTTATAAAAATAAAAGATGATCCGAGGGTTACTAAAGTGGGTAAATTTTTGAGAAATACAAGTATTGATGAATTACCACAATTGGTAAATGTATTGATAGGCGACATGAGCATTGTTGGAAATAGACCACTGCCACTTTATGAAGCTGAAAAATTGACAACAGATAGATATGCACTTCGTTTTATGGCACCTGCCGGAATAACAGGTCTTTGGCAGGTTGAAAAAAGGGGTAAGGGTGCTATGTCAGAGGAAGAAAGATTAATGTTAGATAATGACTATGCTAAGAATCATTCCTTCTTTTATGATATACTGTTGATTTTAAAAACTATACCTGCATTATTTCAGAAAGAAAGTGTTTAAAAAAATCCTCCAATTATGTAATAATAAACTGGAGGATTTTTTTAATATTTATTATTTCTTAGCCAAAAATTTCAAACAAACAGGGTTTGGAATACTAATACTATTCCCTGTATTTGTTAATAATCCTGTATTGCCATCCCTTTTAAATATTTCTACATTATTTGTTAATTGATTCGCAACTAGTAAAAAATTTCCTGTTGGATCAATGCTGAAATTTCTTGGTCCTTCACCCTTGGTCGGCTCATATCCAATTGAAGTGAGGGTACCTTTAATTTGATCAACTTTATAAATAGCAATATTGTTTTCTTTGCCCCGATTAGAAGCATAAAGAAACTTTCCATCTTGTGATAAATGTATATCCGCACTGCCGGGTTGGCCAGTAAAATCTGCTGCATGGGTTGCTATTCGTTGAACGAATTTTGTTTGGCCATTAAAATAACTATGCACTGAAACTGTACCACTCAATTCTTCAATGATGTAAACAAAGTTTCCTTTCGGCGAAAACTCTAAATGTCTTGGCCCACTTCCGGGCTCACAACTAATAAATTTTTGTGCAGAATTATGTAATGGTGATTTAAGATTACTATCGAATTGATAAATATAAACTTTATCCATTCCGAGGTCGGGCGTTAATAGGAATTTTTCATCTCTACTAAAAAATACAGAATGAACATGTGCATTTTCTTGTCTTTGCTTGTTGATACTGCTTCCCTCGTGAACAATGTGTTGCGTAAATGAAGTAATTACTCCATTCGGTTCAAGTGGAAAACTTGCCAAACTGCCCCCGCTATAATTAGCTACCATTAACCATTTACTATCTTTAGTTATTGAGATATGACAGGGATCCTGACTGCCACTGTTTTGTTGGTTCAAAAAACCGAGTGTTCCTTTTACTTGGTCAAAAGTGTAAGCGGTAACTAAACCGGACCCATTTTTATTTACTTCATTCACAGCATAGACATGTTTGCCATCTGGTGCAATTGCTAAAAAGGATGGATTTTCAGCATGATCTGTATTACTGACCCATTCTACTTTACCGTTTTTGGCATTAAAATCGTAGACATAAATTCCCTTACTCAATCCTGAAGTATAAGTTCCCACAAAAAGATAAAATTCCTGAGCATAAGATAGAGTACTAAAAAATAGAATAACAAAAAGCAATTTGAAACGCATAATTTTTATTTTGGTTAAAATCTCTTAGATGGTTAACCCTAGGTATTAGGCTAGGAGGCTTAAAAAAAATATTGGGTTTTAGTCCTTACGCTACAGTATTATTGGTAGACCCTCACATAATCAATTTCCATTCTAAGCGGATAGATGGTACTG
>TBL_comb47_HYPODRAFT_10006818_pt1 | contig 12221 bp, 10 predicted proteins | sample TroBogypolimnion_40_FD_10682 | JGI IMG/M metagenome (IMG submission 10682) | reverse complement strand
GTAAAATAGTAGAATTAGTGTGATACCATTTATCAAATTGTTCTTTATATTTTTCAATTAATGGTTTATTTTTGGTAATATAATCTTGTTTCCAAGTAGGGAATGAGTTGAAATCAGATAGAGAATATGAATGATTAAATGCATAATTAATCATAATAGTAGGTGATATTTTTTCTCCAACTTTAAATTGTTTAATTATTTCATCCCATACAGTCAATACATTTAATATATCATCTTTGATAAAATATTTGTTATCTAAATTTTCTTTTTTATCTAAGAATTGATTAAATTCAATTTTTCCAGTATAAATGGGTAATTGTATTTTAGTGCCATTATAAAAATCATTTCTTACACAAACAAAATACACACGTTCTCTTTGTTGAGGAATTCCAAAATTATGTGGAGAAATTTTAAATATTTGTAATGTATAATTGATTGATGCGATTTTATTTTTAATATATTCTAGAACAAGACCTTTACTAACTTTTAAGATATGTTTAACATTTTCTAAAAACATAAATCGTGGTTTTTTTTCTTTAGCGATTCTAATTATTTCATCAAATAATAATCCTCTATCATCATTAAAGCATTTTTTGTTACCTCCATTACTAAAAGATTGACAAGGGAATCCGCCGCATAAAATATCAAAATCAGGCATTGTTTTTTCGTTAATATTTTTGATATTAGTTACAGGTTCCATATTATAATTATTTTTGTAAACTGTTCTGCAATCTTTATCAATATCACAAGCAAGAACACATTTAGCGCCCATTTTAGTTAAAGCCTGATGAAATCCGCCGATACCACAAAATAAATCAATAAATGTATATTTGGATAAATCAGAAATATCCATATCATTAATATTATTAATAAAAATATCAATATTTGTATTTTCTTCTTTTTCTGTAAAATTATTTTCTATAAAATTATTTTCTATAATTGGATAATTAGATTTTTGAATACTTATTAATTTATCATTAAGTATTTGAATTAATTTGGTTTTTGTATTAGATTTACATTTAGTAATACCTAATTCTTGACATTTATTTAATAACTGTATTTTTGAAAATTGTTGAAAATTCATATAATAATTTATATTATATATTTAATATATGAATTGTTATATAATATAAGTGAATTTAATTTATTAAATTGGAGAGAGAGATAGGAGATAGTAGAGTAGATGATTTATCAATCTTGTGTTTTTTTTTATGACTAGCTAAACTATTTTTCTTAGTAAATGATTCATTACATATATTACATGTCCATTTTTGATTTTGCATTGATGCGAATTTACTATTTAAAAAAATAGATAGATTAGGCATATTTAAATCTTCAAATTGAGATAGAAATGTTTTTTGCATTTCTTTAAAATTAAATATGATTAATTCTTTTTGACTGATAAAAACTTGAAATTCAGTATTAATTTTATCTAACATATCTTTATCAATATTAATTCCTTCAATATCATCAATTTTTAATTCATTTAATTTATCAGTTAATTTATCAATAATATCAACAGCAGTTTTTATTTTTTCTTCCGAATATTCTACATTATGTAAATAAATCAAAATATTATTATCTTCAATTTCGATAAAAAAGTTGGGTTTATATTGAATACCAGAATGTTGTGACATAAATATACCATTGCATTTTTGTGCTCGAATATCTCGAATGAATTTTTCAACTCCTTCTTTTTGTATAGCAAGATCATAATTTTTATTTTCTATTAAAATTTGTGGTTTATTTTCTCTCTTTAATAGGAAATCTCCTGCTAATTTTAAACTGGAAGATGAATTAACAATTTCAGCAGTTGGATATATTTTATTTAAAATAACTTCTAACATATTTTCAGATGATTTTCCTTTATAATTAGAATTAGTTCGATATTTATTTAAAAATTCGCCTAATTCTTCAAAAACTTTATTTTGACTAGATTGTGAAATAATACTAGATTCTTTTAAAGTTGAGATGTTGGATATGAGTTGTTCTTGATTAGCAGATATAAATGCATATAATGGTTGTTGAAATTGTTGCATTTTAGTATCAATTCCAAAAATGTATTGTTTAAGTGAATCTTCTTTATTTGAAGTTGTATTAAATTGTTCTTTAATATCAGTAATAATAACTTGCTGAAAAGATAAAAAGTTTTCTTTTATTTTATTATTTAATTCTTGGTGTGTTTTAGGTATTTCTTGATTTAATTTATGAATACATAGTTCGGTATTTTTATCTAATAATGTCATTATTTTTTCTATATTTTCATTAGATGATGAAGAAATAATTAATTTCATATTATCAATATATTCTTTATTAATATCGTGAAATTTCACGATAAGAATATTTGTAATAGATGATACATTATTTTGAATATCTTTGACACAAGATAATATTTCATTATTAATTGTATTACTAATTGTATTAGACATATCATTATTAATTTTTTCAATTAAATCTAAAAATATTAAATTTACAGCTTCAAAATTAATATTTTTATTATTATTGTAAAAATCCCAGATTCGTTTATTAGTAATTTCTAATTTATATTTTGATTCCATTAAGTATAATAATTAATAGGAATATCTTTAAATTAAAATTACATTTCATTTGTTTTCATAATTTGCCAAATAATATATATATATTTCCTATTTAAAGAACAATAATATATATATTTCCTATTTAAAGAACAATAATATATATATTTCCTATTTAAAGAACAATAATATATATATTTCCTATTTAAAGAACAATACAATATTTCGTAATTATTAAAACAAAATCTTAAAATCTAATTAAAAATGATTAATCCAATTATTGATAAGTTAATAGATAATCTACCTGATACTTTAAAAAATACTAATAAACCTACACAAATCGATCTAATATTAGGAGGAGGAGCATTCAATGGAAGCTATTTGATTGGAGCATTATTTTTTTTAAAAGAAATGGAAAAAAGAAAATATGTTAAAATTAATAGAATATCCGGCTGTAGTGTAGGTTCTATTTTGGGATTATTATATTTAATCGATGAATTAAATTATTTTATTGATACATATAATATTTTTATTGATAGTTTTAAAAAAAATTATAATTTATCAATTATAAAAAATATTAAATATTATTTAAATCATAAATTACCACCTAACTTAATTCAACTAATTAATAATAAATTATTTATATCTTATAATAATGTATTACAATTGAAAAAAAAAGTTACAAAAACATATAAAAATGCAGATGATTTATATGATAAAATTATAAAATCGTGTTTTGTACCATATTTAATAGATAATAATTTTTTATATAAAAATACATATATCGATGGTATCACACCTTACTTTTTTAAAAAAAAAGATAATACACAATTATTATTTTTAAATTTATATACAATTGATAAAATACAAGATATAATTCAAATTAAAAATGAAAAAACAAATATTCATAGAATTTTTTTAGGAATATTAGAAATGAATACTTTTTATATTAAAAATACAAATACATATATGTGCAATGATTTAAAAAAATTATCTATTATATCATACTTATTTAATATATATATTTTATTATTTGAAAAAATAATAATTTATATATTATTTTATTTAATTTTATTTAGAAAAAATAAAATATATAAATTTATTTATATTAAAAATTCAATATTAAAAAATATATATATTAAATTTATAAAAAGATATTGCATATAGTTATTGACAACGAATTATTTGATAAATTAATTAATATTGATACCATTACCGCATTGAGAAATGATTATTAAAATTAAAACTTTTAATAATTATTTAATAAACGATTTAAACACAATATGATAAATACTATGTAAGCAAATCATAATGCCAAAAACAGATGCTGAAAAAAAAGAAACTAGACGATTATGGTATTTAAAAAATAAAGACAAATATAAGTGCGAACATAAACGACAAAAAAATACGTGTATCGAATGTGGAGGTATTTCTGTATGCGAACATTCACGACAAAAAAGTACGTGTATTGAATGTGGAGGAAGTGGGGTATGCGAACATAATAAAACAAAATACATATGTGTTGAATGCGGTGGAAATGGAATTTGCGAACATAATAAAAGAAAAGACGGATGTGTTGAATGTGGAGGAAATGGAATTTGCGAACATAATAAAAGAAAATACAGATGTGTTGAATGCGGTGGAAATGGAATTTGCGAACATAATAAAAGAAAAGACGGATGTATTGAATGTGGAGGAAGTGGGGTATGCGAACATAAACGACAAAAACGTGAGTGTAAAGATTGTAATTTTACTCATTATCTAGTTCATTTACAACGTAATCAAATTTATAGATTAGTTAAATTATCTAATCATAAAAAATTACAGCATAGCATAGAATATTTGGGTTGTAATATAGAATATTTTAAAGAATTTATGGAAAAGAAAATGACTGCTTTAATGACTTGGGATAATATACATTTAGACCATATTAAACCAGTAAGTTCTTTTAATTTGAATGATCAAGACGAGTTCTTGAATTGCTGTAATTATACAAATTTTCAGCCCTTATTAGCAGTAGATAATTTAAATAAAAGTGATAAATGGAAAGAGGAAGATAATATATTTTGGACTGCAAATATAATTAATAAAGAATATTTGGATTTATATATTCCAAAATAAAAGTAATTTAATATAAATTCCAAATAGTTTCATTAAATATAGAATTATATATTTAAATACTTAATTCAAAAACCTAAAACGCATTTTTTTAATATTTAGCAATATAGTTTAGTTAGTTAGTTGCGTTTTATTATTATATTTTTTAAAAACTATATAATAATGAGTATTTTAAAAAATAATAATACAAATTCTGCTATTAAAGAAGAATATATTAATTATGATAATACAAATATAAATATTGATGATAATTTAAATAAAGAAGAATATATTGATATAAATATTAAACCACCGAATTCCATTTCCCTTGAAAATAACATTAATCCACCACCAATTCATTCTCTCGAAAATAATATTAATCTAATTGATACTGATGAAAATATTAATATTGATGATGCCAATTTTAATATTGTTAGTGAAAATATTATAAGAAAAATTTCACATTATATATATAAAAAATTTAATTTACAAAATATAGTACATAGTTCATATTATATTATCGTTCATTGGTTGTTTTTGTTTTTTGTCAGTTTTATAATATTATTTAATAATAATGTGTGTGATTTAATTATAGTATTTATTATACTATCACTTGATGCTTTTGCAGTTGTAGTTCTTCACGGTTGTCCATATACTAAACTTGAAGAGAAATATTTAAATATTACAACTGATCAAATTAAACAAAAAATATTTAAAAATTTAGGAATTGTATATAATTGTAGTCATATTTATGAATCTCAAATTGAAATATTATCTAATACAATAATGTTAGTAATAATTAAATGTTTAAGTATAATAATTTTAAATACTTTTAATTTTAAATTAATAAATTATAACAATTTATATGTATAATTAATTTTGTTTAATTGTTTATATTATATTATATTTTTTATATAATATGATTTTAACAAATAATTCTAATAAAGATATAACTAAAAAAGATATAATTAAAATTAAAAATATAACTAAAATTAAAAATATAACTAAAATTAAAAATATAACTGAAAATAAAAATATAACTGAAAATAAAGATATATCTGAAAATAAAGATATATCTGAAAATATAACTGAAAATAAAAATATATCTGAAAATAAAGATATATCTGAAAATAAAGATATATCTGAAAATAAAGAAGATATATCTGAAAATAAAGATATATCTGAAAATAAAGATATATCTGAAAATAAAGATATATCTGAAAATAAAGATATATCTGAAAATAAAGAAGATATATCTGAAAATAAAAAAGATATAACTATATATAATTCTATAACAAAAAATTATTTATATTGGATTACTATATTTATTTCAACATTTGTGCTTTCATATCCAAATTTAAGTGGTGGTATAGTAACTTTAATTGTAGTATTTTTAAATTCATATTTTATGCATGTATTTTTTCATTTACATAAAAATATATTTTCAATTATTCATATTCACCATCATAATAATGATGATTTATATTCTATTTTAATTGAAATTTTATTAGAAGGTATAAGTTTTAGTATGCCTACTTTATGTACATATTATTTTTTAAAAAAATATAATTTTTTTAATAGTTTTAATTATTTTAACAATTATTTTAATTTATGGATTGTTATAATGTACACATTATGTTATTTAACTACACATTTTATTAATTATTCTATATTTAATGTAAATAAATTTCATTATTTACATCATATAAATGAAAATACTAATTTAGGACCTGATATATGTGATATTATATTTGGAACAAAAAATAATACAGAAAAATATGTAGAAGATACAAGTCATTGCATCCCAAATATAATTATTATTACAATAATTGTATTATTTTTTAAATATTTATGTAAAAATGAAATATTAAAAAATATTTTATTAAATTTATCAATATATATATTATTAATTTCATCATTACTTGTATTTTTAATTTCTTTATATTTGATTTCAATAGAATAGTTTAGTTTTAAATGAAAAAGTACAACAATAAATAGTAAATATTAATTTAAATAGATGATATTTAATATAATTATATTAATGGATAATCAATGGATATTATTTATAGTAATTGTATATATACTATTATACATGTAATGTTATAATTAATAATTTATAATTAATAATTAATAATTAAATTACTTATTTTCTTTAAATTATAAAAATAATATATATATTTCATTTTTCATTTTCATTTCATTTTACACCAAGGGCTTATTATTATATAATGTAAATTATAATATAAAACATAAAAATATAATAATATATTGATATGGGTTTAATTATTAAGTGTAATCATAAAAATTATCATTTAACTTATTCTGAATTCGATTTTATTAAAAATCAACTTTCAAAATCAATTGTTGATTATATTCATATTAATTTTGAAATTAATAATATTGTTAATTTAAAAAAAATAATAAATGGAATTCATATTTTTATAATTAATAATCATTTTACTCCAAATGAATCCTCTAATTTTATAAAATCTATTATAATTATACATAAATTTATTAATTTTACAGAAAATATGTATAAATTATGTAATTTATTTATGTATAGTATCAAATCAAATAATATAATAACTATTAATTAGAATTATTAGTTACAATTTTACAATTGTAAAAAATATAATATATATGTTATCATTTAACATAATAAATTTAAGATTAAAATCTTTGTAAAAAATATAATATAAGTTGATATTATAATGATTAAACATAATAATAATGACTGCTCTTGTGATAATAAACCTTGTTGTAACGATAATAAAAATTGTTATTATGAAACTATTTATTTTAATTTACCTAGTGGTGATATTGGAACAACTTATAATTATTCACATAAAAAAATAAATATTACAGCAAATGGATTTACTTTTGATGTTCCTATAAATCTACCTACAGACTTATATGGTAATAATTATGGTTTAGGTATTGCTAGTGATATAAATTATGAAATAAATAAAAATTCTTTTATACAATTAGATCTTTTAAATTTAATATATTCAGTTAATAAAGATTTTTGTCCTACTATTACAATTGGAAATATTATACCAAATGGTGGATTTACTATTTATGGTTCTCAAACACTTGGAATACCTGGATACATGTTATATACTTCTATTGATAATCCAATAATTCAAACAATAGAAATACCACAATTTTGTAAATATAAATATATTTCCATTACTGCGTCCGGTTCAGATCAATCATCTAGTGTTATTTTAAATTCACTCAATTTTTGTGTTTGTTGTTCTGAATTACCAATAGGACCAACTGGTCCTACTGGAGAGTGTCATATTGGTGTTACTGGTCCTACCGGTCATATTGGTGTTACTGGTCCTACCGGTCATATTGGTGTTACTGGTCCTACTGGAGATACAGGAGATATGGGTCCTACTGGTCCTACTGGAGATACAGGAGATATTGGTCCTACTGGTCCTACTGGAGATACAGGAGATATGGGACCTACTGGTCCTACTGGTCCTACTGGTCCTACTGGAGATACAGGAGATATGGGACCTACTGGTCCTACTGGAGATACAGGAGATATGGGACCTACTGGTCCTACTGGTCCTACCGGAGATATGGGTCCTACTGGTTTTACTGGACCAACATTATTTAATCCAACATTTATACATGTAACTAGAATAACAGACCAAATATTATTCGCAGAAGATAATGTGATATTTGATTCTTTATCTGTACAATATGGTGATTGTGCTATTAATGTTCCTTCAACTGATATATTAATATGGAAATCAGGATATTATAATATATATTATAATATTTATCATACGGAACCGTGTCAATTTGCTGTATTTTATAATAATCAATTATACAATAATTCTATTGTAGGTTCTCCTACTGGTGCATCTCAAAATTCAGCTTCAATAATATTATTTTTAAGTGATACAGATGTATTATATCAACCATCTGAATTGTCTCCTACAGGAACAACCGCTATAATAAATTTTAGAAATCATACATCTTATGTGCCTTCAGTAACATTAAACGGACAATTAGGTTCAGGTTCAGTTGAACCACAAATAACTGCAGTTGCGGTAATTTCTAAATTATTATAAGATATTATAAAATAAAACCCGCTATAAAAACCCGATGTAAATTTGTAATTAGAATTTGTAATTTTCTAATTACAACTGATAAGATAAATAAATAATTAAATGAATCTTTAGTAAATAATCTAAAAATAAATTATTACACATAAATATATGGAAAATACAAATTGTAATAATTCAGTTTGTAATAATTCTATAATTTCAATAAATAATAAAAAAATAAAAGATTTTTATGATAAAAATTCTAATATAAATTTTGAAAATATAAATTTATACTTAATAGATTTATTTGAATCAATAATTGAAGATAATTCAATAAATGAATATAATTTAAAGAAAATAATAAAAGAAAATCAATTGATTGGAGAGAAACAAATGGAGATAATGTTATGTAATATTTGTCCGACAGATAGAATAATAAAAAATACGAATATGTCAATGCATTGTGATTATATAATAAAAAGTCAAAACAAACCACATATAATGATTGAAAGTAAAGAAACAAATGTAAATGTCGACATAGATATAATAGATTTGTTTATATCATCAATAAAAGAAAATAATTGTTGCGGAATATTTATATCACAACATAGTGGAATAATAAATAAACCAAGTTTTAAAATAGAAATATATAATGGTAATATTTTGATATATATAGCAAATTGTAATTATGATATAGAAAAAATAAAAAACTCAATAGAAATAATTTATACGTTATATGATAAGCTAAAATTATTTAACGACGAATTAAATCCCACTATAAATGCGTCATTATTAATTGAAATAAATAAAGAATATCAAGTATTTTTAAATTATAAAGAATCGATGATAAAATTTATAAAAGAAAATAATAATAATTTGATAAAAAATATAGAGAATTTTAAATTTGATACATTAGATAAATATTTATCTACAAAATTTATAATATCTCAAAATAATTTATATATACATAAATGTAATTTATGTAATATTTATACTTCAAAAACATTAAAAGGTATAGCAGCACATAAAAAAGGATGTAAAAAAAAAATAAGTATATATAAATAATGTGTTTTGTATATTTACTAGTTTCTACAAATGGTTCAACTTATGTAGGTTCAACTATAGACTTAGAAAGACGTTTAAGACAACATAATAAAGAAATAAAAGGTGGTGCTCAAGCAACTCAAATAAAAGTAAATCAAGGTGAGATTTGGAAAAGAGCGATGCATATATCAGGTTTTCCAGATTGGAAATCAGCGCTTCAATTTGAATGGAGATGGAAGCAATTATCTCGTAAATTATCTATTACAATAAATCCATTAGAGAGAAGAATACAAGCATTAAAGATTTTACTTTCTTTAGAAAGATCAACAAGTAAAGCTCAACCATATTCAGAATGGTTATCATTTCCAGAAATACATTTTGAAATAGATGAAGCAAAAGAATATTATTAAATAGAATTAAATTTTAGAATACTTTCTTTAAGATATTTGTGTTGATATTCAGCGGAAAAATAAGTTTTTGAAAATAATAAAGCATTTTGAGCGATTTGTTCTGCTTTAGAATCATTATTTAAAACAAATTGAATTGCTTCAAATAAATCGCTTAAATCATATTTAATTGGAATATAATGAACGTATGGAATAATTAAATCAGTAAACCAACAATTTGCATTTGATATTATAAAAGGAATACAACCAGTAGCAAATCCCCACATATGATTAGATGCAATGACATTTCCATCAACAATAAAAAAAATTTTATATTTTAAAAATTCAGTATAATGTATTCTCTCTCTAAAATATTCATTAGGAATGTTTTTATTTTCACTCCACCAATTTGAAAGACGAACATTGGTGGATATTTCAAGATTTATTAGTTTTTTTACGAAATTGACTCGTAATGAATTTGAATCACCTATACCAGAACATCCTCCTCTCCAACATAATTCATTGCTACGTTCATTCCATTTTAATAAATTTTGTTGAGGGAAAAAATATTCAATTCCATTTTCAAAAATGTCATCATCTAAAGGTATATAAATATAATTTATATTAGGATCTTTATTAATTTGAGATAACACACCTAAAAAAAAAATTTTATTTTGTTTTTTTGCTTCATCAATATAAGGTTGTATTTCTACATTCCAATTTATATCATTATATTCATTATAATTACGATTTTGTGTTATATTTCCATCACTATGAGGTATTAAAAAAATACTATTTTCAAATAAACACGATTGTATAAATTGCATAATAGGTCCATTTTTTTTAACTTTTGAAAACAATCCATCCCATAAAGTATCATAATTATTATTATTATTAATTAATTGTCCATCTTTAAAAACAATATTATTATTAGTCATTTAAATATTATTTATAAAATAATATTTAAATCATTTATATTTTTCTTTCTTATTTATTATTATTATTATTTATTTATATAAATATATATTATGCAAAAAAATGAAGAAGATTATGAAGAAAAAACAGATGATGAATCAGAATATAAGGAAAAATTTGAACAGACTATGAGACAGACTGAATCCGATAGAAGAAAATATGCACATCCAGATTTTAATGAAGAAAGTTTAGATTACTGTAATGCAAATATTGAAAAAACCGTAAATTCAAATAGTGGTTTTTTAGGTATTATTGCACATAGTAAAGAAACAGTAAATTCTTTAAATATAAGACTTTTTAATACTAATATTAGAGAAAGTATTAATTCTGTAATAATACAATTTGTAGAATTTAGTGATGTAAATACTCATACATTATGTGATACTAGATCAAGATATATAGAATTAAGAAAAATAATACAATTATTTGAGGATAGTGGATCAGATATTGTAAAAACTATGGCAAGATTAGATAGTTTAGGGTTTTCGGAATTAGGAAAAGAAATAATACAAGGTAAAAAAACGGCAAATTTAGAAGTTAATCGAATATTAAAAAATCCCGATGCTGCAGAATTATATACTACATTAACAAAAAAAAGAGAAAATTCGTTGATTACAATAGAACATTTACCTTATTCATTTTTTAAATTTGAAGCATATAGAATTGAAGAACAACCAAAGGGATCAGACTTTTCAGCATTAGCTTTATTTTCATCAAAAAATGAAGTACATAATAGAATTATTAATGAAACGCAAATGCCAGACGGAAGTCCACTCAAATTTTTAAATTTAATCCAATTCGATCATATTTGTAAATTAGGTAAAAGTGTATCAGATATATTAAAATGTATTCTTGCGATAAATAATAGTAGTTATCTTCAACAATATGGAATTATAGAAGTTGGTAAAGATGATTATAATTTTCAACACGAAATAAGAATTATACATAAAGTATTAGGTAGAATTAATATATCATTGGTATTAAGTGAATTAGAAATATCTCCAGAAAGAGAATTAGAATTATCTCAACAATTATTAATTTCAACAATAGATAGTTATTCACTTCAATTATTTATGCATTTTTTAGGATATAATTCAATGACATATGTAAATAGAGCGTGT
>TBL_comb47_HYPODRAFT_10006817_pt1 | contig 12221 bp, 11 predicted proteins | sample TroBogypolimnion_40_FD_10682 | JGI IMG/M metagenome (IMG submission 10682) | reverse complement strand
TTCCACGGTTTCTTGACTGCCCTTCAGTGACACCCTTTAAAAATCTTGCATATAATTTTCACTTAAAATTAAGTATCATGAAAAAGTTTCAAAAACATTTTGTAGGAAAAGGCAAACAGGTAGAAGGCCTTCAAATTATCAAAGTAACCGTAAACATGGATGATCTGAACGCACTCTCTTACGAGTTCAACGGCGAAACTTACGCCACTTTCGAAGTTGCAAAAATGAAAACAGCAGATCAGTTCGGTCGCGAATTTACAGTCTATGTAAGCCGCAAAGAAGAAGTGGCAGACGAACCGGAAACTGAAAAGGAAAACAAACCGGAAACAAAAATGAAAAGGCCGGTTAAAAAAGTAAAGGAGAGCATCGATGAAGTTGCAGATCTTCCTTTCTAAAGATGAAAAACCCTCTAATCAGGGTTTTTTTATGTTCGATTTTTTCTTTGAGAAATACCCTTTTACACTCAAATTACGCACAAAGTTATTGATCGCCACCCGGAAATGTAAAGGGCCGTCCGGCGATACCAGTTAATCTTTTGGCGTTCCGCCTCCCGGCACTTCGTGCTTGTTCAGTTTCTGCCTTTGGTCACTGAGCGGAGCCGAAGTGAAGGCACAAACTGACATTCGCCCTTGACACTATCCGCCTGGCTCAATATTAAATGCCCGTAATTTAAGTATAACCGGCGAGCCAGATGCCAAAATAAACCTGCAGGGCAGCAGTAGATGATTATGAGTAAGAATAATGGTTCCGCAGTAACCCGTGAAGAAGCGGTTGCACTAATTGAATTGGTTGAAGAAGTAGCGATTACTGCTACCGAAGTTCCTGAACCCGTTGTTTTAACCGTTGTGAAGCCAGAGCCGGTAGTTGTTCCCCGGAAACTTTCCCTGGATGAACGGATTCAGAAGGTCGAAGATTTGAGTTTGTTGATCGACCGTTACCGGATCTTAAACGAAAGCCGCAGGAAGTTGCAGACTTTCCAACTGGGAGCGGATGGGCTTAGCTCATCAATTCAGCTTCGTGATGCTGCCGGAAATGAGTTCAGAACTTCAAACTCCGCGGTTATCAACACCGTCATTGACGAGATGAAACGGACGCTTGACACGAAAGTCCGCGAAGTTGAAGATCTGATTGACCTTTGAAAATTGGGAGCAGTGCTCCCTTTTTTTGTTCGCTACATATAATTTATGTTACATCTATTTGCAAAAGGACTACACCTATTTATGAAATTGCTACATAGGAGAAATTTTGAATTAATTTATTTATCTCTAAATTAATTGTTGTCTAAACATGCTAAATATCAGTGAATAAATATTAATTTATTTATCCATATTATATTTTATTTAATAACTTTGGTTACACTTAAAAGTCAAATTTAGCTTTCAAAACAGCTAAAAGTTTTGGCCCCTAACAGAATTGTATTTTGATTTATACTTAACCTAATTTATATTTTTATGAAAAAAGCAATCGGAATTGATTTAGGAACAACCAACTCGGTAGTATCATTTAAAGACACTGGAGTCAAAATTATTCGTAATAAAGAAAATGAAGAACTCACTCGTTCATGTGTTGGCTTACGTAAAGGAGAAATATTAGTTGGAACAAAAGCATATCTTGACATAAAAAGAGACCAGATTAATACAATTCTATCAATAAAAAGGTTGATGGGAGGAGCAATCAAAGACAAAATGGTTCAGGATATGATACACAGTACTTATTATAAGTTTGGCCTTACACAACTCCAAGGCGGAACAGATGACGCAGTTGCTGTTTTATTAGGTGGCAAACAATATACTCCAGAACAAATTAGCTCAGAGATTTTAAAAAAATTAAAATTAGATGCTGAGGAGCGCTTAGGAGACGAGGTGACCCATGCGGTAATTACTGTTCCTGCATACTTCACAGAAAAACAAAAAAATGCAACAAGAATTGCTGCACAATTGGCAGGGCTAAAAATTCAAAAACTATTAGCTGAGCCAACAGCCGCTGCAATTGCATATGGCGTGGATAATATGAAACCAGGTGATTCTAAAACAGTGTTGATATATGATTTTGGAGGAGGAACCTTTGACCTATCAATTTTAAATATCGCTGATGGACAATACATGGAAGCTGGCACAGGAGGTGACCGATGGTTAGGTGGTGATGATTTAGACAGACAGTTACAGAAAGTTGTTTTAGAAAAAGTATCAATTCAATATAAAATCAAGAATTTATTAAACTTGATCGAAAACCTTTCAGAGAAAAAGAGAATTCTTTTTGAAGGTGAAATTCGACTACAAACAGAAGCAGCTAAAATTCAGTTAAGTTCAGCCCAAACAGCACAAATTCTAATTGACAATCTTCTTGAAGACGAAAACGGAGATGTAATTGATATAGATGTTACAATTACACGAAATGAATTTGAAAAACTAGCAACTCCATTTATTGAAAGAAGTATTGAATTGATTAGCTCACTTCTTAAAGAACTAGGTTATGATATAACCATGATCGACAATATTCTTTTAGTTGGTGGCACATCTTGCATTCCGCTTGTAAAACAACTACTTTCTGAAAAATTTGGAGCGAGTAAAATAAAAATATCTGAAAAACCGATGCTTGCGATTGCTGAAGGAGCTGCAATTCTCTCACATCGATTAGGAGATGAATTTGAAGCTACAATAGAAGATGGTAGTGCAATAGGAGAAATTTCTTATAGTACCAATCACAATTATTTTATTGAAGTTGCCGATGGTAATACTTTTAAAATGGATAGAGTAATTGAAAAACAAACACCTTTACCAGTTCAAGTTTCAAAGAACTTTAAAACAACAACAAACAATCAAAAAGTTGTAAAAGTTAGTATTTATTCTGATGTTGAAAATGGAAAGCATGAACCCCAAGCTTTAGGATTCTATCTAATTGATGACAACCTGCCAATTGGAAGCGATTTGACTTTTGATTTTAATATTGATACTAATGAGATATTTTCTGTCAGCGTAGCGCCAAAAGGGAAGAAAAACTTATCAAAACAAATCGTTCTTGGCAGAGGCAGAGCTGACCACAAAGCATTACAAACTATAGATGAATTGATTTCACGGTCAGTATTAGAATATAAAACCCTTGACGGAGAAGAAGCCTTTCTCAAATACATTTCACAAAAAATCAAGGAGATTGAAACAAAAGGAGCAACGGTAATTGAAGACAAAAAATGGCATGAAATATATTACACTTTAACGGAAAAATTTGACGAAATAAAAACTTCAGAACAAAAAAGTTCAGATGTAGAAAATACTGTTTTCAGGTCAAAACGATTAATAATAGAATTTGGTGAATTACTGGATCCATTTGATAAAACCACAATGGTTAATTTAATCACACAAATAGAAACAACAACAGATGAAACTGAAAAGATGCAACTTGCTAATAATCTTGATGAAAAAACAGATGAATATGGACAGCTTAATGCTGCTTTAAGAATCGAATCTCTAGCTGAAAGAATTTTAAATATTCCAGGCACTTCAATTGGGATTGCAAAAAAACAATCCGATGTAAATAAATTAAAACAGCTTTCAATTGATGTCAAGGCAAATTTTAAAATGGGACAATTCGAAACAGCAAAAAATCTTATGGATGAAGCATTTGAAATAATCAATGAATATAAATACGCTTTTTAATGCAATATAATTGTCCAGTATGCCATAAAGCAGGATTGCCAAATTATACGGCATTACCTACAATTTGTCCGCAATGCAATTCGGACCTGAAACCCTTTTTACTACTACATGATATTTCTAAAACTAATCTCCTAAAGGCAAATAAATTAATTGTTATTGGATTTGTTCTAGTTGCATCGATTTTATCCGCAATATACTTCAATTCAATATCCGGATTGAAACGGGCAGCTTATGATAACTCAATATCATTCATTCAATTGCAAGACTCTATTAAAACGCTTCAATCAATAATCGCCAAAAATCAATCTGAATTAGCTACCAAGGAAGCGGTGGAGAAAGAATCTGTTATTCAGTATATTGTAAAAAAAGGAGATTATACTTCCAAAATTGCTCAATTCTTTTATAATGATTTTAGAATGTATAAGAAGATTGAATCCGATAATAACTTAAAGCATCCTTACATTCTTCAAGTGGGGCAAAAACTGAAAATTAAAATAAAGTCTATTTAATGGAAGTTTTAATTATTCTCATAGTCTTTGGTATCATTGGTTATTTTTTTTATCAATCCCTACCAAATCAGAAATTTCAAAAAGCGCAATCACTTTTTGAAAAAGGTAACTTAACAGATTCAATAATAATTTTAGACGAAATTTTTGATAAGCATCCTGATGCTCCAGCAAAACTAGGTGAATGCAAATTGAAACAAGGAATCCAAATTAAATTAAGCAATGAGAATGGCGCAATAAAATATTTCAATGAAGTAATTGATCTTAAGAATCGATTAGCCAATAGGGCATCCAAAATAAAATATAACTTGGTTGAAGTTGAAGCAAAGGCATCTTTTGAAATTGCACAAATCAAATTCAATAATTCAATTGCATTAAATAATAAAGAGACTAAAATTAAAAATCTCAAGGAAAATTTGCGTTTCATTGATACCTTAATAAAAATCGGTGTAGAAAGTGACTTTACAACATTAAAGAGAAAACATTTTTCAGAATTAGCAGAAATTAATTTTGAATTTGGAGTTCAGTTTGAAAAGACTAATAAATATGTTGAGGCAATCCAACATTACTCAACCGCAAAAGACTATTCAAGTGAAGCCACTAACTCCATTATTTTTTATAATTCGTCAACAAGAACAGGAATTTCAAAACTTAAAAATAATGAGTTTGTTGAAGTTAGCATTTTAGATCATGTAATCAAATCTCCTATCGCGTATAAAAAAGATTTCTTTTTCCGATATGCGAAAAGATTATTAAAAGAGCAAGATTATTTGGAATCTGAAAAAATAATATCAAATCACCTTAATTTTTCCTCATCTGCAATAGAAAAACTAAAAGATTTTTTAAAGACAAAAAAAATAAAAGATACAATTGAGAAAGTAAATGACATTAATACAGAAATTGACAAACTATATGAAAATTCATTTCCAATTGATGAAGTAAAAATCCTCTATGAGAATCTTGACAAAAGAATTGAGGAAATTGAAACTGTAATTCCAACCCTTACTATTAAATTAAAACAAATTAAACCTAGTTTATTCAATCACTTACTTACGCACTACATAAATGAGGAACAATACGGAAATGCAATTGTTCTAATCCAAAAATTTCCTGCCTTTTATAAAAGTCCTGAACTCCTTAAAGATTTAGGAATATGTTGTTATGGCTATACGGCGCAAGGAAATCTTTCAGAAAAAAATTACCGAACTTTAATTTCAACTTGGTTGACTGCAGTATTTTGTGATAAGGTAATTCTTAAATCACTAGAAGAAACCAGCTGGGACGATGAATATACGTTTACTCTCTCAGAAGCAATCGGATCTAACTATCAGCAATACAATAATCTACCAGATAATGTTAATTATGACGACATAAGTGATTCAAATATTTCAATAGGGGCAACGCAAAAAGAATTGCTTCAACAATTTGAAACACTTATTGTCAAGAAAATTTCGGACAACGACTTTTCAAAAACTGTAACAGATTTTTACAATGATGAAAAAGATGCAATTCAAAAAATAGTTTCAGTAATTACCACTGATATTCTTTTTGCAGCACCTTTTTTTGCAAAGAAATATGGCATAAATCAAGACATAATTGATGAACTTGACAATGATTATGAAACCTATGCAAATGAAGAATCATTACAAGCAGGGTTGCCTTACATTAAGATTATTACAGATAGTTCAGTTGGTAAATATTCAAAAGCGACAGAATTGGTAACCAAACTACTTCTGGCTATTCAAAATGAAAATTTAATCGCCTTAAAATCTATCGTTGATGATAAAGAAAAATATTTGATTGAGGAATTTGATACAGTTAAGGATAATATTGAAAATTCAATTTATAATTCTTTTGCATTAAAGATTAAAAAAGATGATGAAAATGAAAAGTTAATTCCATTAATGTATGAATGTATTCGTTTTACGAACCAAAATGATAAATTGAAATTCCAGTATTCTAGCTATGTTGCAGATTTATGTATTGCCAAAGTGAATTCAGATCAAATTGGAAACTTCAAAGCTTTGACATTAATGAAATATGCTTATTTGTATTCTATCGATAACCCAAGAATTTGTAAAAATATTATAACTCTAATTCGCTATAACCTGTTGGATATTATAAATGATAAGACAAATGAAATGTCGAATATTTATCAACTACTTGACACAATAAAGAATAATAGAAGCATAATATTTAAAAGAAATTCAAATGAACTTGCTACAGCTAGAGCAGATATTTTGAAGCAATTAGAAAAATCAGGTGTTGATATTTCGCAATTAACCGGAACTTATAGTTTCAATTTAACACCTAATGGAGAAAAATTAAAAAAAGCATTAACTTATATGAGCGTATTAAGCGAAAACAACTAATAATAAAAAAACTGACTTAATTAATCTAAATTTTCAAAATAATGCTAAATCCTTATCAAATATTAAAAGTCACACAAAATGCTAATAAGGGCGATATAATGAAGGCCCAAATGTTAGCAATGAAAGAAAAAAAGCATTCACTTCAAGAAATTCAAATTGCAGTAAGGCAGTTACTTGACCCAGCTAAAAGGTTGGCTGCAGATTTTATGTTCCCATCAAAAATTAAAGCCAAGCGACCTCAGAAAATTTCTATTGAAATTCTAATTGAGGAAATCAACTTGAATGACATTGATGAAAATACTTTTGATTCTTTAAAATAATTTTTGCTATGAATAATTCAATAAACGACTTAGAAATTTTTATCACTCAAAATCTTCAAACAACGAATAATCTAAAAAATGATCTGGAGAAGAAGGAGAACGAAAAACACGATCAATTAAAAGACATTTCGTTAGGCATTATTGATATCCTTGATTCCTTTGATCGAGTTGAAGAATCTCTCAAAGAAAAAGGACTTTCCACAAACGAACAGGTCTATAAGACGATAAACCGTTATTCTACAATTAAAAAAAAATTATTAAACCTATTGCAGAAATATGGTGTAACAAAAATTGAATTTCCAGAAAACAGGCTGATTTTTGGATTATGTGAAGTAGTAGAAACAGAAGCCGATAGTAATAGAAATAATGATGAAATAATTTCTATTGTAAGAAGTGGGTATATAAGAGGTAAAGAAGTTATCAGAGCCGCACAAATAATCCTGGTTAAAAATTAAAACAAATGAGTCAACGAATTGAATCTAATATTACTTGTCCTAATTGTAGCAATCAATTTTCTTTTACTCTTTACCGGTCCATATGGGGTGAATATCCTGAAAATAGAGAACTCGTAATGACCGACAAGATAAATCTAGCAACTTGTCCACTTTGCAACCACATGACTAAAATTCAATTTCCATTTATCTATACAAATGCAGATAAGTTTTTTGCTGTTTGGTGGGAACCTGAATATGACCCGCAAATTGACAGGGATAGTAGTGGATACTCTAAGATGATGGGGGCAGGAAACTACCTTGCAACTGCACCAAGGATTAAAGATTGGAATGAGTTTAAGAAAACGATACTTAAATTTGAAAAAGGTGAATTGCAAGGTAAACCAGGAGTTTTTGGAAAAGAATTACAAGACCAAATGCAAGGATTTCTTAAACAGACCAAAAATCAGAACCAAAATAAACATAAACAAGGTTGTCTAAGTATGTTGTTATTTATAATTCTTTTCCTAGGAACTATTATTTTTTATTTTTCTAAACTTATCATTCAAAGCACATTCTAATGACAAAATTAATTAACAGAATGATAACTAATAATACTAATGTTGCTTGCATATTTTCAAATTTCCAAATTCTGCAAACTAAAATTAAATTAGCTTTGAGTAATTAGCTCAATATTCGCTCATTTATTTAATGAGACGTAGAAAATAGTTACTTATTTTTACAATATTTCAATCAGAATTTTATGAAATTAAAACTATTTCGATTTCATTGTGATCCAAATTCTAACATACTGTGAGAGATTATTACTACATATTAGGAATTGATAAGAATGCAACCAATAAGGAAATTAAAACTGCATATCGTAAACTATCCATGAAATTTCATCCAGACAAAAACAATGGAGAAAAATTTTTTGAGGACAGATTTAAAGATATTCAAGAAGCTTACGAAACTTTATCTGATACGAACAAAAAGAACCTTTATGATTATAATTTAGGTCAGTTTATAACAAACAGTGAGACATTTCAAGATGATTTTAAGAACTATGAGCAAGAACTTAAAAGAAAATTTGAAGAAGAATTAAGAAAAAAGGAAGAAGAAATCAAACAAAATTTCCAAGAAAGAGAAAGAAAAATTAAAAAGGATTTTGCAGAAAAAATTAAAAGTGAGCCAGACAAAAAAATAAAAAAATCAAATTCATATTTTGTTTTTTACCTTCTTTTCACTTTCATATTAATGATTTCCGTCTTTTTATTGGTAAAAACAAAGAGTCCGCTGAGCTCTAAAGAAACCACTGAAAAAATCGTAGAAAGTGATTTATCGAACATTAAAAGTCTAGTACAAGAATGGAACAGTGCACACTTGACAAAAAATCGACAATTATTTTCAAAACTTTTTGCAAAATCAGTCTTATTTTATGGTGAACAGTACGATAATAATGCTTGCATTGAAAAGAAGTTTTCACTTTTCGATAAATACCCCAACTTCTACCAGCAAATTGTAGGTGAAATTCAAGTTAAGATAGTTAATAATAACCAATTGATTTGTAATTTTTTAAAGCGTGTTACAATTAATCAAAAAACTAAAGACTATCCATCTTATCTCACATTTCAAAAATCAGACACTGGTTGGCAAATTATTGTTGAAGGAGATTTAGTAACTGATTATAATTTAACAAAAAATAAACAAAAGCTAGTACCATATAATGCTATAAAAGGAGACTTTGATGGAGATGGCTTATTTGAATATGTATGGATTATACCACCTAAATTTTCAAAAGATCAGAATGGGGATAACGATGGGGCATGTGTTGGTGACTGTACAAGTTACTTAAAATTTTCTAACGACAAAATACCTAGTATAAAACTGGATAATTGTATTGGAGGAGTTCCTATTAATGAAGGAGATTTAAATAATAATGGTTCGGATGAAATTGGTATATTAAAACTTTGGTGGACAAGCTGTTGGAGACCATTTTATGTTTATACTTTGATAAATAATAAATGGGAACTTGTTGTTGATCCCATTTCTACTCATTGCGACCAATGGGATAAAGGAGTTATTCCAATTCAAAAGGATGTTTCAAAACCTGGATACGTTCTAATAAACTATAGTTCCCGAACGGAGGAAGGTGTTGTGATACACACTGAATCAATTCTTGCGAAAAAATAAAATAACCTTACAATTTATGCTACTTATTTGATCAATATTTATTCAAATAGCCATCCATATATCAGAAAATGAAAGTAAATTATATCCTAGGCGACACAAATGTATTCGGATTTAAATTAATCAAATGACCATATTTAGTCCAGATCCGCTTATCAACAGCATCCCCGAAATGTGTTGCCTCTTCTGGTAGAATAGAGTTCTTCTTTTCAGAGGTTTTGTCCTTTTCAAACTTACCATTTCGGTCAATAACACGAGTATTGTTCATCGAGATCAGGGTATACTTGCATTTCCGGCCATTGATGATGAATTTGGGGTACCGGGGATCTTTGCCTTTCAAAATATTCATCCAGAGTAAATATTTATCATGCTGGGGAGGCTCCATCCCTTTATGTACGCGTGATTCGACATTCCAACCATTCTTTTTAAACCGTTCAATAGCCTGGTCATTGTAGGTCTTGGAATTCTTGATATTAGGCTGCCTTGAATCTCCGTACCGGTCCCGGAAATAAATTACTTCTTTATTGGGATGAAGGGAATAATAAGTACACACTTTATCCACCAGATCATCAATCATTACACCGGGAGTGTCCGATTTAACGAAAAATTCATTAATCGTACAATCAACATTCTCAATGATTTTGGTTACAAAATTATAGCTCCGCTCCTGCCCTACCGATAACAGTGCAATTTTAGAACCCCAGTCCGGAACTAGTTCCAGTGGCTTTCCCGGATCACAATCCAAATCAAACTGAGAGTTTTCATTCTCCAGTTGATTGATATCCCAATTGCTGTTTTCTGCAATCCCTCTGATCAAATCATCATTATATGCATTGTAATAAATGTGCACCTGATTATCCAGGTGATAATAACAATCCTCTACCTGGTCGATGATCCAGTTAAGAATCTCAATCATAAAAGTAAGCAGGTTTTGCTTCTCGTATTCTCTTACGATATAGGAAAATCCAAGGTTTTTAATGTTATCAAAAGCATTGGCAAGGGTAAAAAGGATTCCCTCTTTGGAAACAAAGGGAGTTATCTTCATCTTTAACCTCACGGTTTCATTCCAGATATCTTTAAATAATCCGGTATTGCTTTCCCTATAAGCATCAATGAGCTGCAATTGCAATTTGACAATGTTATTCCAAATCTCGAAGATTAAAATATTCTCTTCCTGCTGGTAATAGTCCCCGAACTTTAACAGCCATTTCTGCTCAGCCGTATACGGCATTGAAGAGACATACCGGAATCCATGGTGCTGGAGTACCCGTTTCCCTGGATCAACCCTGAATCCCCAGATATCTTCATTTCCCCGGTTAGCCGGTGATACTTCCTCATCATATCGCTGCTTGTTAAGCGTTAAGGCCTCATCCACAATTTCACGGTCAAGATTCGGGCCACGTGAAGAGCCGGCTCGTTCCTGGGAAAGCATTAAAAAGCCGGTACCGTTGGAAAAGGATATGAAATTGTCATACTGGGTCACTTTTTCATAAGGTTCCTGAAAATGCAACCGTTTGGGAGGCTTGCCACCAATGATAAAATCCGTGTCTTTTTCATAGCCTAACTTCTCAAGGAATTTAAGGGTTGAAGGTAAGGTTCGTGTATAGATCTGACCAAAAGTCCTTCCTGTAATGGAAGTTACACTCCGGGGCATGCTCCGGATAATCCGGTTCATCTCCCATCCAATGATGTACGATTTGCCCGTGCCCCTCCCGTGGATATTCACTTCACTCTTAGCCTTGCTTAAAACAGACAGCTGCTGCGGCCTGTTCAGTTCAATTAGCTCGTTAATCATGACTTCATGATTTCTTCTGCTTCAATATCGGTAATCTCATCACCGGCACAAATAATCCGGTTGATCTCTTTTAAAGTCGCATTGGGTAAATTCTCAATGCTGTCCAGATCAATCTTTACCTCCTGGTGATTGTTCTGAATCAAAATATAATACTTATGCTTCTCGCTTCGTTTTGGATCAACCAGTTCTTCCGGCTGGACACCAATGAGTTTAATCAGATTGGCATGTTCCATGGCGATGATCCTTCGGTCTTTATCGGATTTGGATTTCTTGCAGGTCAAAATATTATCCACAATGTCATTGATCATCCAGCTTCTCCAAAAACCCCATTCAAATTCATGGACCGTATTGTAAAGTTTGGTAGCCAGTACCAAATCTTCATAGATGGTTGATTTACTTAGGTGAGGGTATTTCTGCTNATGCAGCATAAACGCATTTTTACGAATTGGATTTTTATCCAGNACCTTAATCACCGACATCACACGCTCCAGTTGCTCCTGTTTNGCTTCNGATAAGGGAGATCTGGCAGGATCAAGGATGTGAGCCTTGATTAGGTCATAATTGGTTTCCTCCAATGAATGCTTACTCATTTCCGATTCTCCTTTTGAAAGTTTAAAAGCTGCTGTTGCGAAGGGCTGGAACCATTCAGTGCAGCCTGTTTAATGGCTTTGCGGAGTAGTACCTCACCGCTTAACCACCCACGGTGATAAGCAGCTATTATCGGTATTCCAGTGGCTTTGAGGGCCACTCCATCCGCAAACTCTTCGCTCTCTAATTCACTAAATTCCAGGCAAATTGATATATCTTCAGGTGAAAAAAACAGCCCTGCCATCTCTTCCACCATATCAAGCTGTTCCGCGTTTAAATTCATCTTCCAAAACGTTTAAATCAAAGTTAAAAACAGACGGATCGGTAAATATCGTTCCCCGCTCCAGTTTGGGATTGTCCGTTGCG
>TBL_comb47_HYPODRAFT_10006815_pt1 | contig 12226 bp, 10 predicted proteins | sample TroBogypolimnion_40_FD_10682 | JGI IMG/M metagenome (IMG submission 10682) | reverse complement strand
CGCCCAGTTCTCGGTCTCCACGAACTCCGAGCGCACCATCCAGGACCCGCCGATGGCGAGCACGTTCGGACGGCGGGCGTAGTCCCCGAGGTTGGCGGCGTCGATCCCGCCGGTGGGGATGAACTTCACCGCGCCGAACGGACCCGCCAGGGCATCCAGCATGGCCGTGCCGCCCGAGACGCCGGCCGGGAAGAATTTCAGCACCTCGAGGCCCTGGGCCAGGCCCTGGGCCACCCCGTCCGGGTTCACCACGCCGGGCAGGACCGGGATCCCCCGCTCCAGGCAGTAGTCCACCACTTCCCGGACGTAGGCCGGACTGACGATGAACCGCGCGCCGGCCTGGACGGCCCTGGCCGCCTGGTCAGCCGACAATATGGTGCCGGCGCCCACGATCAGCTCCGGGACCTCCGCGCACATGGCCCGGATGGAATCCTCGGCGGCGGCGGTGCGGAAGGTGACCTCGGCGACCGGCAGCCCGCCGCCGACCAGCGCCCGGCCCAGTCCCACCGCCCTCCGGGCTGATTCGAGCCGAATGACCGGCACGATACCGATTTCCCCCAACCGTTGCAGAACCGGGTCCATGGTCGAACCTCCCAGGCCCCCAGGATAACGGTAAAAGAGAAAATGGACTATGATTCCAAAAACTAATTGACATGTTCAAGGGCCTGTCAAAATGAACCATCCGGACTGGATTTTTAATGCAGAAATTCACTCGGTGCTTTCACCGGACAGGTAAAGTCGAAGGTCGCCCTTTCCGCCCTCCCCATCCGGAGCTTCGGCGGCGAATGATGCCGGGTCCGGGGGTCGGCCGCCCTTCTCCGGCGGCAGGCCATCTTCCCTTGAAATGCATGGGCATTTGCCTTTCAGGTAAAAAATGAAATCGTGGTTCATTTTTGTTTTTTCCCCCGCCTCCCCCCTGATAAGATGGAGCCATGTTCCGCCAAGCCGATATCCCGCATTTCAGGAAGCCCCTGGCGGCGACCGTTCCTGAACCCCAAGCCACGAGGTTGGTCCCATGAAGAAGATCGTCACCTTCGGCGAAATCATGCTCAGGCTCAAAGCACCCGGGCATGAGCGCCTGTTCCAGTCCTCGTCGCTGGAGTGCCATTTCGGCGGCGGCGAAGCGAACGTGGCCACCTCCCTGGCCCTGCTGGGCATGCAGCCGGTGTTCGTCTCCGCGCTGGCCAAGGACGCCGTCGGCCAGGGCGCCCTGCGCACCCTGCGCGGCTTCGGGGTGGACGTCAGCCGGGTGAGCCTCACCAGCGGCCGGACCGGGATCTACTTCCTGGAGACCGGGGCGGACCAGCGGCCCTCCCAGGTGGTCTACGACCGGGCCGGCAGCGCCGCCTCGCTCATGAAGCCGGGCGATTTCCCCTGGGCGGAGATCTTCCAGGGCGTCGACTGGTTCCACTTCACCGGCATCACCCCCGCCCTGTCCCGCAGCGCCGCCGACGCCTGCATGGAGGCCCTCCTGGCCGCGCGCGCCGCGGGCGCGAAGGTCTCGATCGACCTCAACTACCGCAAGAAGCTCTGGAACTACGGGGTCAAGGCCCCGGAGGTCATGCGCGAACTGGCCCGGCTGGCCGACGTGATCATCGCCAACGAAGAGGACATCCAGCTCTGCCTCGGGCTCAAGGCCGATTCCGACCCCGGCGCCAACCGGGTGGCGGCCTCCGCCTACCAGGCCCTGGCGGCCAGGACCCGGGCCGAGTTCCCCAACCTGGAGATCGTGGCGATCACGCTCCGGGAAAGCCTCTCCGCGGACCGCAACGGCTGGTCCGCCGTGCTGGACGGCCGCGACGGCTTCCGCGCCTCGCGCAAGTACGCCCTGGAGGACATCGTGGACCGGGTGGGCGGCGGCGACTCCTTCTCCGCCGGGCTCATCTTCGGCCTGCTGGAATACGGCGACGAGGCCAGGGCGCTGGAATTCGCCACGGCCGCCTCGGCCCTGAAGCACACCATCCCCGGCGACCTGAACCTGACCACCCGGGACGAGGTGGAACGGCTGGTGGCCGGCGACGCGACCGGGCGCGTGGTACGCTGACAACCGCATGACAGGAGAAGGCTTATGAGCAACGTATTCTTTCCTGACGCCGAGCTGGTCCTGGAGACCCTGGAACCCGGGCTGCTGTCCCGGAAGATCCGCGCCCGCGGCGGGGATCTCATGATGGTGGAAGTGCTGTTCGAGACCGGCGGAATCGGCGCCGAGCACCGCCACCCGCACGAGCAGGTCAGCTACTGCCTGGCGGGCGAGTTCCGCTTCACCGTGGAAGGCGAGACCGCCACCCTGCGGCCGGGCGACTCGGTGTTCATCCCCGCCTCAGCGCTGCACGGCACCGTCTGCGCCCGGACCGGGCGGCTGCTCGACATCTTCACCCCCCAGCGGGAAGACTTTCTCAAGGCTTGAACGGGAGACACCATGCAACTGGAAACGCGCTACGCCCATCATCCGGAAGACGTGAAGGGCTACGACACCGACACCCTGCGCCGGCATTTCCTGGTGGAGCAGGTGTTCTGCCCCGGCGAGCTGAAGCTGGTCTACAGCCACGTGGACCGGGTGGTCTTCGGCGGGGCCGTGCCCACCACCCAGGCCCTGGCCCTGGAGGGCGGAACCGCCTTCGGCACCCCCAACTTCCTGGACCGCCGGGAACTGGGCGTGATCAACCTGGGCGGCGCCGGCAAGGTCCGGGTGGCGGGCGAAGCCCATGCCCTGGCCAACGGCGACGGCCTCTACGTGGGGATGGGCGCGCCGTCCGTCAGCTTCGAAAGCGTCGATCCGGCCCAGCCGGCCAAGTTCTACCTCATGAGCTGCCCGGCCCACGCCACCTACCCGGTGGCGCACATCACCCGGGCCACCGCCAACCCGCGCAAGCTGGGCTCGCCCGAAGGCTGCAACGTGCGCACGATCTACCAGTATGTCCACCCGGCGGTCTGCAGGAGCTGCCAGCTGGTCATGGGCCTGACCGTGCTGGAGCCCGGGAGCGTCTGGAACACCTATCCGCCCCACACCCACGAGCGCCGCATGGAGGTCTACCTCTACTTCGGCATGGCCGAGGCGACCCGGGTCTTCCACTTCCACGGCCAGCCCCAGGAGACGCGCCACATCGTCATGGCCAACGAGCAGGCCGTGATCTCGCCCTCCTGGTCCATCCACGCGGGCGTGGGCTCGGGACCGTACTCCTTCATCTGGGGCATGGCCGGCGAGAACCAGACCTTCGACGACATGGACACCCTCGGCCCCGACGACCTGCGCTAAAGGAACTTGCCATGAACGGAATCCTCGACTCCTTCAAGCTGGACGGCAAGGTGGCCATCGTCACCGGGTCGGAGCGCGGCCTGGGCCGCGGCATGGCGGTCGCCCTGGCCCAGGCGGGGGCGGACATCGTCGGCGTGACCTACGTGGCCGACGCGCCGGAGACGGCCGCGGCGGTCGCGGCCGCGGGCCGGAAGTACGTCCACGTCCAGGCCGACCTCACCAGCCTGGAACCGGTGGAGCGCATCGTCGCCGAAGCGGTCAAGGCCTTCGGCCGGATCGACATCCTGCTGAACAACGCCGGCACCATCAAGCGCAACGACTCCATCGACTTCACCGAGCAGGAGTGGGACGAGGTCATGAACGTGAACCTCAAGAGCGCCTTCTTCCTCTGCCAGGCGGTGGCGCGCCGGTTCATCGAGCAGGGCTCCGGCGGCAGGATCATCAACATCGCCTCCATGCTTTCGTTCCAGGGCGGGATCCGGGTGCCCTCCTACACCGCCTCCAAGAGCGGCATCAAGGGCATCACCATGCTCCTGGCCAACGAGTGGGCCAGGCACGGCATCACCGTCAACGCCATCGCCCCGGGCTACATGGCCACGGACAACACCGCCAACCTGAGGGCCGACGCCCAGCGCAGCGCCGAGATCCTCGGCCGCATCCCCGCGGGGCGCTGGGGCACGCCGGAGGATCTGGGCGGGGCCGTGGTGTTCCTGGCCTCGAAGGCCTCGGACTACGTCAACGGATACACCCTGGCCGTCGACGGCGGCTGGCTCGCGCGATAGGAACCCCATGACCACGGACATCCACCAGGCGCCGGTGCGCATCCTGCAGTTCGGCGAAGGCAACTTCCTCCGGGCGTTCATCGACTGGATGGTGGACCGGATGCGGGCCAAGGCCGGCTTCGACGGCTCCGTGGTCCTGGTCAAGACCATCCCGGGGCCCTTCAGCCCCGATTTCGAGCGCCAGGACAACGCCTACACGGTGGTGGTGCGCGGCCGGGACGCCTCCGGGGTGGTCGACGAGCATTCCCGCATCGAGGTCATCTCCGGCCGGGTCAACCCCTTCGAGGACTTCCAGGGCTACCTGGCGGCCGGCGCGGACCCCGCGGTGCGGGTGATCATCTCCAACACCACCGAGGCCGGCATCGCCCTGGACGAATCCGAGCGCGAGGAGGACCGCCCGGCGCCGTCCTACCCGGGCAAGCTGACCCAGCTGCTCCGGGCCCGCTACCTCGCCCTGGGCGGCGGCCCCGGCTCGGCGCTGCTGATCATGCCCTGCGAACTGATCGAGAAGAACGGCCAGACCCTGCGGAGCTACGTGCTGAACCACGCCAGGCGCTGGTACGACGACCTGGGCTTCGAGCGCTGGATCGCCGAGGACTGCACCTTCGTGGACACCCTGGTGGACCGCATCGTCTCCGGCCACGATCCCGACGCCCGCGCCCGGCTGCTGCGCGAGACCGGCTACGACGACGCCCTCCTGGTGGTGGCCGAGCCCTACCACCTGCTGACCATCCAGGGCCAGGAGCGGGAGGACCTGCTGCCCCTGCGCAAGTCCGGCCTGAACGTCATCTGGAGCGCCGACATCACCCCCTACCGGACCCTGAAGGTGCGCATCCTCAACGGCGGCCACACCTTCCTGGCCATGGTCGGCACCGCCCTGGGCGTGCCGCTGGTCCGCACCTGCCTGGAGCACCCCGAGCTCAGGCCCGCCCTGGAAAGCCTCTACGCTTCGGAAATCATCCCCGCCCTGCCGATGCCCGCGAGCGAAGGCGCCGCCTACGCCCGGACCATCCTGGACCGCTTCGACAACCCCTTCATGGAACACAGACTGGAGAGCATCGCCTTGAACTCCGCATCCAAATGGCGTTCGCGCCTCCTGCCCAGCGCCGTGGATTTCGCGGCCAGGAAGGGCTTCCCCCCCGCCCTGATCTCATTCTCCATGGCCGCGCTGATCCAGCGCTACACCACCGTGGCCGGCCTCCAGGACGAGGCGCCGGTGCTGGCCGCCTTCGCCCGGATCAAGCCCCTTCTGGAAACCGATCCGGCCCGGGCGGTGCGCTCGGCGCTGGACGATTCCGCCATCTGGGGCGGCCCCCTGCCGGCCATCACCGGCTTCACCAGCGCGGTCACCACCAGCTTCCAGGAGATCCGTTCCCTGGGCATGCTGCCGGCCCTGCTGCGGGCCACCGCCCGCTCCCGCGCGGAAGTCGCGCCGTGAGCCGCGTGGTCCTGCTGAACCCGCGGGACTCCGTCGCCGTCGCGGTGGACGGCCTGGACGCCCTCGAGAGCGCCCGCTGCCTGGGCGAAGGCAAGGGCCAGGAGATCCTCGCGATCGAAGCCATTCCCAAGGGCCACAAGATCGCCCTCGCCGACATCCCGGCGGGCGCCCACATCATCAAGTACGGCCTGTCCATCGGCGTCGCCAAGGGCCCCATCGCCGCCGGCGCCTGGGTGCACTCGCACAACCTCGCCTCGGGGCTGCACGGGAGCCGGAGCTACGAACCCTCCGCCCCCTTCGTCTGGGCCGGCCGGGAAGCGGCCCTGGAGCTCCTGGCCCAGGCCGGGATCCCCGGCCACTTCCAGGGCTACCTGCGGGACGACGCGGTGGGCGTGCGCAACGAGGTCTGGGTCATCCCCGCCGTCGGCTGCGTGAACCGCACCGCCGAGGTGGTGGCCGAGCTGGGCCGGAAGGAGTTCGGCCTGGACGCCTTCGCCTTCGGCCACCCCTACGGCTGCTCCCAGCTGGGCGACGACCTGGACGCCACCCGGACCATCCTCGCCCGGCTGGCCACCCATCCCAACACGGCCGGCGCCATCGTCGTCTCCCTGGGCTGCGAAAGCAACACCCTGCCCGAGTTCAAGGCCGCCATCGGCCCGTTCGACCCGGCCCGGATCCGCTTCATCCACCTGCAGTCCAGCGAGGACGAGCTGGAGGAGGCGCGCACCGCGCTGGCGGACCTGGCCCGGATGATCGCCGCCCAGCAGCGGGTGACCCTGCCCCTTTCGGAGCTCACCATCGGGCTCAAGTGCGGCGGCTCCGACGGCTTTTCCGGCCTCACCGCCAACCCCCTGGTGGGGCGGGTCTGCGAGCTGCTGGTGGCGGCCGGCGGCAGCGCCCTGCTCACCGAGGTGCCCGAGATGTTCGGCGCCGAGACCGAGCTCATGGCCCGCGCCTGCAGCCCGGAAGTGTTCGCCGGCGAAGTCCGGATGGTGAACGCCTTCAAGGACTACTTCACCGCCCACGGCCAGGAGGTCTACGAGAACCCCTCGCCCGGCAACCGGGAGGGCGGCATCACCACCCTGGAGGAGAAGTCCCTGGGCTGCATCCGCAAGGCCGGCCTGGTGCCGGTCATGGACGTCATCGCCTACGGCGCGCGGCGCCGCACCCACGGCCTCACCCTCATCTCCGGCCCCGGCAACGACCTGGTGGCCAGCACCGCGCTCACCGCCGCCGGCGCCCACCTCATCCTGTTCACCACCGGCCGCGGCACCCCCTACGGGGCCCCCGCGCCGACCCTCAAGATCGCCTCCAACACCGCCCTCGCCGACCGGAAACCCCGCTGGATCGACTTCGACGCCGGCCGCGTGCTGTCCGGCGCCTCCTTCGACCAGCTCGCCATCGAACTGTTCCGGGAAGTCATCGCCGTGGCCGAAGGCAAGCGGGCCAAGGCCGAGCTGGGCGGCTACCGCGAGATCGCCATCTTCAAGGACGGAGTAACGCTATGAAGCCATTCATGGACGCCGACTTCCTGCTGCCCGACGACAGTTCCCGGCGGCTCTACCACGACTACGCCGCGGACATGCCGATCATCGACTTCCACTGCCACCTGCCCCCGGCGGACGTGGCGGCCGACGCCAGCCTCAAGACCATCGCCCACGCCTGGCTGGGCGGCGACCACTACAAGTGGCGGGCCATGCGCGCCAACGGCGTGCCCGAGGCCGACATCACCGGGCACGAGCCCGACTACCGCACCTTCCTGGCCTGGGCCCGGACCGTGCCGAGCCTGCTGGGCAACCCGCTCTACCACTGGACCCACCTGGAGCTGCAGCGCTACTTCGGGATCCACGACGCGCTCTCGGAAAAGACCGCGCCGATGATCTGGGAAGTCTGCAACGCCCGGCTGGCCCAGCCGGAGTTCGGCGCCCGGGCCCTGCTCTCCCGCATGAAGGTGCGGGCGGTCTGCACCACCGACGATCCCGCCGACAGCCTTGAGCACCACATCGCCTACGCCGCCGCGCGCAAGCCCGGCGAGCCGGTGATGGCCCCCAGCTACCGCCCCGACAAGGCCCTGGCCACCGAGGACCCCGCCGTCTGGAACGCCTACCTGGAGCGCCTGGGCGCCTCGGCCGACGTGTCCATCGGCTCCTACCGCGAGCTGGTGACGGCCCTGGACCGGCGCCATGCCGCGTTCCACGAGCAGGGCTGCCGGGCCACGGACCATGCCCTCATCGCCCCGGTCGCCGTCTTCCTCGGCGCCCAGGCCCTCGAGGACCTGTTCGCCAGGCTGCGCCAGGGCGCCGTGCCCAGCGCCGAGGAGGCGGAAGCCTTTCGCACCGGGCTGCTGCTGGAAGTGGGCCGGATGAACGCCCGCCGCGGCTGGGCCATGCAGCTGCACCTGGCCGCCATCCGCAACCTCAACACCCCCATGTTCCGCAGGCTCGGCCCCGACACCGGCTACGACGCCGCGAGCGACGGCCGGATCGCCCTGAAGCTGGCGGCCTTCCTGGACGCCCTGGAGCGCGACGGCCTGCTGCCCCGGACCGTCCTCTACACCCTGAACGCCAAGGACTACGAAGTCATGGCCTCGGTCATGGGCTGCTTCCAGGACGGATCCACCCCCGGCAAGATGCAGCTGGGTTCCGCCTGGTGGCACAACGACCACCTCGACGGCATGCGCCGGCAGCTCACCACCCTGGCCAGCCAGGGCCTGCTGTCCCGGTTCGTGGGGATGCTCACCGATTCCCGCAGCTTCCTGTCCTTCCCGCGCCACGAGTACTTCCGCCGGATCCTCTGCGCCATGGTGGGCGGCTGGATCGAAGCCGGCGAAGCCCCCGCGGACTTCGGGACCTTCGGCGGCATGATCCAGGACATCTGCTACCGGAACGCGAAGGGCTACTTCGCGATCCCGGGCGTGGAGGACTAGGGGGCATCCGGGTTCCGGACCAGCACCAGAGTCGTCGCTGTCAGTTCGCTGGCGCGAACTGCATCGACGGAAGGGGATCCGGACCCTAGAGGTCCACCCGGCGGCCTTCCTCGGAGGACACGTAGGCGGCGTAGATGACGTTCACGCATTCGACCGCCAGGTCGATGCCCGACTTGGGCTGGCGCCCTTCGGAGATCGCCCAGGCGAAGTCCGCGATCTCCTGGCTGAAGCCCCGGAACCAGTCCTCGTCGCAGCTGGGCCGGTTCCAGCCGGCCCTGGTCTCCAGCATCTCGGTGAAGTACTCGCCGCCGAACGCCGCGGGATCCACCGCGTAGGTCTCGATGGCGTCGTTGGAGGTCATGTTGGCCTTGATCACGCCGTCGGTCATGAACGCGGTGACCCGGGTGTTCAGGCCGCCCAGGCCGGCGTCGCTGACCATGATGCTGGCGCGGGTGCCGTCCTCGAAGCGGATCACCAGGCTGGCCCAGTTCTCCACGTCGACCGGATTGGCCTTGATCCACCGGTGCGCGCCTGCCTCCCGGGCCCGGTCGGCGGCTTCGCTGTGGACCAGGTCGGCGGTGTCGGCGGTGACCGAGACCGGGCGGATGCCGCGGCCCAGGCGCACCTGGCCTTCCCACTGCTTGAGGTGCAGGCAGGCCCCGACCGAGTGCACGCCCATGCGCAGCAGCGCGCCGCCGCCGGTGGACTTCCACTCCCGGGAATAGACCGAATTGGAGCCCGAGTGGTTCTCCTCGGTGCGCAGCTCCAGCACCGAGCCCTTGGACGCCGCGATCAGCCGGCGCATCTTGGCGATGGGCGGGGCGTAGACCCAGTTCTCCGCGTAGCAGAACAGCACCCCGTTCCGGGTCACCGCCTCCCGGACCGCCTCGGCGTTGCGCACCGCGCCCGCGCGCATGCGCGCCCGGGGGACGTGGAGGCCGATCGGCTCCGGGTCGCCCGGCTCGCCGAAGTAGCCGGTGAGCGGCTTCTCCATGATGATGTGCTTGCCGGCCTCCGCCGCGCGGATGGCGTAGCCGTGGTGCAGCGCGGGCGGCAGGCAGATGTCGATCACGTCGATGTCGGGACGGGCCAGGAGCGCGTCGAAGTCGGTGGTGGCGAAGGGCAGCCCCGCCTCCCGGGCGAAGGCGTCGGCCGTGTCCTGGGTGCGGGAGCAGACGCCGCGCACTTCCACGAGGCCGGCGGGAAGCATGGCATAATTGGCCAGATGCATGTGCGCGCCGTAGCGGGCGCCTGCCATGCCGATACCCAGAGTTTTCATGGAGGACCTGCCTTGCTTGGCGATGGGGACGGTGGCTGTGGATGCGCTGCGCATGGGCTTCGGGAGCATCCCGCCGGACGCTGAAGCCATGCTTCGCCTAGACTTTTTATACGCCCGGTCCTGCCGGAACTCCAGCGATATCGGCAGCCCCTTCCCACCCGCGAAATCCCCGGAGCAGCCATGGTCCAGATCGGTCACGACGCGTTGCGCGAAACCTTCGAAACCATCCTCCGGCGGCGCGGCATGGCGCCCGAATCGGCCGGCGCCTGCGCGGCCATGTTCGCCGACGCCACCCGCGACGGGGTGGTGACCCACGGGGTCAACCGCTTCCCGGTGTTCGTCGGCCAGATCGACGCCGGGGACGTCCGGGTGGACGCCGTCCCGGTGCGGGTGAACGCCATGGCCGCCTTCGAGCAGTGGGACGGCCGGTTCGGCCCGGGCAACCTCAACGCCGCCCGGTGCATGGACCGCGCCATCGAACTGGCCCGCGCAAGCGGCATCGGCTGCGTCGCCCTGCGCGACACCAACCACTGGATGCGGGGCGGCGCCTATGGCCTGCAGGCGGCCGCGGCGAACTGCATCGGCATCTGCTGGACCAACGCCCTGGCGGCCATGCCGGCCTGGGGCGCCCGGGACGGCCGGCTCGGCACCAACCCCTTCGTCATGGCCATGCCGGGCGATCCCCCGGTGCTGCTGGACATGTCCATGTCCCAGTACTCCTACGGCAAGCTCCAGGAGCACCGGCTGAAGGGCGAAACGCTGGCGGTCGCCGGCGGCTATGACCGCGAAGGCAACCTGACCGACGATCCCGCCGCGGTCGAGGCCACCCGGAGGGTCCTGCCCATCGGCTACTGGAAGGGCGCGGCCATGTCCACGATCCTCGACATGATCGCCGCCGTGCTCTCCGGCGGCAATTCCGTGGCCGACATCGACGCCAAGTTCCCCCGGGAGACCGGGGTGTCCCAGGTCTTCCTGGCCTTCTCCATGGACCGCATCGGCCCGGACGGAGCCTGGTCGGAAACCGTGGAGCGGATCAAGGACTTCATCGGCCAGAGCGAGGCCGTCGAGCCCGGGGCCGGGCCCCGGATGCCCGGCGGCCGCAGCGCCGCCATCCGCGCGGCCAACGACCGGGACGGCATCCGGGTCGATGACGGCATCTGGGCCCAGGTGCTCGCCCTTTAGACGGAGATGTCCCCGGGCGTGACGTCCAGTTCGCGCCGTTCGGCCGCGCTGCGCCGGCCCAGTTCGATCAGGCCCATGAGCCGGACGGCGTCGGCCGCCGGCACCGGGTTGGGCGCGGTGCCCTGGATGGCGTCCCGGACCGCGGCGTAGTAGGCGGGGTAGTCCCCCGGCAGCGCGGGCTGGGTGCGGGTGTGCAGGGCCCCGTCCCGGTACAGGGCCACGGTTCCCGGATTGGGATCGGCGCCCCAGTCCGGCGCGGGCGGGCGCTTGCCGGCCGTGAGCGCCGCCTGCTGGGCGTCGAGCCCGAACTTGACGAAGCTGCCCTGGGTGCCGTGCACCGTGAAGCGCGGCCCGGGCTGCGGCACCAGGTTGTTGGCGTGCAGGACCACCCGGCTCCGGCCGTAGCGCAGCCGGGCCATGAAGTAGTCGTCGGTCAGCGCCCCCTCCCGTTGCCGGGCCAGGTCCACGAAGATGGATTCAGGCGTCCCGAACAGCTGCAGCGCCTGGTCCACGAGGTGGGTGCCCAGGTCGTACCATAGCCCGCAGCCCAGGTCGCCCTTCTCCCGCCAGCGGTCCTGGACCTTGGGCACGTGGCGGTCGAAGTGGGATTCGAATTCCATGACCGGGCCCAGTTCCCCGGAGTCCAGCAGGCTGCGCAGGGTGAGGAAGTCCCCGTCCCAGCGGCGGTTCTGGAACACCGACAGCAGCCGCCCGGCCTGCTCGGCGCAGGCGTACAGCGAGCGCGCCTCGGCCACCGTGAGGGTGAACGGCTTGTCGACCACCACGTGCTTGCCGGCCTCCAGCGCCTGCCGGGCCAGGGGGTAGTGGGTGGCGTTGGGGGTGGGGATCACCACCAGGTCGAGGTCGGGCCGCGCGAACAGGGCGGCGGGGGTGTCCTCCACCTGGACCTCCGGCCAATCCGCCGCGACCTTGGCCGGGTTGCTGCTGGCGATGGCCGTCAGCCGCAGACCGGGGACGCCGGCTAGGAGGGGCGCGTGGAAGACCTTCGTCGCGAAGCCGTAGCCGACGATACCGACCTTGAGTGCCATGCCCACCCCATCCAGCGCTGATCGCGTGCTTCCATTTTACTCGCAAAGCGGCACGGCGCGGGGACCTAGGAGACGGAGGCCAGCGCGGCGACCATCCTCTCGCGGCTGCCCCCCAGCCTGAGGAAGGACCGCAGCAGCAGATCCACCGTCACCGACTTGTCCGCCGCCTCCATCTTCGCGACGCGCGACTGGCTGGAATGGAGGGGCGCGCTCAATTCCCAAGTGCAACATTCCTCAGAAAGAATGGATGCATGGGAAACCACTACACACATCTGAGTTGCGAGGAACGAGCAATGATCCAGTCGAAGCTGGAG
>TBL_comb47_HYPODRAFT_10006814_pt1 | contig 12227 bp, 12 predicted proteins | sample TroBogypolimnion_40_FD_10682 | JGI IMG/M metagenome (IMG submission 10682) | reverse complement strand
GGACTTCGTCCCCCCGCATTCTGACGAATGCGCCTACATGGGATCGCGGTGCGTCGCCGCACCCCGTAGGCGCGTTGGTCACAACGCGTTGGGCGTGATGGTGGCGGCACCGGGAAAGCTGGCTTCGTCCCCCCGCATTCTGACGAATGCGCCTACGTGGGAACGCGGTGCGCCGCAGCACCCCGTAGGCGCGTTGGTCACAACGCGTTGGGCGTGATGGTGGCGGCAGCGGGAAAGCTGGCCTCGTCTCCCCGCATTCTGACGAATGCGCCTACATGGGAACGCGGTGGGTCGCCGCACCCCGTAGGCGCGTTGGTCACAACGCGTTGGGGGTGATGGTGGCGGCAGCGGGAAAGCGGGACTTCGTCTCCCCGCATTCTGACGAATGCGCCTACGTGGGACCGCGATGCGTCGCGACATCCCCGTGTCCGATCGGACCGCGGATTGTCGCATCGATCTCGAGCGATCGGCCTCGGGCGCCGCACTATCTCCCACATCGTCGCGACATTCCCGTGTCCGATCGGACCGCGGATTGTCGCGGCGGTCCCGCGCCTGTCCCGTGCGATCGGTCTCGGGCACCGTAGAGTTTGGCAAGTGATGGACGACTCAATCGCCAGTCTGACACGTGACTTGTCATGTTGTGACGAACACGCATGGCGCGCGTTTCATGAGCGGTATTTCGATCACCTTCGCAGTCTCGCCATTGCCAGGGGCGCGGCGGAGTGCGATGCGCCGGAAATCGTCCAAGGCGTTTACCTGCGGGTGCTGCGCCATGCCAAAGTGTTCCCGGACGCCGCGGCCTTCGACGCCTGGCTCGCCTGTCTGACGCGCTGCGAGGTCATCGACGCGACTCGCCGCAAAGGCCGCCGAAGCTGGCTCAACGAACGTTTCCAGCAATGGCAGGAAATGCGTCGCGCCACGGTGGAAGATGCCAACCGCGGAAATCTGGAGGAAGCCATGCTCGTGCTCAGCGAGAACGAGCGCACTTTGGTTACGCAACACTACCTGAACGGCTGGTCCCAGGAGGAACTCGCCAAACAACACCGGATCAGCGTCAAGGCCGTCGAGTCACGCCTGGCTCGTCTGCGCAAGCGCCTCCGCCAGAGCATGGAAAACCAAGCACCGATCTAACATGAAACCCGACGACCACATCGCGGAGTCCGTCTGGCAGCACACTCTGTCACAGGTCAGGATGACCAAACGCCGGCGAGTTGCAGTTGCTGTGTTTTCCGGTTGCGTGTTGTTAGGTTTGTGGCTGACGTCGCGGTCGCGACCGCATGCCGCGGCGCCCGGCATGGCCGCGATCCACCCCGATCCGCCCGTTGCAACGCTCGCAGTGATGAGAGTCAGCGCAAACGGCAGCGTGCGCCTGGAAGAACTGTCCGCCAGGGACCTCGGCTCCATCGAGTTGTCATTCGGCCTCGAGCCGGTGGTCACCAGCGATCCGTGAGGTCCCCTCCGCGGCTTCCTGCCATGTGTCAATTGGCGCCGGGCAAGGATGCCCGCGCCACCGTGGTCCGGGCATCCTGCCCGGATTCACTCGCGCTCATTGCCCGGCACGCGTCAGGTGCCAACCTGCACGATCCCCTCCGCGGTTTCCTGTTTGAGGCGCAATTGGCCGCAGGCGGCGTCGATGTCGTGGCCCTTTTCAAAGCGCAGGGTGGCAGTGACGCCGGCGCGTTCGAGGGTTTGCAGAAACGCGGTGCAGTGAGTCACGCCCGGCCGCTGCCACTCGAGTCCATCGACGGTGTTATAGGGAATGAGATTGACCTTGGCATGCAGGCGCCGAGCGTGGCGGGCTAACAGGACGGCCTGCTCCTGGGCATCGTTGATGCCGGCAATGAGAATATATTCGAGCGTGAGCTTTTGTTTCTTGAGCGAGTTCCAATAATCCAACGAGTCTAGCAACTCGGCGAGCGGCCACTTGCGGTTGATCGGCATGATCCGGTCGCGCACCTCGTCGCTGGCGCCGTGTAGCGAGATAGCCAGACGGATTTGTTGGGGATGGGCGGCGAGGCGGCGGATTTGCGGCACCAGGCCGGCGGTTGAAACGGTTAGATGGCGCGCGCCCAAATGCAGCGTGTCGGGGCCGGTGATAAGCGCGATGGCGGCTAATAAGTTATCGAGATTGGCGAGGGGTTCGCCCATGCCCATGAACACGAGGTTGTCCACGCGTTCGCCGGAGAGGCGTTCCGCGGCGAGCACCTGGCCGGCGATTTCGGATGCATCCAAGTTGCGGGCGAATCCCGCCAGCCCCGAGGCGCAGAACTTGCAGCCATAAGCGCAGCCCACCTGGGACGAGACACACAGCGTGTGGCGGTCGGACGTTTCGCCGTAGAGCGCCGGGTTGGCCGGAATCAGCACGCTTTCCACATATCGACCGTCGTGCAGGCGGAACAGGAACTTGCGGGTGGTGTCGGCCGCGCCCTGCGTGTGGGTGTGCGCGAGGGAATCGGGGCGGAAGCATTCGGTTAGGCTCATCCGCAGTGCCGCGGGCAGATTGCTCATGGCTTCAAACGAGGCGACCTTTTTCTTCCAGATCCAATCGAGGATTTGCTTGGCGCGGAATGCGGGTTGGCCGGCCTCCTTCAGCCAATCGGAGAGGGCTGCGGGCGCCATGCCTGTTAGAGACGGGAGCATCACGTGGGAAAGGTCCATGAGGGGCTGTAAGGGGTTAAACTGTGCAAAATCGGTTGATTGGCTGTAAGAGAATTTGGCAAAATGATGGTGAGGCAAAATGATGCAGAAAGGCAATTAGGCCACAATTCCTTGATCTTTTCTTCCATCATTTTGCCGTAACTCTTCAATCTTCTCTTCACCATAACATCTTGTCGGTTTGTTTACGGGGCCTAAGGGGAAACGTCGGCTCAGCGGGCCAGCAACCACGAGATGTGCGGCGTGTAGAGCTTCGGCTCTAGCAGAAACGAGTCGTGGCCCTTGTCGGAGTGCACGGTGATGTGCATGACTTCCACGTTGGCCTCCTCGAGGTGTTTGACCAACTCGGACTGCTCCTCCGGATAGAAACAGAAGTCAGAATCAATGGAAAACACCAGCCAGTGTTGCTCGGCGAGGCGGGAGCGCTCGAACAGGGCCGCCGGGGATTCCGCGTCGCCTTCCAGCGTGGCATCGTAGCGCGACCACATGTCGATGATTCGCAGATAGGTGTTGGCATCAAAGCGGCGCACGAACTTTTTGCCCTGATGCAACATATAACTTTGGAATTGGTCGCGCACCCGATACCAGGCGAGCACGTCGTCGGGTTGGATGACATCCTGGCGCGCGCGGTTTTCAATTGCATCGAGGTGGACGAACGTCTTGTGGGAAATCATGCGGGCCAGCGCCAGGCCGTAGAGCGGGGCCGTGTTGTCATAATAGTCGCCGCCGTGAAAGTGCGGGTCGTTCTCAATCGCGAGGATTTGCTCGAAGAGAATGAGCCGGTTGAGCACCGTGGTCTTATATCCGGCGGCGATGGAGATGACGTTGCGCACCCGCTGCGGAAAGCGTGTGGCAAAGGTGAGCCCGACCAAGCCACCCACCGAGGGGCCGATCACCGCGTTGAGCTGGTCGATGCCGAGGTGGTCGAGCAAGCGGCCGATGACTTCCGCCTGATCCGCGGCGGTGACTGCCGGGAAGGCGGCCCCCCAGGGCTTGCCGGTGGCCGGGTTGATCGACGTGGGGCCGGTGCTGCCGTAGCAGCCGCCGAGGTAGTTGGCGCAGATCACGAAGAACTTGCGGGTGTCGATGGCTTTTTTCGAACCGATGAGGGTTTGCCACCAGCCCTCGTGGAGTTCGGGTTGCCAGAACTCGCCGACCTCCGGCAGCTCGGGATTGAAGCCGGCGGCATGGTGCGAGCCGGACAGCGCGTGAAACACCAGAATCGCGTTGGAGCGCTCGGCGTCCAATTCCCCCCACGTCTCGTAGGCGAGGGTGATGCCCGGCAGCAGCGCCCCGTCGCGCAGTCTCACTGGCTCGGCAGGACTGCCAGTTTGGAAAAATTGGGTGTGGATCGGCGCGTGCATCGCCGCCAGCCTAAGCCGCCCCAGCCCTCAAGGCAAGCCTGGAGCGGAGGCAGCCTGGCGCGGAGCGCCACCGCATGCCCGTAGACGCGTTGGTCACAACGCGTTGGGGGTGACGGAGCGCTGGCTTCAGCCGGCGTGTAATTGACGAGAGGGTCAGTGGCGGCAGCAACGTGTATGCGGGACTCGCCCCCCCGCATTCTGACGAATGCGCCTACGGGGTGCAGCGCTGTGGAGCGCCGGCTTCAGCCGGCCAGCCCAAGCAGCGTGCAAGTGTTCTCGCGTAGCTTACGCCGCTCGCCCAGCCCATGACCCAACGCCGCTCACACGCGTGGCAACACCTGCCGTGATGGAGCGCCGGCTTCAGCCGGCCAGCCTATGCAGCGCACAAGGGCTCTCGCGTAGCTCACCCCGCTTGCCTATCCCATGGTCCAGTGCCGCTCCGACGCTTAGCAAAACCCGCCATCCCTGTCACTGGATGCCTCCCACAACAACGGAAATCCATCGCGTCGACACCTTTCCTGCAAAAGGACACTCCTTCTATAGACTTCGATTCCGTTCCAGGCTTCCCATACGTTACCGTTGTGTGTCTGGGGTTGGCACGAGCGGATTGGACAAATCCAGCAGGCGATCAAGTTCGGACCTGAACAGCTTTTCGGTCCTGGCAATTTCATCAAATTTCATTCCATAATAGAATTTCGGCGACAGGGTTTGGAGCATCGAGTCCGTCAGTGCGGCACCGCCGCAGTAACCTACCAATCCACCAATCGAAGCACCCGCAATCGCACCGATACAGCCTCCGATTGGCGCACCGAAGGGGCCGAATGGAGTACCAATCATGACGCCCAGCTTGCCGCCCTCCACAAACCCTATCGTCGTAAGCACTGCCGCCCCAAGATTAGCACCCGTCTTGACGCAGAAACCGGGATCGGCGAATGCTGCGCGGAACCCGCCGTACTGATGAATCATCCAGCCTTCTTCTGCGAGGAAAAATACGGCGCTAATGATGCCGCCAGCACGATACGGGTTTGCCATCACCCATACCGATTTGGAAGCAAGGTACGCCGTGGCTACGCCAATTGTGAATACGGATCCTGTTCTTCCCACCTGGACGGCAAAATCGCGATAGAGTTCGAGTGAGACCGGTTCCAATAATCCTGGGTGAATAGGCCCGAGGAAATTGAGGCAAGTGCTCATCCGTGCGCCTGGGTCGGAAGACGCCTCAAAGTCCAGCCATGCCTTCCGAATCTGTTGGCAGGCCCACAGATTGTAACGCTGCTGCTGGGCAAGTTCAATCCTGGCCCGTATCAGATCATGAGAGGAGACCATCTCCTGAATTCTACCTGCCTCCAATGGGTCGCTCGAAGCAGGATAAAATCCTAACACTGCGGAACTTTGCGACCAGAGCCGCTTTGCCTCCACGTATTTGAACGTCTTAACTGTCTCCGCATCTATTTCCCTAACGATCCGGGGAATCTCCTTCCGGAGTAATTCCACCAAGCGATTACGCGCTTCCTCAGCCTGCTGGAGAATCGTCAAGTCGAGCCCCTCGGGCGCGTTCAGGACAACATTTAGTCCCTCAATATCCGTAACTATCGTCTGAATACTTTCTTGGGTTGCCTGCGTGTGAATGGTTGACTGCACAACGCGGCGGTTGACGAGGTCTGCCTTCTCCTTCGGGTCCTTTGTGATCAGCAGCCAGGCCAAGTCAGTGGTGTTTTCGCGTTTCAGTTTTGACGAATCGATTGTCGAAGGCTCGGTAGGAGCGGGCAAGCGACTTGCCAACTGATCAATCTTGGACGCGAGCTGCTTCAGCTCTGCGTCCTTTGCGATGATTTGGTCCATCTTTCGAGCAAGTTCCGAAAGTTTATCAGCAGTTTCGAGAGATGACCGCTGAGAGCATCCTACCACTAGAAGCCACAGGACAAACCATAGAGCGGCATTCAGCTTAATCATTGATTTATTGATGCTGGGAATTTGCTTTTCCGTGGGAAAGCCAATGGGCGGATCGGAGAGCGGGGGGAATGTGTCTCGGTGTCTCGGACGGGCGGTCTTGCGGTGAACCCGGGCAACCGCAAGGCTCCAAATGGCGGATTTGGGCAGGGGGAGGGAGTTTGAAGTCACTTTCATGAGAAGGCCGGTCAAGCGCAAAAATGCACTCCTCGCCCGCTTTACCAAGGATTCTTTTGGATATTCTTTGGGCATTGGATCCTGCTGTGGACGCCTGCGGGGTCAGGTGTCTTCGAGAACGAGGATGTGTCCGTTATCGGGCGGGACCTCGGGGGCTTTCCTCGCCGGACTGTGGTCGCGCCATTCGGGGGCGGGATCCGGTGGATTTCGAGATTGGTTGAGCCAGTTGAGGCCCGATCCGGAAGACGTCTCGATAGGGCAACCACCGATTAATGTCATCGTAAATCGAGGACGCTGAAAATATGCTGGACAAAGAATTGTGAATTCGTTTCATTTTTCGACGTGGGTCCCGCGGCTGTTAATCTGCATGTGCTCGTGAGATTGAAGGTTAACTCAACGCTTCAATTGTGGCGCGACTTATGATATCGGACCTAAGGTCGCAAAGTAGACGTATAGGCGGCTCTGCTAAAGGAGTTCCTGGTTCCTCGAAGAAAACCTTCTTTAGAACTCCAACGCTCATAGAACAGAGAGCGAATACAATTGCAATGTGAGGAGCCGCTATGGCCGCACCGATAGATATGAGGCTGCCTGCAGCAAAAGGAGCCCACCTCTTGAAGCGCTTTGTGTACTTCAATTTGGCGTATTCGTCGCATTCGCGAGTGATCTCTTGAGCGGTAGTTCCGATTCTTTGAATCAGGATTTCCTGATCGGAAATCCGTCCGAGTCGATTGATGCTCGACAAATCAGTAAGGTATTTTTGAAATGCCGCCCGGATGGGCGCATAGGATTCCCGCAACTCCGAAAAGTCCGCAATCGTGAGATCATCTATTGCTTCCGGTATCGAAATTGCTGCAACGGCGCTCAGAAGAGCACCCTCAACCCTGCTACCGGAGTTCTGAACAGGTACGGAGAGCGAATTCATCGACGTCGCGGCAAAATCTAGCTCCTCATCGGTGACAGTGTCTATGCCTTCGCGGCTGGCGATCTTGTCTGCGATACACGAAAGAATGAGGTTCGAGGCTTGAGCAGGAACTGGTAGATAGTCATCGGCACCGACATGACCCACGATTTCTTCCAAAAATGGACGAAGCATTTGCTCCTCAATTAGGAGGTCTTTTACTTTGTTCGCGACTTTGCCACGGTGAAGGAGCACATGCCCACCAATAGAAAATGACCCGTTGTTTGCAATGATGGTTGCAATTTTCTTTTCCTCTGGTCTGGCGCGCGCGTATAGATCTAAAAGCCTTCTGCAGGCGTTGCATCGTAAGATCGTCGAAATCAATATCGATATCTCCTGGCGCTCGCGATGTGAATGCGCCGGGTAATACCTGAATCAGTTCCTTCGTGCGGTCAGAGTCCTCCGGGTCTGCTTCCTCAGGAACTATTCTTTCTACCTCATCCGTGAAAAGCAACATGCTGCGCAGCCATCGCGATTTCGGGAGATAGTGGGGGTAGTAGAGAACTTTGTGTTTGCTCATGCGGATAACATTTTTCAACGTTCACACACAGTCACCAGACCACAGCGGCTCTGTTGAACTGGAACCGAAAAGTGGTTGTGGAGTGCCTGACATGCATCTCCCGAAAGCGTGAGGCGGGATTGCCTCACAAAACCGAAGTGCAAACGTGCCTGAAACCTCAACGGACGTCAAGGGGAAAGTTAGGAAGTTCCGTCGGCAAAGGGAAACGTTCGCGCCACAAGATTCCGCTGCATAGATCGCGCGGCATCGATGTGGCTCTACGCAATTCCTCCGGTTGCTCATGTGAGGATGAGGCCGGCATTATTAATTTTAGGAGCTCCATTTGTAGTTGCGTCTTAATGCGGTGGATTTCGGTTGGAGTGTCGAAATGCGTCCAATTCCCCCCACGTCTAATAGGCGAGGGTGATGCCCGGCAGCAGCGCCCCGTCGCGCAGCCGCACCGGCTTGGCGTCGCTGCCGGTTTGGAAAATCGGGTGTGGCCCGGCGCGTGCATCGTCCCCTGCTTAGCCGTCGCCGCCCCCCGGGCAGCCTCGGGCTTGGGCGCCATTCTTCCCATGTCTTCTGGCGCGAGCCGTCTTGGGATTTGACATCCCGCCGGAAACCGATCAAGCTGGTCTCATGAAAACGACACTTGATTTGCCCCCCGACCTGGTGCACGAGCTGAGGCGCCGCGCCGCGCATGAGGGCCGCAAGCCCGAGGACGTGGCAGCGGGCCTGCTGCAACGGGGGCTCGTGCCCCTAGAATCGTCTGGACCGGCTCGCAACGCAATCAAAGGTGAGATCACACTCCCCCTGTTTCCATCATCGAAAGACGCCCCAGCCTCCCGGATGACCATCGACGAGTTGCTCGCACTCGAACAAGAAACCCTTCACCAGGAGGATCTCCAGCGCCTTGGTCTCCCTCTATGATGCAAATGTCTGGGTGGCGCTCGCCTTCGCGACTCACCCACACTATGGACCTGCCTCGCAGCACTTCAAACTTCGCGACTCGGCGCAGCCTGGAGCCTTTTGCCGGGTCACCCAGCAGGCCTTTCTCCGCCTCGTTACAAGTCCCGTCCTCCAGCGGACCTACGGCGGCCCTCCGATCACCAATGCGGAAGCGTGGGCAAAATGCCAGGACCTTCTCGCGCTTCCCCAAATCCTCTGGATGGATGAGCCGCAGGGCTTGGTGGATCTTTGGCAACGCCTGGCGTGCCTCCCAACCCCCTCGCCCAAAGTCTGGATGGACGCCTACCTCGCCGCCTGCGCCATCCTCGAGGATGCGGAATTAGTGACGTTCGACCGCGACTTCAGGAACTTCGAAAAGGACGGTCTGCGCCTTCGACTGTTGGCACCCTGACAAAACCCACCCGGCAAGGACGCTTGGCGCTGCCGATAGCGGACGATAGCGGAACGGCCAGCACCGTACAGACACTTGGCAAAATGCGCCTTACTGGCGCCGGATTCCCGACATCTTCGACTTCATCTCTCATCGTCCTCCAGCCACTGGTGCTGTGGGATTACCGGCGGCTTCCTCAGTTCCTGCGTGAACCCCATCGCCTCGAAAGTGATGGAATCCTGCTGGCCGTTATGGAGATGGATGTAGAAGCGCCACTTCCTGACGCCTGCCTTCTTCTCCGCCTCCGTCGTGATCTCCTTCCTCTCGATCCCGTGAATCGGGATGTTCTCTTTGTAGGACAGACAGAAGTTAAACCTGAGTTCTGAAACCACCCGGAATGTGAGCGTCGCGGGAGCGACGGCGAAATCGTAGCCCACTCCAGTTGTGTCTTCCGTCTTGGAGCCCAGCGGTCTTGTGTCTATCCCATGATCATGCAGGGGCGGTTCAATGACTTGCTGCGAGACGCAGCAATCACGGACTGCGGCGGGGACGCCGCAGCTACGGCGCGACGCCGCAGCCACGATGCGCCTAACCCTCACTTCGGCTCGATGACGACGGCGTGTTCGTCATAGCGGGCCTTGGCGTTGGCCTGGGTCATGAGATACTTCATGACGGCGGAGGCGGGGAGGTTTTTCAAATTGAGCGTGAGCTTGGCGGCGGCGAGTTTGGAGTCGGGGTCCTGAACCACGAAATTGGCGGCCACCTGGCCCTTGGATTCCTTGTCGATAATGAGGTTGAGGGCATCCAAGGCCTCCTGGAGGGTGGCACCGTCGAGGTGGAACACCGGCACCATGATCTTGCCGAGTTTTGCCTCGCGGCCTTTGGCGGCGACCTTCGGTCCGTTCAGTTCAAGTTCCTTGAGGCGGTAGCGGCAGTTGGCGAGGTCGGGGTTGATTTGCAAGGCCTTGGTGTAGGCGAGGCGCGCCGCTGCCACATCGCCGGAATCCTCCGCCGCGACGCCTTTGGCGAAATAGGCCTCCGCCGATAGGGCCGGGGGAGGGGCGGCGGGCGGCGCGGCAGGGGCTGCAGGGGCTGCCAAGGCGGCGGTGGAAGCGGCAACGACCAGAATCAGGATCTTTTGCATGGCTGTGAGGGTTAGAACCGACGCACCCTGCCACGCATTCAAAGGCAAAGCAACGGAAAAATGTTAAGTTCATGTAAAACCTGTGGGCGCTTGGGGCGCGCGATGCTATGGGTTGCGCACCGATGGAACTTCAAGGGAATCGCCGTCTGCTGGTGGTCGATGATGACCGCAAACTCGCGGGCCTCATCCGCGACTATCTGACTCCGCTGGGCTATGATGTCGAGCTGCGCCATAACGGCCCCGACGGCCTGGCGGAAGCCCTCGCCAGGCCCCACGAGGCGGTGATTCTGGACGTGATGATGCCGGGCATGGACGGCTTTGCGGTGTTGCGCGAATTGCGCAAAACCTCCGACGTGCCCGTGCTCATGCTCACCGCCCTCGGCGATGAGGCCGATCGCATCGTCGGCCTCGAACTCGGCGCCGATGACTACCTGCCGAAAACCTTCTCGTCGCGCGAATTGCTAGCCCGCCTGCGCGCGGTCACCCGGCGCGCCCGCAATCCGGCCGTGGCCGCCCCGCCGATGCGCGAACTGAGCGCCGGCACGCTGCGCGTGTGCGAGGAAACCCACACCGCCATCATGGGCGACGTGGCGCTCGATCTAACAACCCTGGAGTTTGCCATCCTCACCTCTTTGCTCAAGGCCAAGGGCCGGGTCAAGACCCGCGAGCGGCTCATCGAGGAAGTTTCCGAACGCCGCTTCGATGTGTTTGATCGCTCGATCGATGTGCATGTCTCATCGTTGCGCAAAAAACTCGGGGATGACGCGAAACATCCTCGCTTCATCCACACCATCCGCGGCATTGGTTATTCATTGCACGAACCCGAAGGCCCCGCCGCTCACCCGTCATGAAATCACGCTTGCACGCGTCACTGCTGGTCAAGGTGTTAGGCTGGTTGCTGCTGCACCTGCTCGTGTTGCTGGTCGCGTTTGTCGGCTTCGTGGCGTGGCAGTTAGGGCTCGGGCTCGATTCGTTGCTCAGTGGTGCCGCCGGGGAACGGCTGCGCGCCTTTGGTGATGCCGCGCAGGCAGTGATGATCGACAAGGCTCCCAGCGAGTGGGATCGGGCGCTGCTGCCGCTTGCCTCCGCCAAAAACGTTGCCGCGGCCATCTACGACCCGACCTTTCCCCAGCACTTCCCCCTGACAATCCCAGCCAACGTGATCCGTCGCGCCAACAGCGCGCTGCCTCCCGGCCCCGAACCCGTCCCGGCCGAGCGCCGCGGGCCGCCCCCGGGGGGCTTGGTTGGTCCACCCGGGGGGCGCGGACGGCAGGACGATCGCAATCCGCCGGCAGTCCGCAACCCGCCGCGCGTGGCCGATCCGCCGGATGATCGCAACCCGCCGGAAGTCCGCAACCCGCCACCGACGGATCAGCCCGCCAAGGATTTGCTAGACAGGGTGCCGCCCACGCGCGCGGTGTTTCTGTTGCGTGGTGAGGGCGGCAACGGTTATTGGGCAGGGGTTCACCTCAGTATTCCCGGCCGCCATGGCGAACCGCTGCATCATCACCTGCTGCTCATTCGCGCCGCGACTCTGGATGGATCGGGCATGTTTTTCGACCTCAAACCCTGGCTGTGGGGAGGCCTCGGCGTGCTGGCGCTGAGTCTGGCGTTTTGGACGCCATTCATTCTTGGCATCAGCCGCTACCTCCACCGCCTGACGCTGGCCACCGAGGGCATCGCCGCCGGGAATTTCGAGGTTTCCCTGCCACCGCGGGGCCACGACGAACTCGCCGGCCTGGGTCACGCCATCCAGTCGATGGCAGCCCGCCTCGCTCTGCTCATCTCCGGCCAAAAGCGCTTTCTCGGCGATGCCGCCCACGAATTGTGCGCGCCTCTCGCCAGACTCCGCACCGGGGTTGGCATTCTCGAAATGAAACTTGGCGAAAATCACCAGGCAAACCTCGCCGCCATCGACGCCGAGGCAGCGGAACTCGCCGCCCTCATCGAGGAAATCCTCGCCTTCTCCCGCGCCAAAAACCGCCCGGCGCAGCTCCTGCCTGTTCTGTTAGACCAACTCGTCCGTGAAGTCGCCGCCCGCGAAGGAGCCGCTCTCAACCTCGTATTCGAGATTCCCCCACACCTTCAGGTCGCCGCCGATCCGGCGCTTCTCGCCCGCGCCGTCGGCAATGTGCTGCGCA
>TBL_comb47_HYPODRAFT_10006813_pt1 | contig 12228 bp, 12 predicted proteins | sample TroBogypolimnion_40_FD_10682 | JGI IMG/M metagenome (IMG submission 10682) | reverse complement strand
CCCCTCGACCGTTTGCCGGCGGATTCCCGGCGTCGAGCCGGTGATGTCCGTGAAGGCGCGCATCGCGGCGATCCAGAAATTAAAACCCGGCGAAGTCGCCGGCTACGGGATGCGCTACACGGCGAAGACGGAGCGGCGCATCGCCATTCTGCCGATCGGCTACGGCGACGGGTTTCCCCGCGTGCGCAACGAAGGCGCGGCGCTCATCCACGGCCGGCGTGCCCCGCTGGTCGGCGGCATCGCGATGGACGCCCTCATGGTGGACATCACGGACATCCCCGGGGCGCAGATGTGGGACGAGGCCGTCATCATGGGCCGGCAGGGCAACGAGGAGATCACCGTGCATGACATCGCAAAGCTAAAAAACTCCGTGAGCTACGAAGTGCTGACAAGCTGGCGGCTGCGGTTGCGGAGAAAAGCGGTGAATGCCAAAGCCAGCTTCAGCCAACGATTAAACACGGATGAAACACTGATTAACAAATGAATTTCTCCGTGTTCACTCCGTGTTTCATCCGTGGCGGTTAAAAAACTGTGAAACTGCTTTTCTCCGAATCCAAATCCGATTACGGGCGCTATCTGTATCCGTATGTGATCTGGGCCGTGCCGGAAGCGGGCGAGGCGCCGGCGGATCTGTTCAACGCCGGTTTCCTGCCGTCGGCGCGCGGGCTCAGCCAGTTTTGCCTGTGCCGCAATGTGCGCGTCGATCTGGCGAAGTTCAAGCCGTCGTCGGAAAACCGCCGCATCCTGCGGAAAGGCGCGGGCATCGAAATGAAGCTGGTCCCGCGCGCGGCATTCGACCTGACGCCGGCCCGCCGCGACTTTTACAAGCACTACGCGGACGTGCGCTACGGCAAGGACGTCATGCCGCCGGCCCGGCTCGAGCTGGTCTTTAATTCGCCCGTGGCCACGCACCTGCTGGTGTTCACCGACGCGGCATCCGGTGCCGACCTGGGCGTGGTGGTGCTCTATCTGGAGGCGTCGCGCCTGGCCTTCTACCGCTACTCCTTCTACGACCTGAACCATTTCAACCGCAGCCTGGGCCTGTTCATGATGACGATGGCGGCGGTTTATTTTGCGGAGCAAAAATTCGCGCATCTCTACCTCGGCACCTGCTACTCGGAGCGTGCGCTTTACAAGACGCAGTTCGCGGGCGGGGAATTTTTCAACGGCTTCCGCTGGTCGGAGAACATGGCCGAATTAAAATTCATCATCCAGCGCGAGCAGGGCGAACTGCGCCAGCACCTGTTGGAGGCGGACGCCTACCGCGCGGAATTCTACCCGGGCGACCTCGAAACACTCAGCGCGGCAAGCGGGTTTCGGGTGGGAGTGAAGTGAAAATCCGGCGCTAATTTCTCCAGACCCAATCGCTTCGGTTGTCGTCAACGGATGAAAAACCCTCACGATGAACCACCACCCCGCCGTCATCTTTTTCATTCCAGCCAACAGAATACAACAAGAATTTTCCATCCGCTGTGCGGCGATAGTGCAATGGCAGACCACCGATGATGTCATGCGGAACTTGGGCGATAAATTGCGGTGCAAGCGCGCTTAATGTTTCAGGAAATTCGCCATGAACAAGGTGGTATTGTTCCAGCGCGCAGGCGGTTCGTGCAAGGTCTATCGAGCTTTGCGCAAAGGCAAATTTTCTGGCGGGATAACCAACCGAACCCATGAATATGGCAAAAAAATTGTGTGGTGAACGGTATTTTTCAAATTCGTCCACGGCAATTTCAAAATTTGTGGTCAATGAAGGAACGACAATTCTTTGTTCCACATTCATTATCGGCAAAACCCAGTTCGGATACTGCTTGAGGTAGTCCAACTCCACATGATAATAAACCGAACTTGGGGCGAGGTAGAAAACCAACCACGGCAGCGGCTTGAAATTATTGTGAGCGGAATAAGGCATATCTGAATACTTGAATAAATCTCGGTGGCGGCGCATTTCTTCAATTGCAGCAATCAAAGTCGCTCGCGCGCTGCGCATCGCAAACGCATAGTCGGCAAGAAAATCCAACTCAGATAATTTTTTATCCAGTTCGACAAGTTGCAAGTCAGACCATTCGTGATTTTTCAGCCCTTCCCAAATCGGCTGAATGACTGAATTGATCATTCTGACGCGGATTAGATGCGTGATGAGAGACGGTTCGGAGCGGGTTGAGTCCAACAGCCGCAGTGAAAGGTTGATGTTTTCAAGTGCGTTTTGACTCTGGCCGTTTGCCAGTTCTGCACTCGCCCTTAACTGCAATGTTTCAACGCAATTTCTCAAATATGCCAAGTGCATCAGAAAAACTTGGAAGGGTGCGGCATCGTAATTCAGCGGAAACCGGGAATTCGTCAGCCGGCTGGCGCTTCGCAACTCTTCAATGGGCGAATCATATTTGCTCAAGGCCAGCAAAACGTCGGCGGCAGGCGACTGCGGTTGCGGTGGAACGGCGAACAGATTGGTTATCGCTGACATGGCGCGATAGTATTGCTGCCACTCTTTCAAATCTGTCAACTGACCTTCCGCCCAGTTGCCTTCCAAATGCAAATCTTGATTGGTGTATAAATAATCACGGCCAATTTCGTCTGGTGCATACTTTTCCATCCTGATCCGTTCAACAAAATTTGTCCGATGCGGTTTGAGTTCATGCCCCTGCTTGTCGAGCACCCATTCGTAACTCGTGGCAACAATCGGTGTGAGCGCAAAATTTTGGTCGTCGGGCACAGGCGGCGGGATGAAATCCTTGAAATCGAATCTTTCGCCTTTGGCCTCCCATTCTCGTTTGAAATTTTCCAAGTCGTGCTTGGTTTTCGAATCGGACAGGCCGTAGAAAACACCGCCGAGCAACAACAGGATGCCAAAAATGAGAAGTGCGCGCCCGGTCTTGGATTTCGGCATCAAGGGCATGAGCCGTTTTACAAGATTGCCAAGCACGCGTCAATTTCACTTAACAAGCGAAATCTCAAAACGCGGTTGGCAAATCTAAATCTGCTACCGAAGTGGAGACAGGCTCAAGCGTCATCGGCTCATCGTGAGTCTGATAAGTTTCACAGACGCGAAAAAATCCATCGGCGTCCAGCGGATCACTTGACGCCCTGTTTGACGTCGTTGACCACATTGGTCGTCACCTCGACCACTTTGTTCGCGCCCTGCTTGGTTTTGGCCCAGGCGTTGGTGGAGAAGTCCACGACATGCGCCGCCACGTTGGTGGAGACGTTTTTCACGCCGCTGGCGACGGTGTTCATCGCGTCGGCGGTGGTGGCGATGGCGGCGTCCGCTTTTTGTTCAACTTTCTGCTCGGTGGTTTTCGCGCAACCGATCGCCAGCAGGACGACGAGGGGCAAGACGGACAATGTGAACAAAATGGATTGGGTGACTGGTTTCATATTTTTAATTCAGATTAAAATTCGCTCCGCCGGTTTTATAGCACGACCGGCGGCGATTGCAATGCCGGCAAAGGCTCCAGTTTCATGGGCTCGTCGTGATCCAGATACGCTTCGCAGACGCGGAAGAACTCCACCGTGTTCGTCACGCGCCGGATGTCGTGCAGGAATTGCTCGCCCACGCCGTCGCCGATGAAGTTCAGGAATTTTTTCATGCGCATCACCTGCGCTGATTCTTTGATGCCGGGCGTGATTTCGTTTTCCCACAAATCGCGGATATAGGCCAGCACGTCGCGGCCGGCGGGCGACCTTGGCTTTTCGCCGCGCAATTGCGCGCGGATCTGGTCGAACAGCCAGGGATTGCGGATCGCGCCGCGCCCGATCATCAGGCCGCGCACGCCGGTTTCGGCCAGCAACGCCTGCGCCTGCGCCGCGCTGTAAACATTGCCGTTGGCGAACACGGGGCAGCGCAGTTCGCGCGCCGCCTGCGCGATCAAATCATATCGCACGCCGGGCCGATACATCTGGACGACGGTGCGGGCATGGACCGTGAGCACGTCAATCGCGTGCTTCGCGAAAATCGGCAGCAGCGTGTCGAACTCGGCGGGCGATTCGAAGCCGAGCCGCGTTTTCACCGTGAACGGAATCGTCACCGCATCGCGCAGCGCGCCGAGGATGCTGTCCACGCGCTTCAGTTCGCGCAGCAATCCGCCGCCGGCGCATTTGCGATACACGATCGGCGCGGGGCAGCCGAGGTTCAGGTCAATCGCCGCGACGGGATATTGTTGCAGCAGCTTCGCGTTGCGGACGAGCGCGGGGATGTCGTTGCCGATCATCTGCGCGATGACCGGCCGGCCGGTGGGGTTTTTGGTGATGGAATCGAGGATCCATTTTTCCGGGCGCGAATCGCCGTGGACACGGAAGAATTCCGTCCAATAGACATCCGGCCCGCCGTAGCGCGCGACGACGCGCATGAAATCGAGCGTCGTCACGTCCTGCATCGGCGCCAGCGACAGCACGGGCGCGGGCGAACGGAGCAGGTTGGAAAATGTTTCGGACGGTGTCACGCGGCGGAATTGGAGAACCAAGCTGATTAAAGGTCGAGAAGTTCAAGCAATTGACCGGTGTTGATTCCATGATGGGCTGCGACATTCCGCAAAAGGCTCTTCAAAGTCCCGAGCTTGATCGGACTGTGATTGGGAACGACTTCATGATGTTCTCCATGCTCCTGCGTGGTGATGCGCAGATGTGATCCCGTCTGACGAGTAATGGTATAGCCAAATTTGCGAAGTGCTCTCGCGAGTTCCGCGCCGCTAATGTCGCGGGGTGTTTTCATCCCGCCAGAACCTCGTCGCGAACAAAATGAAGCCGGATGATCTTCGGGGCGCTTTGCGGATCGTCGAAAAAGCAATTCACGGCGTCCCGGACCAGCTTGCGCAGTTCCTCGAGCGTTTCCGCCTGCGTGGTGATGCCGTAACCCAACGCCGAGGCACAATAACCGCCTTCTTCAGCCTCCGTCACCTCAAAGATAATTTCGGAACTCATGACTCCACGATGCCAGTGAAAAATGAAACTGTCAAAACCGGGTTGGCGGCGATAATTGACCGGCAACCGCGAATAATTCTTGCCTTTGATTGCGTTGTCCGCATTTTAACGGGCTTAATCATGAGTAAAAAGATTTTCATCGGGACGGACAGCGGCGCGACGACCACCAAATTGTGCGCGGTTTGGGAAAATGGCGAGCCGGTCTCCAACAAGGTATTGCAGCGCTCCACCAGTTCCGAAAACGGCCGCGCCGCCGTCATCGCCTCCTGGATCGCGGGCGTCGGCGATTTTCTCGCGCAGAACCAGCTCGAATGGTCCCAGATTGCCGGCGTCGGGCTCGCGATTCCCGGACCGTATGAACGCTACGGCGTTTTCAGCCGGACACCGAATCTGCCCGCCAGCTTCTCCGGCTGGGATGTTTATTCCGATTACAGCGCCGCGCTCGCCAAGCAGGCCGGTCGCCCGCTGTCGCTCGTGGTCGGCAACGACGGCAACTACGGCGGCGTGGCCGAGGCGCGGCTCGCGCGCGGCAACACCCGGGCCACCGTCATGATGCTCATGCCCGGTTCCGGCCTCGGCGCGGCCTTTGTCGGCGCGGACGGTCTTTGCCTTGATGGCGACACGCTCGCCGGCATGGAAGCCGGCCACATGTCGGCGGCGGTGCATCTCCTCGGCCTCACCGGCAAACCGTTCAGCTGCGGCTGCGGCCGCGACTGGGGCTGCGTGGAGGCTTACACGACCATTTCCGGACTGCCGCAATTGCTCGCGAAATTCATCGAGCGGCATCCTGAGCACGAACTCGCCCAATCCACCGCGCCCATCAAGGAAAAAGTCCTTTCGCTCCGCACCCGCGCGCAGAAGGGCGACGCGCTGGCGCTGGAGATTTTTGATTTTCAGGCGCGCGTCATGGGCCTGCACGTCGCCAACATGGTGATGGCGCTGGACCCCGGCATCGTCGTCATCGGCGGCGGATTGATGGATCACGAATCCACGACGCCCGAATTCCGCGAACGCTACATGCGCGTGATCCGCGAGACCGCCGTGCCCTATCTCTGGGCTCCGCAACGCGGCACCATCAGGATCGTGCCGGCGGAACTGGGCGAACTCTCCCAGGCCATTGGCGCGGCACTCGTGGCGATGTATCATCAAGCGGGGCACTGACCGGCAGTCGGCGGCCCAGCCACGCTCCGAAGGTTGGGGATTGCACTCGACTTTCCGTGGCCGGGGCGTTTTCTTTCCGTCATGAAAATCCACTTCTACGGCGCGGCGCGCACCACCACGGGCTCGATGTATCTCCTCGCGGTCAACGGCAAAAAGCTGTTGCTCGAATGCGGTCTGTTCCAGGGCCATCGCCGGGAATCGGAAGCGCTCAACAAAGTTTTGCCGTTCGACACGCGGCAGGTGGACGCCGTTGTCCTGAGCCATTCGCATCTCGACCACGCGGGCAAGCTGCCGAGCCTGTGCAAGAATTACGACGGCCCGATCCACTGCACCTCCGCGGCAAGCGACCTGTGCGGCATCATGCTGCTGGATTCCGCGCACATCCAGGAACAGGACGCCCTCTTCGTCTCCAAAGTCCGCGCGAAAAAAAACCAGCCGCCGGTCGAGCCGCTCTATACCACCCGCGACGCCCAGAAGTGCGTGTCGCAGCTCGTGGCTCACGATTACGAGAAATCGTTTGATGCCGTGCCGGGTGTGACCGTGACGTTCCGCGACGCCGGCCACATTCTTGGTTCGGCGCAGGTGATCCTCGACGTGCAGGAAGGCGGCCGCAAATTCCGTTATCTGTTCACCGGCGACATCGGGCGCGGCGGCGATGATTTGCTGCGCGACCCGATTCCCGTCGAAAATGTGGATTATCTGCAGATCGAGTCCACCTACGCCGCGCGCGTCCACGAACAGCGCCCCGACGCCGATGACCTGGTCTGCAAGCTTGTCGGTGACACGATCCGGCAAAACGGCAAGGTCATCATTCCCGCGTTTTCCGTCGGGCGCACGCAGCAAATTGTCTATGTGCTGCACGAACTGACCTGCGCCGGAAAACTGCCGCGCATCCCGATTTTCGTGGATAGCCCGTTGAGCGTGAACGCGACGGACATTTATAAAAAACATCCGGAATCTTTGAGGCCCGGCATCAATGACACGCTGTGCAACAACGAAAATCCGTTCGGCATGGGCAATCTCACCTACATCAGCAACGTGGAGGATTCAAAAAAATTGAACGACCGCAGGGAGGCGATGATCATCATCAGCGCGTCGGGCATGTGCGAAGGCGGGCGCATCCGGCATCACTTGAAGAACAATCTCGGCGACGCGCGGAATCTCGCCCTGTTCATCGGCTACTGCGCGGAAGCCACGCTCGGCGCGCAGATTGTTGGGGGCAAAACGCCCGTCAATATTTTCGGCGAACCTTACGACGTCCGCGCCAAAGTCGTGTCGCTCGACACCTATTCGGGTCATGCGGACAAAAACGAATTGAAGCGCTACGTTGAGAGGCTTTCCGGCGACCTCAAGAAAATCATCTGCATCCACGGCGAAGAGACGCAGTGCCTCGCCCATGCGGAAACCCTGCGCGCGATGAAACCCAAGGCGGAGATCATCGTGCCAGCCTATCAACAGGTGGTGGAGATTTAAGTTTAGCTGCGGTGGCGCGCTCAATTTTGCATCGTCTCGGCCGCGCCTGCGCGCTAAACTGGACCCATGTTGTCGGAAAAACCGTGGCGGGCCGAGTGCGTGATGCTGTTTTGCGGCGCGCAATTCCTCTGCCTGTGCCTCGGCCTGACGGTTGCCATGCTGCTGCGCAAGGCGGGCGTGGCCGGCTTCAAGCAGCCGGAAGATTTCGGAAACCTCTTGTTTGTTACGTTGAGCTTTCAAGGCGCGGGGTGGGGGTTGATCTGGGTTTTTTTGCGACTGCACCAGACCGGCTGGAGCGCCGCGATTGGCTGGAGCGGCCCGAAATTAAGATCCGCCTTGTTCACGGCGGTTAAATTCATCCTGGTGATCCTGCCGATCGTGCTGTTGCTGCAAGGCGCGTGTGTCTACCTCCTGCAAATATTTGGCTGGCCACCCGACGACCAGGCCGCCGTGTTGCTGCTGCTCAAGGCCAAGGCGTGGTGGGTGACCGCTTATTTCGGCGTGTTCGCGGTCGTGATCGCGCCGGTGGCGGAGGAATTCATATTCCGTGGCATGCTGTTTCCGTTCGTCAAACAGTTTCGCAGCCAGGAACTTGTGTGGCTCTTACGGAAATGCAGGTTGCCAAGACTTGCTTGGTTCTTTAGACGACGCGGATGGCAAGTTCTTTCGTGGTTCGGCGTGAGCGCGCTGTTTGCCCTGATCCACATGAACCTGCAGACGTTCCTGCCGCTGTTCGTGTTCGCGCTGGCGCTGACATGGCTTTACGAAAAGACGGACAACCTGCTCGCGCCCATCACTGCGCATGCGCTGTTCAACGCCACCAACTTCGCCCTGCTGCTCTGGCAAAAGCATCCGGCCCACGCATGAACGAGTTTGAACTCATCGCCAAGCTGACGCGCGCCTTGCCGACGAACGGCTCCGTCGTGACCGGCGCGGGCGATGATTGCGCCGTGCTGGACCTGGGCGTTCCGGACAAATTGTTCTTGTTCAAGACCGATGCGGTGGTCGAGGGCTTTCATTTCACCCGCGCCACGCCGCCGGGAAAAATCGGGCGCAAGGCGCTCGCGCGCTGCCTGAGCGACATCGCGGCGATGGCCGGCACCCCGACCGCCGCGCTGGTGACGATCGCGCTGCCGCCCAACTTTGATCCCGAGTTCGTGGCGAAAATTTACGACGGGATGAACGCGCTGGCGCGCGAACACGGCGTCGCGATTGTCGGCGGCGAGACGACCACGAATCCCGAACGGGTTTTGATTTCCATCTCGCTGCTTGGAACCGTGGCGCGCGGCCAACAGATCTTGCGCTCGGGCGCGAAACCTGGCGACGCGATTTTTGTCACGGGCGAACTCGGCGGCTCGCTCGCGCAAAAACACCTCGACTTCGAGCCGCGCCTGACCGAGGCGCGCTGGCTGGCGGAACATTTTTTCATTCACGCGATGCTGGATTTGAGCGACGGGCTGGGCGGCGACCTGCGGCATATTTTGCAGGCGGGCGGCGTGGGCGCGGAGCTGTTGAAGACCGCGGTTCCCGTTTCCCGCGCGGCCAGACTGCGGGCCAGGGGAAGCTCCGCCGCCAAGCCCGCCTTCGCCGCCGCGCTGACGGACGGGGAAGATTTTGAATTATTATTCACCGTCGCCGGCCGGGATGCGGTAAAGTTGCTGGACGCATGGCAGCAAAAATTTCCAAAACTGAAATTGACCTGCATCGGGAAAATCGTCGCGGGTGACGGCATTTTGATTCGGGATAAAAGCGGTTCGCACAAACTGAACATCCATGGCTACGCCCACTTCGCCTGAGAACTGTGGCCGGAGCCGTTAACACCAATATCTATTTATGAACTTTCGCTGGCTGAATGCATTGCTTTGGGGAAACTCCGTGGCCCTCGCCTGGATGTGGGGGCTGGGCCTGTTTTTCAGCGTGCAGATGACTTTCATGTTCGGCCTGCAGGGGTTGCTGCTGTTCGCCATTCCGAATGCCCTGGGTCTGATGCTCTTTGGTTTCCTGACGCAGATCGTGGCCCGGAACCATGCCGGCGGCCAGGAATCGCTGGCGATTTTCTTTGAGAAATTCGCCAAGCCGTTCCGGCTGATTTTCTATCTCTATCAGTTGTTGGCGCTCACGCTCACGGTGTTTGCACTGGTGCGCTACCTGTTCGTGCCGCTCCAGCTTGCGTCGGGCGGCCTCTTCGTCATTTACCTGTGCCTGATCGTGTTTGTCATCCTCGCGGCCGGCTGTTTGTTCGGAGAGGAATTCGGCATCCAGAAGATCAAACACAGCCACGCCCTGCTGGGCCTGCTGCTGCTCGTCTGCGTCGGCGTGATCCTGTGCGGCTTGCACCCGTTTCTGCCGGCGAACTTAACCTGGTCCTCGCCGTTTCCCAAGGAATGGACCGGGCCGACCATCTACGGCTATGCGATTCCGCTGATGGTGGGCTTGCTGGTGGGGCCGTGGCTGGATCTCCAGCATTGGCAGCGCGCGATCCAGATTCACCGGGAGAATACGTCCATCCGGCTGAGTTATTTCTTTGGCGGCGGCATTTTCTTCCTCCTGTTGCTGTTCCACGGCTGCCTGGCGTTGTGGGTGATGGATCAGGAGGGCAGCCCGCTCTCCGCCACCGTGGCGCAGGACGGCTTCAAGTATGCCCATGATCTGGTGACCCGGTATTTCATCAATAGTCCGGTCCCCGGGGGATGGATGCCGCTGGCTTATTTTTCGTTCCTGTCCATCTGCGTGCTCACCACGCTGGACAGCGGTTACATCGCGCTCAAATGGTTTCTGGGGAGCAACGTGGAAAAGAGCGAGAACATGCTCATTTCGCTCATTCCCAAACAGATCATCGGCTCGCCGATCCCGAGCTTTCTGTTGATCGGTGCGGTCACCCTGGTGGGGATTTGGGCCAAGCTGGAGCTGGAATACTTCATGGTCGCCTACGCCTCGTTCTTTGTCGGCTATGCGGCCCTGGCGATCGCCCGCTGCTTCGTGCCGAACTCGCAGCAGCCGCTGCCGCAAATCCGGATGTTCTCCATGGCCAGCATGTCCATCGTGATTTTTGCCTTCGGCTACCTCAACAGCCAGACCACCCTGCTTTTGCTGGGTTCGCTGCTCCCGCTGGTTTATGGCATCTGGCTCGTGTTCAACACCGACCTCCTGCGTGTGGCCACCGAGAAGGCGGGGGAAGTGATCGAGGCGGCGGCGGAGATTCCCGCCATCCGCGCGATGACCCGGGTGGCCACTGTGGTGACGGGTTCGGATGTGAAGGCCCCGGAGGACACCCACGCCCTGGCCGGCCACTTCGAGGGCAAATGGTTCGTCTATTCGATGATTGCCACCTACGCCGACACCAATTCCGTGGGCAACGTTTACTTCGGCATGTATCCGATGTTCGTGGGCAAGACGCGCGAATTGTTCTTCAACGCCACCATGCCGGACTTCGACCTGAAGACGACGAAATTCTACATCCTGACCCGCTCCTTCGAGCACAAGTTCGTCCGCGAGTCCCGCGAGTTCGACACCATCACGGTGAAAATCCGCATCGGGGAATACAACCGCAAGTTCTGCACGCTGGAACATCAGATCTTCAATTCGGACCACGCCCTGCTGGGCAAGGGCAAGCAAAGCCTGCTGTTCGTCTCGGCCAAGGATTACAGCCTGCTGGACATCCCGCCGGAGGTCTATACCTCGTTCATCCGCTACGCCTGACCCGATGGAATTCACTTCGCACAGCCCGGCGGAGACAGCGGCGCTCGGTGAAAAAATCGGTCGCGCCGCCGGCCGCGGCCTCGTCCTGGCGTTGAGCGGCGATCTCGGCGCGGGCAAGACGCAGCTCGTGAAAGGGGTTGCGCGCGGGCTGGGCGCGACGGCGCGTGTGCATTCGCCGACGTTCACGCTGGTGAACGAATACGGCGGCGGGCGGCTGAAACTGTTTCACCTGGATTTATACCGGCTGGAAACGCCGGCGCAGATTTTGTCGGCGGGCATCGGGGAATTCTTGTCGCCGGACGGCGTGGCGGTGATTGAGTGGGCGGAACGGTTGGAAGATGGAGGATGGAAGATGGAAGATGGCAAAATCAAAAAAGTAATCATCGAAATCATCAGCGAGACAGAACGGAAAATCATTTATGACGATCTTGGCGCTTGAATTTTCCTCGGCGCAACGGAGCGTGGCGCTCGCCCGTCATGGCGAAGTGCTGGCGACTGCCGGCGAAACCGGCGAGCGCGGGACGAACGCGTTCGGCATGATCGAAGCCGTCCTGGCGTCGGCCAGGCTCGGCCGCGCGGAAATCGATTGCCTCGCGGTCGGGCTGGGGCCGGGTTCCTACACGGGCATCCGCGTGGCGCTGGCCATCGCGCAGGGCTGGCAGCTGGCGACCGGCGTGAAGTTGCTCGGCCTCGGCAGCGTGGACTGCCTGATCGCGCAGGCGCGGGCGGAGAAAATTTATGGGCGCGTGAACGTGGTGATTGATGCGCAGCGCGGCGAACTCTATCTGGCGGCTTACGATGTTTCTGCCGCCGCCTCGACCGGAGTGTCGCCCTTGAAAATCGTGGCGCTGGCGGAAGTGGCAGCCCGCGCCGCCGCCGGGGAAATTCTGGTCGGCCCGGAAGTGACGCGCTGGTTTGCGGCGGGAAAAGTTGTTTCCCCGCAGGCGGCGATGCTGGCAACCCTCGCCGCGAACCGCCGCG
>TBL_comb47_HYPODRAFT_10006812_pt1 | contig 12228 bp, 8 predicted proteins | sample TroBogypolimnion_40_FD_10682 | JGI IMG/M metagenome (IMG submission 10682) | reverse complement strand
TAAATCTTCTCCGGTCGGGCTTTTCAGGAAGTGTGGATGATTCGCTGGTAATGAGCTTTCTCGTGTTTCTGAGGTGTAGAAGTTTAAAATCCATATCTTATCAGTTATAAAAAGAATGGTTAAAGTCACGACTTTGATTCGATTTAGTTTATTATAAGCAGCGTATAAGATTACCAGTATCTCACGCAAGAATATCAGGTGAGGCAAACTTGCACAGATTAAATTTGATAACTTAAAAATACGATTTATCTATTAAAAAATAATGGATTATTAAAATTAATCATTTCTGAAAAATAAATATCAAAAAGGAGTATGAAAATGATCCGGGTTGGATCCTTGAAATCAGAAAGACGGAGTACAAACAGGTAAACAATAAATTAAAAGCCTCATAATCATTTGATTATGAGGCTTTTGTGACCCAGCTGGGGCTGACAATATAGGTAATTAAAAATTAGACTAAATTAATATAAACATCATATATATTTAATATTCAATTGATTAAAAAATATTCAAGTAAATTAAATATTTTTTAAAATCACTGAATTAACCGATTTCTATATGTAAATTTGAATGCTTACATATACTTTTTCCGGGTGACCAAACATGTCAGAATTTGTTTAAAATACAACAAATTATCTTTTACATATAGAAAATCTGAATCTGGTTAACCAATGATTGACTTAAATAGGCAATAAAAAATACCTTACATTACTTTTTACATATAGAAAATTTGATTAACACTAAAGAAATTGGCTCTAAATCATTAATATTTAATAAAATAAGAAATGAAATATACCCTGAAATTTTATTCAGAAAAAAGATCAAAAATGATTAATGGCATTAAAACACCTATCACCCTGAATGTGCCACTTATCATGTCTGTCAGTTTTGATAATAATCAAATGCTCTATTTTACTGGAAAGCGTTGCAACATCAATCAATGGAAAACTGAAGATCAATGTCTAACTAAAAACGTAACCTTACCAAATGGTCAATCCAGACAAGATTTTCATTCTGATCTTAATAAGCTAAGATGGATAGTGGACGAATTATTTAAATCTTATAGTTTCGCTTCTATTCTACCCTCAGTTCATCAATTGCGTGAAGATTTGAAAACTAATATCGATAAAGAAGACATAGAAATCCAGAAACCTGAAGTATTGAGTTTTTTCGATTGTTTCAAAAAATATGTTGAAGATTCCCCTGTCACCCCTGGTCGCAAAAAACAATTAAACAAGACTCGCAATAAATTACTTAAATTCAATCCGGATACAACCTTCGAGATAGTAAATAGTCAATATCTTTCAGATTTTCGTACATTTCTCCTGGACAAAGAAAAAGGAAATCTCAGCAAAAATACTGTTAGTTGTGAACTTCGCCGTATGAGAGCTTTTTACGGCTATGCCAATAAATTTGAATGGACCACAAACTATCCGTTCAAAAATTTCACAATTGATACTGAAGTTTACGGTGATCCTATTTTTATCACAACTGAAGAACGCGATTTTCTCTTTAATGCAGAAATTAGCAATCCGAGATTGGCATATATTCGTGATATATTTATATTCCAATGTTTTATAGGCTGCCGTGTAGAGGATCTGATGTCTTTTAAACGGGAAAGTATCATTGATAATTGTATTGAATACATTGCCGGTAAAACTGTTGATAATAAGCCACGAACGATTCGTGTACCACTGACAAAAAAAGCCAAAACAATTATCGCAAGATACAATCTTCCTAATGGGGATTTGCTTCCGTTTCTTTCCAAGGAAAAATACAATAAATATCTTAAGGAACTTTTTAAGAATCAAGAAATTAATCGAATGGTTACCAAACTTGATCCCAAAACTCGTAAATACATCCAGGTGCCAATCTGTGATATTGTTTCCTCCCATATGGCTCGTAGAGTATTTATTGGTGGCCTTCATCATGCAGGCGCTAAAGACTCAATTATTGCTTCTATGTCTGGACATGCTGAACATTCTAGGGCTTTCTCCCGCTATTACAATATCGGAAAGGAAGATCAACAATCCGCAATATCACTCATTGAATAAAAAAACCAGCTTCACAGCAGGTTACATTACAACTTAAATTATCGCATTCTTATTTCAAAAATCTGATAACCCCTAATTTGATTATTAACCATATTAGTAAGCTAGCAAATGCAATTATCGAAAACCAAAAAGTGAAGCGGTAAAACCCCGGTATATATTTCTCCCTGATTGTTACTATCGTTTTCGAATTGCTTTGCCTTATGGCATTCTTGATCAATATAGAATCCCTGATGTTTGTCACTATGCTATCTCTGTTAATGTAGCCGCTGGCAGTGAGTTTTGAATCTTTTATCCTGGCGGTAATTGTAACCATTCCTTCATTGATTGTTGTGGGCTCCATTTGTGCCCCCAATGTATCTAGGGTTACTTGTCCCTGTAAGTAAGCAGTATCCCTGGGCAGAAATGCCGGAACATCACGGTTTATAAAGATGGTTGTATCTTTATATTGAATTTCAGTAGTTGTCCCTGTTCCACATATTTTGGCAAACAAATCACAGTTTCGCTCTACCCGCTTTACGGTTAAACAGGAACTAAACAGAATTCCTATCAATAAAATCCCAATTATTTTTTTCATTCCTTTATGTATCTGGAAATTGCATGAATTTTCTCAGGCAAAATTTTATGCTTCGCCACCCGATCACCGTTTCTGGATCCTGGCCCTGAAGTATTTCCCGCCTGAACAATAAAGAATCCCTCCGTATTGGTTTTAAGATAAAATCCAACATGACCAATACGTCCGAGAGAATTATAATACTGGGTAAATACATCACCAAGTAGCAGTTTCTTTCCTCCTTTCTTAAAAGTCCATATCACATCTTTTGGATTTCCGTAAGATGGTGACCAGGCTGAATTTGGATTTGGAATGTGAAAGTAGTTCAGATCATAAGCAACATATGATCCACACCAGAAAGAACCTAAAGGTACTTTTACCGCTGTGTTAAACTTATCAATTTCCTTGCCCCGGTTAATACCAACCTCCCGTATATCAAGTTGGGAATCCAGCAGCACTTTTAGTTCTGCACGAATTTTCTCCCCTCCCTTATTTCCTCCTTTTCCATCATCCCCCCTGGAGATAATGGCACCGGCTAACATAAATACAGCAAAAAGAGCAATTGCAATAATTGTTCTGGTTCGCTCATCAAGGCAATCTTTACCATGGTAAAAACTGCTAAACCTTGAATATAAGGGTGGAAGAGATATTCGAAAAGCAAACCAGGAAATGGTTAAAACAGAAACAATTTTCAGCGAATAATAAAATAATGTTTCTAATTGACTGGGTACATCAAAAGGGTCTGAGTGAGGAAATGCCAAACTTAACATCAATGAAATCAAGGCAAAACCTAAAATTAGAACCGGAATAATAATCAATTCCTGGTGATGGGTCTTAAAAAATTCAGTTTCCATGAAACTCTTCCACATTTTTCTCATTGGTGACTTTTATTAATATGGTCCAACAAACTATTTTTAATATCCCGAATATCAGATCTTAAGGCATTTAAGTTTTCGTTGATCAGTAAAAACGTTTCCTTATCCACTTTCTTTTCGCGCAAATCTCCAATCTGAATTTCAATCTGGTTTATTCTTTTTTCATGGTCTGCCACGTTATTTTTTAAATCATTCTCGCGTATAACAGCCAGATAAACAACAAATAAGATATTTCCAATAATCGCAACCAGGCTTAATCTGTTATCGCTAAACCATTTGCCTTTAATATTTCGAATTTCATTCATTTAGGGTATGTGATTTTATTTATATGTGGATGTTTCTTTTCGATTAAAGCCATTGTTGAAATGTATTCACTGTCCATAAATACCCATTGCCTCTTTTTTTTTGAAAGGTAATTTCATCCTTAACTATTATAAAGGACAGTTATTTTACAACAGTCCATCCTTTTGCAGTGGCTATGGCCGGCGTACATGTTGCTGAACCAGTACATAAGTTCACACCTATTGTCTTTCCAGTAACTGTAGGCAATGCAGTAAATATCCTATTTATCTCAGCTGCTGATAAATTCAAATAGTTTAATATAATTTGAGATCCTGTACCTCCATAGGTTGAGTTCGCCCAATCAATATTAACCGATGTAACTAAATTACCAGCTAATGGCCCACCAGATAAAGTAAACTGTGATACTCTCAAAGTTGGAAAACTAATTGTTGCCATGAGCCTAGGACTTAAGAATGAACCAGCTGCTACTTGTTGAGTTCCAAATGTAATTGGACCACAATAAGTCAATAGCGGAGAACCACAGAAACTTGAAATGTTTGTTACTACTGGCAAATTAAGTGGTGGAGTAACTGATACCATTGCATTACACGAGAAAAAGACAGCAGACATATCTAATAGTGCATTCATCGATGCCGGTAAAACTATTGACAAAATAGAAGTACTGGTTTGAAAACATTGACCCATAGTTGTACACGCATTCATACTTGTAGGGCCAGTAAATGAAGTCAACAACTTATTTGAAATATGTGCGCCATACCATGTTAAACAGGCATCCATAATAGATGGATAGGCTATGGATGTTAGCTCATAACAATTCATGCACATTTCATACATGGTAGTCACTAATGTCAGGGATACTGGAAACACGAGTGATTTTAGTACATAACAATTCGCAAATGTCATATACAGTGTATTCAAATTTGGTGCGTATGTTGGTAGTGTAATGTTTAATATGGAATAACACCAACCAAAAGCACTTGCTAAATTTGTAAGTGAGTTTAAAGTATCAGGAAAAGTAAAACTCTTTAACATAGGTGAACCATAACACATTGATGAACAAATACTTAAAACTGGGCAATAGGTTGCAAAATTTATTGTTGTTAGAACTTTACAGGATGAAAAACAACTCGCACAACTGGTTAATGAAGGTAATGAACTCGTGATAGTTATAACCTTGATTGAATTACAACCGTAAAATGTATTCGCCATAATCGACAATTTATTGACTGATGTAGGCATAGTAACATCTGTAAGTAATGTATTTCCATAATTAGTACTGGCCATGGTGGTTAACTCTGGCATACTTGCCGGATACAAAATCTTTGGCAATGATATGCATGAATAGAATGTACTGGCCAATGTGTTACATAAAGGAAGATTTGTTGGAAACAGGCATGATGTAAGCATCGTGCAGTTATTGAATGTTTGGGACAAGGTAGTCAGCACTGGCATGGCAGGGAACTCAATGGATTTCAATGATGCACAACCATTGAATGTACTGGCTAACGAAGTTAAATAGTTTAAAGAACTAAAAAACTCCACAACTTTCAGTGCATCAATATTTGCAAATGCACTTGCTAAGGAAGTAATACTGGGAGTATTAAATTTAGCTTGTAAAATCTGCCAGTTAGATACACCATTGCCAGAAATTGTACTACAACAAAATCCAGTTATATGATTAGTCCCTAAAGTTGGAATTATTCTCACTTTGAATGTAGTTTGTCCAGTTCCGGGAAAACCAGCTCCATCCGTAAATTGATAACTCCAAGTTGCATTACTGGCCTTAACCTGAGTATTTAAGAGTTCATTACTTGCTCCATACACATAAACAGTATAGGTCCCACCACTTGAAATTATTGTATAAAATGCAAGTCTCCTGTCACCACCATCAGAGCATGTTAATAGTATCTCATCCGTCCCAGGTACACCAACAGGATACCATGTTGGGTCTGGTTCAAAAATGTTTGGGTCCGCTGGAATCTCATATCCACGTGGTGGACAAAATACTGCAGGGTCAGGGTCTGTCATTGCCTTTACAGGAATATACTGTCTGATGCTCATAATAATTCTCCTTTTAAAATGATTAATCCTATTTGGGTTGGGGTAACTGTCAATTTCTGAAATTGGATCATGTTGGTATTCAGGGCAACAGACAAGGTTGCTCCAGCTGCTTCGCTGATTTGCGAGGTAAATTTCATTGCATAAGGACAGTTGTAAATAAAAGGGGTAACACTCAAAAAATCAATGTAAACATCCATTGAATGATCATCTGCCCCGTCTGCACCCGGCAAACCGTCAGATCCGGGCCCGCCGGGTAATCCATCTTCACCAGGTTCCCCGATTGGACCTTTATAGTTTTTCCATAATCCGGCAAAGTCGCCGGCAACCGGAGAAACTATTTGTGAGGTCGTAGTTTTAATCGCAATAAAGTCTAGAGTAGGATCAAACTTATTCGAAAAATCTGTTCCTGAATCATCTGAGCCGTACCCAATGTAGGTATAAGAGGATACGGCATCTTCTCCACCTCCTGGCGAATCAGGTTTGTTTTTAATATAGTCAACCGCTTCCCGATCTGCTTGCTCCCAATCAGATTGAATCTGAGCCTCTGGAATGTCGGGCTTATTTTGAATAAAATCTAAAGCTTCAGGATCTTCCTCATTCCAATTGCTTTGTACCTGAGAATCTGGAATCTCCGGCTTATTTTTGATGAAATCCATCGCCTGAGTATCCAACTCATTCCAATCTGACTGAACTTGGGCTCCAGGAATTTCCGGTTTATTCTTAATAAAATCCGGCTTCCCAATTTCCAACTGATCCCAGTCACTTTGAACCTGTAAGTCCGGTATATCACTCTTTTTTACCAGCCCATCCACCACGATTTGCACCTCAGTATCCGAAATCTCAATGATCCTCCATTTCAACGTGTCGGTATCCTTGAAATTGAGCAAATCATGTTTGTGAATCCGGATTTCCTGGGCTGGAGCTTCCTGATACCCGTTGGCTGAGTCATTGTCATAAAAACACATCCCTTCCGTTTCAAGGGCAAACCAACTAACTTGATCTTCAACAAGAGGTATCCGTGTACCATCATTAAAGTGTTCTGTAATCAGGTTTGAGGTGGTCCATATCTGATCTCCAATCTTAACGGTATCGTAACTGTTCCCGTCAAAATCGGTGATCGTTTCCCCAATCTCCCATCCTTCACTGGTATCCCGGATTAAACGGATGGAACTGCCATCAACTTTAGGACAGAGGTAAACATACGGCTGGCTTGCTTTGGGAAGGTAAAACATAGTGGCTTCGTCGGGGTGCTCCTCTCCCCCATCATCCGAACCGCTCCAAATGATAAACTCATCCCGGATACCAAAAAAGCCCTCATTGATTAAATCACGGTATCCTGTTCCACGTGCAGAAAACCCGGACGTATTGGTCCCGGGATTCGGATCGTCCCAGAAAATAACCCCGGTATCTTTCAACTCATCGCACATCGCGCCAAATCCATTGTCATTAATCAGTGATACTAGTTCTGTCCTGGTTGGCAGCCGGTACCCGTCAGAGGCAATACCTTTTTCACTGGTAGCCGAAAACCAGTTATAGAGTACTCCATAACCAGGCGTTTTAACCCCTGTGCTCCCCTTTAAACGCCAATACTGGTAACCATCACCCAATAATTCAATTAATTGGTTTACAAATAACTGAATATTGTAATTGTTCAGATTAAATGGCTCAATCTGCCTCAGTTTAATCAGCCCGTCAGCGGGTATGAATGGAATATAATCCGGTTCCATCTTTTATTTATATTAGTAGGTTTAATATCTCTATGATCCAATTTCTTAACCTGCCGCCTGATTGCTTTCGGCAACCAGCGTATCATAATCGATAACCCATCCACTACTGGCTTCCGGCGGATAATAGAAATATATTTTATCCTGATATTCAATGTAGTGTTTATATTCTCCCCTGATTTGCCTCACTCCGTTAAGCGAAATCTTCGTCGTATTTAAAAGATAGGGATTAAGGGTAGTAAACAGCATCCTGGTCCCATCGGCTGGCTCCACAAAACCGTAATCTGTTTCCCAGCGGGCTTCCTGTTTGGCCTGTTCAGGTTCTACCGTCCCATGCTGGTACCTGATATCATCCAGTCCAAGATCCAGATGATTTGGCCAGTTGCCTAAAAACGTCAATCGGAAACAATCCAGCGTGTTTTGCGTGGGCGCTAATTGGTACATCTGAATGGCAATCATTCGCCAGGTATCATCACCCGGCCGGTAGGAGAACATATTGGTAAACTTCGACATGGATACACTTCCTGTCCGGAGTGTTCCTAAAAATGATTCAATCCGGATCATCGAATCATCACGCCAGGGCAAGGGGCATTTAATATTAATGGACAGTATGCCATCCCTTACCGCCACAGGCTCAGGTGCAACAAAACTCAATACCGTATTCTCACAGGCAATGTAAGAATCTGCGTCCGGATCCAGAGGATCAGTCAGATCATTATAACTTCGTATCGCCCTGACAGCGTATGCGTTGTTCTTTACCCGGCTGAATATTCCACCATCAGAAAACCGGACACACCGGGCGGTATCATAATCATGCGCACCGGTCACCTCTGTACTTGACCAATAGGTCTTTGTTGCAAAATTGCCAATCAAAAACCGGTTAACGTACATCGCGTATAACTCCTGTTCGGAGGGTAAATACCAGTCATCAAAAGGTCCGACAAGCAAATCATTACAATATTTAATCGCGTGATCCTTTGCCCTGGGATGCAAACTCAGAAGTTCTGAATTTGCTTTGCCTATTCCAATATCAATCCCGTGGGCCCCGGTACTGTAAGGAGCGCCACCGGATAAACTCTCATAAAACACACTGAGGGCAGTATCTTCAATAGCAGCTATTAATCCTGTCGTAGGACTTAGGATTTTGAAAATTACGCCGCCATGATAGGCTTCACCAACCTTATGATCATCGTGCCCAATTGTTGCCTCCATGGAAACCTGAATCCTTTTATTGCCGGATAAGGGTTCAGAGAGACAATCCAGATCAATCAGCAAATCTGGGTCATGAACCTCTGCTGGAGTCCATTCCATTTCAGTATGTTCGTCATAAACCTTTTCTACGTCTGCATTGCCTGGGGTTAATGCGCCGGGGCCAATTAAAACTGATCCTACTTCCACTTCCGTTTCCGGTAGTTCCGGCTTTAATGGGTTTATGGCAGGAGTACCCACTAAAATTCCAATATTGCTGTATTGATCTGCAAAGAAAATATCTATCCTTGAAAGATTAGGATCTGCAGCCGGTAAAGTAAGAGTTGTCTTTACGGCCGTATAACGGACACCCATGATCTTGTAAACCACTGTATCTGTTGATTGGTATGTAAGACCACTCGTCCACAACATCGCCCCGCTGATCAGGATGGTTTGTGAATCGTTATAGGAGATGTTCAAACTGTCCAGGTAACTTTTTATCAGGTCGATATATGTAATATCCCCACCACCCATGCCGCCAACAGCAACCAGACGACCATTGATGATCCGGATTGTGGTCCCGTCAACATGAAAGGGCAATCCCCCGCCCCACAGCTGGGCCATACTAAGCTTCTGCCACCCAATTGCATACGGTGACTGAACAGCCATAATTAATGCTTCGTGATAAGAGGCTTCAGTCAGACTACTGAGTAAATCAGTCAAAAAAAAAGCGTTCAACCCAACTGGTGCCGGTAATGTGGTAATGGTCCGGTCAAGATTGAGTAACTTCTCATCCGTGCCTAACCGGTAGGTAAACTCATAATTAAACTCATCATTCTCACTGCTGCTGATGATCTTGGAACTTACAACCGCAACCGACTTTAGACTAAACAAATTCCCAAAAGATCCGTCCGGACGAACCTTGTATTTTTTTCGGGAATAAAAGAAATCCTTAATCCAGAAGCTTTCCTGGCTATTCAGGTATCCGGTGGCTTGCCGGTATTCTCTGGGTTTAATAAGATCATATTCAGCAATGGTTTCATTATTGAATAAGGAGTTCTTTTGTTCCAATTTTTCATCTTCTTCCAATGATCCGGTGAATGAATAAGAATCTATACCTCCAACCGTATTTACCCATACAAACAAATGCTCTTCATCACTCTGTGGTCTTAACTGGTAACGCTGAACTGGTGTCTTTTGAACTCCACCAACGGCAAACCAAACATCCCAGGCAGCCTGTTGTCCGTACCCGACCGGATCACCGCTGCCAACTCCACTTCCAGCATCACTTGGCAGCCATTCTGAAACTTCACTCCAACTGGTATTGATACTGTATAACTTCCCGGCTTCAAGACTGGCATAAACACCGGTATAACTTGTTCCATCTGTAAAATAGGCAGTTATCATGACGTTTCCTGCCTGTAACGGGTACAGACCAAGCCACTCCGGAGCATGTTGAATGATCAGCTTCTTTTGTGGTTGCCAGGTCAACCAATGCATTTCAATCCAGGGTGTCGCTTCCAATAAATTTAGTTCAGCAACACCACCTTTGATTACCCTGAAGACGATGGGAACCAGGGTATCAATGACCGCCGTAAAGTCAGCAGATCCGGTAATCTGCTCAATAACATTGGTTGATGGTTCCGGGATAACCAGATCGAGCAGTCTTTCAATGATTTTGCGAAGATCAATCTCGACCAAATTAACTTCTGACCCATCATAAAGGGTCAATATAGGCATATATTTCTCATCAAGGATAACCTTTGCTCCTTGTTTGAGCGTAAAAGAAACCTCTGAATCTGATTGGATGATAAATGATTTCATGCTTCCGACCAGGTTAACCAACCCGGCGGCATAATCAGGACAAGCCAGTATTGAACTCATGTTTCTGAATTTAATACCGAAAGATATTGGCTTGTCAAGCCAACTTAAAGGACAAAAAAATACTGCTTCAGGTATCAGCAGACACTTGAAGCATTATTTTAAATATTATCCTGGCTCCGATAGTATACAAACCCTTGGAGCTTCTTTAAAATCAATAAATATAAATATCCCAGAATTCAACCAAACTAGAAAGAAATTCTGGCTCAAGTAATGCAAAAATAGCAATCAGTACTGTTCTTCCCAGTTTTTGCAATAGCTCCCTGACGCTGTTAAGCTCTTTTATTAAAACAAACCTGTCGCTCTTCGATTTCTCATCATCCACAATAGTTTCTTTCGAGGCAATATGGAAGATAACACCATTAACGGCATCCACGTGTGCATTAAGATATTCATTCCCCTTGTCCTGAGTCATTCGTAGCAAATCCAATAACTCAGGTGAAATTTCTACTCCTTTTAAATCAATTTCTTTTCGTTCATTAAATTGGTCCATATTAATAAATTCAATTTATATTAGGTTAAACAAACAGTACAAATTGTTGTATGATGATGCGAATATTCAATAAATAGTAGTACTCCTTTTTTACGGATGTCAAAAATATTAGTAAGTATTTTAATTTCCCCAATCAAAAATCATTTTATTTTACTTTATTCTTATTTTGTTTTTTAGATAATTAAACCTATCGCTTCATAACTACTCTTACCCTGTGAATCCATTGATCTCCACAATCCCATAATAGGGCAATTCATAGTTAATTTTACTCAGGATAATCACAATACCACCCAGGATATAACGCTTATTCCATTCTAAAGCAACAACTTTATTTAATGAAAGTTGAATGTATTTGGTGAACTCCCGGGCCCGGTAGGTTTGCCAGTTTAAAAATTCAGAATAAACCGTATTATATAAGTATTCTGGTTTCAGGGACATGCCTGTATTAATTAAACCATCCAATGATATTTTTGCGCCGGACAAAAAGGGATAATTAACCAGGCCGGCAAAGGTCTTTCGTCCATGATAAAGGGAAATACTCAAGGGTAGGGTAGTGGTAAAATCGTGCGCATAGGCCATTATGCTATATATCTGCTGGGAATAATTTTGCAAATATGGTGATTCCAAGGTAATCGAGTGCTCAACATACTGCAACTGCCCCGGAACCTTGACATTTATTTCAACAACCTCTTCTCCGGGAACTTCGGGATAGTCCTTCAATCTTCCAATCTCCTGCCAGACAAGATCGCCGTTATCGTTTCGGATGGTAATGTAATCCCGGTCAAGTCTGGGAACACTTAATATCTCACCATCAGTCAAAGCCGCCGGTAAATCATAAACATCATTTACCCAAGCCGGATAATTACTTTTGGTATCCCATTCGCTATCCTGACTGCTATATTTTAGTGAAAAACCTTTGGAGGCTTTTACCTCCTGATGACTCCAGTTCTCAAGCTCCTTAATAGTTAACGAACTTAAGTTTTCAGGTAAGAACAGGTCCTTTTTAAATTTGATCCTAACCTCTTTTTTCAATTCATCAATCAAAAATACCAGGCAGAAAATATTCTTTACCGTCTTGAGAAAGGTCACCACGTCTACA
>TBL_comb47_HYPODRAFT_10006810_pt1 | contig 12244 bp, 13 predicted proteins | sample TroBogypolimnion_40_FD_10682 | JGI IMG/M metagenome (IMG submission 10682) | reverse complement strand
CATGGGATTGGAGACGGACGGGAAGCCTGGTCCCGGTCATCTTTCCCTTTAATGAATTTCCGCGGCTTAAAATTCCCCGGAGTATTCGTTCAAAGTCAGTTTTTCACCGCGGATAAAACGGCAGCACTGATATGAGCAATCACTTCATCCAGATGATGGGCGACCTCCGTTTCTGTAAATATTAAAACCCGGTACCCCAACCTCTCTAGATCATCCCTTTTTTTATTTACAGATTTCGCCTTTAACATTTGAGCAGAACCATCAATTTCGATAATCAGGTTCAGCTTGGGGCAAATAAAGTCGACAATATACTGACATATAGGGTATTGGCGGTAAAATTGATATCCTTTCATCATATTCCTGTTTAATACCGCAAACCATAATCTGGCCTGTTCTGTACCCGGTTCATAACTAAATTCGGGAGCAAATGGCATCAAGTCGCTAAAATTTCCAATTTGTTTTTCCATATTTTATTTTTTATATTGAGATTTAATCTGTTATATAAATAGGTGTATAATTCATATTTTTCCTGCCTTATAAGTAAATTGCCATGCAAACTACCTGATCAATTTGCGGTTAAAATTTTACCACAGAGATCAAAGAGTACTCACGGAGTTACACAAAGTCTAAAAATCAACCCATTAACCATTACCCATTAACCATTCACCATTACCCAATCACCATTACCCATTCACCATTACCCATTACCCATTAACCATTCACCATTAATACATTCACCATTAATCTCATTTCGTCTTAAATACCACGACATTGCCGTATCCCACACGATTAGGGGAATTTGGGTACCAGGCGAATGAAGCGACACAGTAAACCGTGTGATGTTGCAATTCGGCCAGGGTCTGAAACCTCCCTGAGCCGTCTTCGCACCTGATTACCAACGCATCCGGGGTTTCCAGGGTGACCGTGGCTGTTTTGCTCACAATAAAACCCCGGGTACAATCGGTATTCCCCCCTACGTTGCCGGTCAGCAGTGCCGATTTCCGTTGTATTTCAGACACCCCGGTCGAAAGTTCGGGGGCCGAATAAAAAAGGGTTTGGTCAGCGCAGTTCAACCCATTAATTTTGGAAATTGATATTACAGCTGCCACCAGGAGTACATAATAGAGGATGCTAAACACGGTTTTCAGCTTCATTTCTTTGCGTTCATATTTTTACCACAGAGTTTCCCTGAGTTTTCTCAATTATTAAAATATCGTCGGCTGTTGTAAAATTTGCAGGATGTGTCCCGGTCCCTCCGGAAGTTGTCCCCCAATTCGCCAATTTATTTGGTGCGGTTCCATTTTTCCCATAATAGGTATGCCCATTCCCCCTCAGGCACACCCCCATTGTCACGCAAACCACCCCGACGATCGGATATAACCTATGTAGGAATAGCGTTTTCATGGCGTTTAAGGTCGTGGAGGAAAAAGGTTTGTGAATGTTTAAATCGGGTTTATCGGTTAAATTGAACGAACAATACCCAAATTTACAGGAAGCACTACTTATTAGTCAGATTTAAACGGATAGTTTCGTTTATAGCCGGTTATAAACGATTCGAGACGGATATAATATTGTATATGAGATTGTTGATATTAAATGCCCAGAAGCGGGTTTTGGCGGAATAACAGGCCTTCGGCTTAAAAGATAACCACAGAGCCATGGAGATCACAAATCCTCACAGTCATATTTATTTTGTAAACCTGAATATCTCCGTGTATCTCCTTGTAATCCGCGCCTCTGTGGTATTTCCCTGCAAATCTATCAGTCCAAGCCCGGCTTCTTCATGGCCCGAACAAGTCGGACCCGGACTTAAACTCCGGTCATGCTCTAAAATTGAAAAGGATGAAACCGGGCGGTTCCATCCTTTTACTAAAACTAACTAACCAAACTAACTAACTAAACCTAAACTTATGAAAAAAAATCTACGACAAAAATAGCCCCTGGATTATCATCTGCCAAATTTATTACGTTAAAGAATTGTAAAATAAGTGCGAAGAAGTGTTAAAAAGAGAAGACAGGCAGAAGTTGGAAGGTAAAAGGGAAAAGACTGATTGACTGAAAGATGGAGAGACTGAGTGATTGAGAGACTGAGTGTCCATAAAAAAATAATCCAGCTCCAGTTTCAGCCAACAGTTTCCATCCAGCCTATTTCACATCAAACGTGGTGGCCCCAATGTTCTGGCCGTCGGCAAAAACATCCACCGTATATTTTCCTGAAATCAGCGGCGATTCCTTGGAGTTGTCCCAGTAAATGCTGACCGGAAGTTCATTTCCCTCATACTCAACTTCACGCATGGCCGAATAAGGAATCTTCATATCTTCAAACTTGAACAGATTTTTTTCAGACTTCATCAGCAGCAACTGGTCGGGCCGCTGAATACGGATATAGATATTTTTGGCTCCCCGCCTGGCTGTGAGGTTTTTGCTCAGGATAAAATCAACCTTTACCTTATCAATCCTCCCCGATTTAACCATCTCCTTCCCTTTTGCCGAGATTCCCGAAGCATGAAGTCCGGTGGCTTCCAGCTGCGCAGCCAGTGTAACGGTCTGCTCCAGCTTCTTCTTCTCCGACTGCAATTGCTGATTCACCGTTTTAACCTCTGTAACCTGCTGTTTCACATTCACATTCTCGGCCATCAAACGCTGGTTCTTCTGATTGAGACTGTCGATCTGGATGATATAATCGTGCATAATGCCCCGTAAAGTGGTCACTTCCTTCCGGTACTGGGAGATTTGCCGGTAACTCGCATTTTTCACCTGCTCAACCTCGGTCAGCAGATCCTTAACTTTGGTCTGTGCATAACCAATGGTCTTGTTTAACGAATCATTTTCCGACCGGATGGAATTATAATTGGTAACCATTTTTGAAAGTTCTGCGGCAATAGAATCCTTGTCTGCCTTAATCAGCGCGGCATCGGCTTGCCAGGAGTTCCGTTGCCAAAAGAAGATGATGGCAAGCACCACAAGTAATACTGATAAAACTATGACAATCAAGTTATTCCTCTTGTCTTTTGATGTGGATGTATCCAGATTTTCCATATAATTTTGCCTAATCGATTCAAGTATTCAACTCACAAATGTAGGGATATTTTGTAACTTATCAAATGGGGAATGAACCGGTTAATTACAGAATTGCAATACGATAATTGAAAATCTCTTAGGCATTTAGGCTCAAGGCTTTTTAATTTTGATGCCGGGGAGTGTCAGGCTGATTTGTACCTGATCGGCTAAAATCCTTTATCCGTTATCTTTAGTTTTTATTTTTACAACAATTTTACCGTTATTTGGATTTTCTTTTAAAATAATCAATATGGATTTAGCAGATATTCGCAAGGATTACAGGCTGAAGGAGATGGATGAAACCCGGATTAACAGCAATCCGCTCCAGCAGTTTGAAATGTGGCTCAATGAAGCGTTGGAGGCCAGGGTCAATGAACCCACTGCTATGGTGCTGGCGACAGCCTCGCCCAAAAGTGTTCCTTCGGCACGTATTGTGCTTTTAAAAGCCTTTTCGGAAAATGGTTTTGGTTTTTTCACCAATTATGCGAGCAGAAAGGGGGAGGAGATTGAAGCGAATCAACAGGTTGCCTTGCTCTTCCATTGGCCGGAACTCGAGAGGCAGGTGCGCATTGAAGGGATTGCCAGGCGTACTTCTTCCGCCGTATCGGATGAATATTTCAATAGCCGCCCTTACGAAAGCAGATTAAGTGCGGTCATCTCCAATCAGAGTCAGGTAGTTCCCGATCGGGAATATCTTGAAATGCTTTGGGCCGGACAGCAGGGACAGTCATTTGCCCAGGGAATAGTTCGTCCGTCGTATTGGGGCGGTTATGTGGTTGAACCCTCCGGTATTGAATTCTGGCAGGGTCGTCCGAATCGTCTTCACGACCGGATTCTTTTTTCCAGGAGGGGGGAAGAATGGGTAATCTCCAGGCTGGCACCTTGATGGGACTGGTGGAAAACAGCCAGCCCTAAATTAGCCTTCTACCCCATTAACAATTAACTATTACCGCATTAACCATTCATCATTAACCATTCATCATTAACCATTCATCATTAACCATTCATCATTAACCATTCAGCATTAACCTACTGAAATCTCACCTTGGGATTTTCCTGTTTATCAGAGAGTTCTTCAAGATAAGTCGAAACGTGGCGGTCGATTTTCGTGTCGTACATATCCTCAATATCCAGTAAAATGCCGGTCTCTTCCACATCCCCGAATTCGTCGCTGATTACGGTTCCGAAAGTCCTCATGGATGGGGTAAGGCTCATATAGGCATTAATCAGTGGAGGGATATTCTCGCCAAGTTTGCGGACTTCGGCGGATAATATTTTATAGGCCTCATCGTACTCTTTATTGGCGAACAGCTTATCGATCCGTTTTGAATCGGCATTAATCGGCATTGCCCTCTTGGGCCGGACCAAACCTTTGGTGTCGGGGAAGTATTTTTCAAAAAAATGGAGAATCAGGTTTCGGGCATGTACGTTATAATGGGTATACATCGTCACTTTACCAAAGAAGTAGCGAATGTCGGGATGGTCAACGATCAGTGCACCGAGTCCGTCCCAAAGATTATCGAGCGCGAAAAGGGCTTTTGCCCCCGCCTTGCTCGACTGGTAATCGGGCTGTACAAATGACCTGCCCAGTTCAATGACAAACGGCAGATAATCGTCGATAAACTCATCCGAGAAATTAAAAAGATGTGAGGTTGCGAGCGGAACCTCCCCGTTTTTGTCACGCGGCAGACCCGCACAATGGATAAAACGGTATCCGCCCAGGATCTCGTGACGGCTTGGATCCCAGACAATCAACTGTTTATAAGGGTATTCATCCGTGATATCGTAATGATCGATATCCACCTCTTCGCCCACACCACCGCCTGCAGCGCGGAAAGTCAATTCTCTTAACCGACCGATTTCCAGCATGATATTGGGTGAATCGTGATGAGTCAGAATATATATTTCGTTTTCGGCTTTGTTGGTTTTTCGTTGAAATTTATCCTTAGTCAGCTCTGCTTCAATAAGTTCCCTGGGTATGGGAGGAATTATTTCCTTCATTTTTCAAACAGTTGAATTAACTCTTCAAAAATAATAATAATTAGCTTTGTTCCCTCTTTTTACAACTATTTGTTTGATTTATTACCCACCAAATAGACTTCGTTTTTTACCGACTCTGCCCACCCGGCGGGCGATTTCGACCGGTCAAAACGACTCCAGGGGATCGGTTCGCCAAAAGTGATTACAAAAGTTTTACCCCTGTTCCGGAACAGTTCGTCGGGAAGGAGAAACATCTCAATATTAATCCGGATCCCGACCGATTTGCGGAAATTGGCAAGCCAGTAAAAAAACCATGAATTTTGGCCATTGATATGAACGGGAACAACATCACGGTGGTGTTCAACCGATTTTTGTATGAAGTGTTTTTGCCAGGCAAGGTCGGTGATCTTCCCCTTGATTTTTCGTGAAGCTAACCCTGAAGGGAATATAAGAATTTGACTTTCTGAATCATAGGCGTCGTTGATCAGATTTGCTGACCGCCGCTGGTCCCCAAACTTATTAATCGGGATAAACAATTCGGCAAGAGGGGGGATTTTCGTGAGTTCATCACGCACCAAAAATAACGATTTTCCCAGATGATCGGAAACCACCTTGATCAGCATCAATCCGTCGAATCCACCCAGCGGATGGTTAGATGCAAAAATATATTGTCCCGATACAGGAAGATGCTCCTCGCCCCGGTGCTCAACTTTTACCTCAAAATAACCAAGGACAGCTTCAATAAACGGAATTCCCTTCAGATGACCATATTTCCGGATGATCTCATTGACCTCCCGGATGTGAAGCAACCGGTTCATCAGGCTGTAAACAAAGCCAGGTATCCGGGAAGCCAGTCGTGGATTTTTTTCCGCAACCAGTTCCCTTAAAACAATCTCTTTCAGTTGAGGTTCAGCGTTTGTGATTTCCATCTTGATCAACTTTTTTTCATCTCCCAAAGTAAATTAAAATTGAATCATGAACAAAACGTTCCCGACGGACTCCAAAATTTTGGCGAATGGACCGCTGCCCCGGCAGAGTTAAGTGCCCAAAATTGTCAAAAACACCCCGATTTTACACTGAAAATGGGATTGTCCGAAGATTTACTTTACATTTGCATTATGGAGGCACAATTGTTTCCATCAATTGCACTTTCCCCTAATTTACTGGCATAAAGCAATCTCCTGAAATTGCTCATCCGATCTTTATCAACACTCGGCAGGAAGTTATCAACAGGCCGTTTTGATTTTATCAACAAAATGTTGAGAAAACCTGGTGTAATAATGTGTCAGATTTTGTCAAGATGTGTAAAATATTGTATTTTTACATACAATTGGAAAGCTATACTCAAATGGTTTCATTTTCGAACATATACCCAGTGACACTGGACGGTAAGGGACGCGTAGTGTTGCCCTCTCCCTTTAAAAAGGAGATGGGTGATGCCCTCGAACTGTCGTTTGTGGTCGAAAAGGATGTGTACGACAAGTGTCTGAATATTTATCCCCATTCAACCTGGCTGGTAAAAGTGGAACAATTACGCCGGAAACTTAATCCGGAAAATCCGGTCCACAGCCAGATGCTTTCCAGGTACTATGAAGAGATTGTTAAGTTAACAATGGCAGATAACGGCAGGCTGAATATCCCCGATGAGATGCTTACCTATGCCGGAATTACCAAAGAAGCGGTATTTACCGGTCAGGGAAGCCGGATGAGATTGTGGGAACCATCCCGCCACAAGGCTTCCCGCCTGAGTAATGAAGAATATGCCCGCCTTTACAAGGAGTTGCTTGGCGGAGCAATGGAGAGCTTTTAACTGTAGAATTTAGATCCTATGGACGAATATCATGTACCGGTATTGCTCGAAGAGAGTATTGAAGGGTTAAACATTCAACCCGGAGGGATCTACGTCGATGTGACTTATGGCGGCGGCGGACATTCAGCAAAAATCCTTGAAAAACTGGAGGGGGGTAAACTCTTCGCGTTCGATCAGGATATCGATGCCACAGATAATCTTCTCAAGGATGAACGGCTCGTCTTTATCCGGCATAATTTTAAATACCTCCGCCATTTTCTTGAATACTATCAGGTTGATCAGGTAGATGGAATATTGGCGGATCTTGGGGTTTCGTCCCACGATTTTGATGTGGCTGACCGCGGATTCTCCTTTCGCTTTGAAGGAAATCTCGATATGCGGATGAATCAGTCTTCGGCCCTTGATGCTTCAAAGGTGATCAATGAATACGCCGAAGAACAGCTTTGGACCATTTTCCAGGATTATGGTGAGATCAAAAACTGGCGACATCTGGTTTCGCTCATTACAGCTGCCAGGACCAGGGGAAAAATTTCTTCAACCGGTCAGTTTCTCAAGGTGATTGAACCGTGTGTGCCGGCTAAAATTGAGAAAAAATACCTCGCCATGGTCTTTCAGGCGTTGCGCATTGAAGTGAATAATGAGATTGGTGTTTTGAGCGATTTCCTGGAAAGTACCACTTCGCTGTTAAAACCGGGAGGACGGTTGGTCGTGTTGTCGTACCATTCGCTGGAAGACCGTATGGTAAAAAATTTTATGCGCTCGGGAAGAATTGACGGAGTTCAGGAAAACGATTTTTTCGGGAACCGGACCTCCCCGTTTGAACTGGTTAACCGGAAGATTATCCTTCCCGGAGAGGATGAGATCGCGCGGAACCCGAGAGCCAGGAGTGCTAAATTGAGAATTGCAGAAAAACGGTGATGGCAGGAGTCAAACGAAAAAAAAAGGTAACGGTCAGAGAGGTGCTCAATGGCAGATTCTTCGAAAGCGAATGGTTTCGCAAGAACAGAATCTTAATGTTGATGATCTTCTTTCTGCTGTTTATAAATATATCGGTTAAATACAAGTCGGAGAAGGTAATACGTGAAATGACCGCCCTTGAAGATAGTCTGATTGAATTGCGCTCAAGGTCAATTTCAATCGCCGCTGATGTGATTAAAATGAGCCGTCAGTCGGTGATTATCGATAGGGTTAAGAAAAGCGGGATAGACCTGGAGACCTCGAAAGTGCCTCCGCGGAAAATTTATGTAGATAAAGATTGATATGGGAATCAGAAATTCAATATTGACACGTTTTGGACTGGTGTATGCCATCATTGTCCTTTTCTGTCTTTATATCGTGATCAGGGTTCTCTTTATTCAACATACCCCCAGGTGGGAAAAAGAGGCGAAAAAATTGGATATCAAGGAGTTTGCCATAAGCGGAAGGCGTGGAGATATCTGTGCGGCTGATGGAAGTCCCCTGGCAACTTCGATTCCACATTATGAATTGCGTATTGATCTTGGAGCTCCGGGACTGGCCAAGGACTTTTACGGTAAAGTCGATTCACTGTCTGTCTGTCTTTCGAAGTTTTTCAGGGATAAGTCGGCCGGAGCCTATAAAGCGGAGCTGAAAAAAGCATTTAGCCAGCAAAAACACTATTTCCTCCTAAACTCACGGAAGGTCTCGTACGCCGATTTGCAGGTCATCAGGAAATTCCCGATTCTGCGGCGCGGCAGAAACAAGGGGGGACTTATGCCGGAACAATCGGATGAACGGGTTTATCCATCCGGAAATCTGGCCAGCAGGACCTTGGGAAAATTGACTAAAGATGCACCGGAAGGAACCACCGGTAATGCCGGAGCCTTCGGGCTTGAGCAGTCATTCGAGAAAGAACTTCGGGGTGAGGATGGTATGGCTGTCAAACAGAATATGTCAGGCCGGTGGTTTATCATCAGTAAGGATGCCCCTGAAGACGGGAAAAATATTATCACCACACTCGATGTTAAGATGCAGGATCAGGTTACCTATGCGCTCAGACTTCAAATGGAAAAGAGCCATGCACAATATGGGACGGCCATTTTAATGGAGGTGAAAACAGGTGATATTAAGGCAATTGCCAATTTTGGGGTAAACCATCACGGTGAGCTGGTTGGTGGATATCAAAACTATGCCATTGGAAATGCGGGTTGCTCTGAACCGGGGTCTACCTTTAAACTTGCCTCATTAATGGCTGCCTTCGAAGACGGGAAAATAGATACCGCTACAACCGTTGAAACCGGAAATGGGATATGGAAATATAAGGACCGCGAGATTAAAGATTCAGACTATAAAAAAGGGGGCCATGGCAAAATTACCGCCAAACACGCATTTGAACTATCCTCAAATATTGGAGTGGCCAAATTAATTCTGCAGAGCTATACCGGTCATGAAAAGGATTTCATCTCGCGAGTCCGTAAGCTTGGAATGTTTGAGAAACTCGATTTGGGAATACAGGGGGAAGCTAAACCTTATATTAATCAGCCTGGAGATAAAACCTGGTCTGGTATATCCCTTGCACAGATTGCCTATGGATATGAACTGAAAGTTACCCCTTTGCAAACCCTGACCTTTTATAATGCCGTTGCCAACGGAGGATGTATGATGAAACCGCGACTCGTTAAAGGGGTAACCGAAAACGGGAATGTAAGGGAGAAGATAGGAACCCAAAAGCTCAAATGGTCGGTCTGTTCTGCAAAAACATTGAGGATGGCACGTGCAATGCTTGAGGGGGTAGTCACCAACGGAACTGCCAAGGTATTGGAATCCAAAACCTATAAAATTGCCGGGAAAAGCGGAACGGCGCAGGTGGCCAATAACAAAGACGGCTATACCAAAGGTGGACAGAAAATATATCAGTCTTCGTTTGTCGGTTATTTCCCGGCGAATGACCCAAGATACTCATGTATCGTAGTGATTAATGATCCCAAAGGGGGCGATTATTATGGGAGCTCGGTTGCCGGACCGGTATTTAAACAAATAGCTGATTATGTATATGCCTATGATTTAGGTCTTAACGAAGACATAAAACTGCCGGTCACTAAAATTGAGAACGATATTCCCGGAGTTACAGCAGGAAGAAAGAAGGATATTGCCAAAGTATTGGATGAATTGGATATCCTCAATGGGTTTGCCTTTACAAAATCTGAATGGGTTGAGGCCAAACCTGATGAAGATGGCCTCCAGCTTTCAAATCGTGAAATAAAAAAGGGGATGGTTCCCAATGTCCACGGAATGGGGGCAACCGACGCCGTTTTTCTCCTTGAAAATAATGGACTGAGAGTCTCTTTACGAGGCAGAGGGAAAGTGAAATCACAATCGGTAAGGGCCGGAACAAAAATACAACGCGGGCAGAGTATTGTGCTCATTTTAAGTTAAAATAAAGAAAATGAAGAGTTTATCTGAGTTGTTGAACGGATTGACAGGTATCCATATTCTGGGAGACAAGGGCTGTGCGATCGAAGGAATAGCTTTCGATTCCAGGAAAGTTCTTCCGGGAACCCTTTTTGCCGCCCTTCCCGGTTCAACGGTCGATGGCCATCTCTTTATCGCTTCGGCAATTCAGAATGGCGCAGTTGCAGTACTCTGCGAGAGGCTGCCGGAGAATCCCGATCCAATGATTACCTGGATCAGGACAGTAAACGTGGCTTCTGCCTTCGGACTGCTGAATTCCAACTTTTTCGGAAACCCATCCCTGGCGATGAAAGTTGTGGGAATAACCGGAACAAATGGCAAAACGACCACTGCAACATTACTATACCGCCTGTTCAGGGAGCTTGGATATAAAACCGGATTATTATCAACTGTGTGCAACTATATTGATGATCAGCAGCTTGCAGCAACTCACACTACCCCTGATTCGCTGGAGGTTCAGCAATTGATGGCCGCTATGGTGGCTGCAGGCTGTACATATTGTTTTATGGAGGTGAGTTCCCATGCCATCGATCAGGAACGAATCGCAGGTATAAACTTCGATGGGGGGGTATTTTCAAATCTGACCCACGACCATCTCGATTATCATAAAACATTTGCAGAGTATCGCAATGCAAAAAAGAAATTCTTTGATCACCTGGGACCTGAAGCGTTTGCAATCACCAACATCGACGATAAAAACGGACTGTTTATGCTTCAGAATACCTCTGCCCGGAAGTTGACCTACGCCTCAAAAACACTGGCTGATTTTAAGGTGAAGGTCATTGAGAGTCATTTCGATGGCATGCTGATCAGCCTTGACGGAACTGAGGTTTGGACCCACTTTGTGGGGAACTTCAATGCCAGTAATCTATTGGCAGTCTATAGCACAGCACTTTCGCTGGGTGCGGAACGGGAAGAGGTATTGCGGATCATCAGTTTGCTTAAGCCGGTGGATGGAAGATTCGAAACGTTCAAATCGCCCACAGGGATTTTTGCCGTAGTGGATTATGCCCACACACCCGATGCGATTAAAAATGTACTCTCGGCAATCAATGAAGTGAGGACGGGAAATGAAACCCTCTTTACCGTTGTTGGGGCCGGCGGCGACCGCGATAAAACCAAACGTCCCGAAATGGCCTATGAAGCAGCAAAGGGGAGCAACAGGGTCATTCTTACTTCCGATAATCCGCGATCGGAAGATCCGGAAGTGATTATCGCTGAAATGGTTAAAGGGGTTCCGGCTGATAAGGCTGCCAACGTCGTTACCATCACGAACAGGAAGGAGGCGATAAGAACCGCCTGCATGATGGCAAGACCGGGCGATATCATACTGATAGCGGGGAAAGGTCACGAAGATTATCAGGAGATCAAAGGGGTCAAACATCATTTCGATGACCGTGAGATTGTCCGCGAAATATTTAATGTTACCAATCAAAATTAACTGCAATGCTGATTCCATTTTTTAAATACTTAGAATCGATAGACTTTCCCGGTGCACAGATGTTCAATTATATCATGTTCCGGTCAGCAATGGCAGTTATCTTAGCTTTGTTATTCGCCACAATCATCGGGAAAAAGGTGATTTATATGCTTCAGAAACAGCAGATCGGCGAAGAAATCAGGGATCTTGGCCTTGATGGACAAATGCAGAAGAAAGGGACACCAACCATGGGTGGTATTATCATCATCGTTTCGATTCTGCTTCCAACCCTCCTTTTTGCCAAACTGGAGAATACCTATATCCTGCTGATGATCATTACAACCGTTTGGCTGGGCCTGATTGGATTTGCGGATGATTACATCAAAGTATTTCAGAAGGATAAGGAGGGGTTGGCCGGAAAATTCAAGATTATCGGACAAATTTCGCTTGGTGTGATCGTAGCTGCAACGCTCTATTTTAGCGATGAGGTCTCAATCAGGGAAAAAATGTATGATGCCCGGGGAAGGGCCAAAACTGAAATCGGG
>TBL_comb47_HYPODRAFT_10006808_pt1 | contig 12245 bp, 11 predicted proteins | sample TroBogypolimnion_40_FD_10682 | JGI IMG/M metagenome (IMG submission 10682) | reverse complement strand
GCCATGAACGTCCCGGCCCAACCCGCGCCGGCCGCCCAGCCCGCGCACTAACCGACGCAGAAGTCTCGAATCAGCGGCCGCCCGTCAACCGGGCGGCCGCTTCTTTTGTCGAGTTGAAGGATCGAAAGGCCGGCGGCCTTGAAAGCGGTCTATATTTGCGCGGCGGGAAGCTGCGGTGTCTGGCCGCGGTACAATCCGGGTGTGTGTTTGGGCAGTCTCTTGAAGATGATATTGACCGTGTCAGTCGCATGGAAGCGCTCGATGTCTTCGAAAGGATTGGATCGGCGGCCGAAGAACTTGTCATCGAATAGCATGTCGAATTGTTGAGGGTGGACCGGTTCTCGTTGGAACAGGCGCTCCCTGATCGTCGATATCCATTGGTCTTGCTCCGCCCAGGGGCCTTGGGTCGGGGCCTGCTTTGCGTCGTTTTGCGCGTAGCTATAGTAGCCGTGGCCGATAGTGGCGACGGCCAGGAATGTGACGATAGCCCATGATGCCATTCTCGACACTGTCGTTTGCCTCCTACGGCGATGTCACCGGCTGCGCATGGATGTCCGGTTTTGGGGGCCCGGCCGACGGGAGGATGTCGTGGGCCGGGCCCCCTTTCACGGCCTGCACGCGTATAGTTTAAGGCAAGGACTAGAGTTTTTGCAAATAGATAATTTCGCCTCTTGTGTTTTATAAAATAGAACTAACAAGGAGTGGCCATGATTCCCATCAACTATCATCAGCTCTACTACTTCTGGACCATCGCCAAGCGCGGCAGCTTCAAGGCCGGCGCGGAAACCCTCTTGCTGGCCGTGTCTACACTGAGCCTGCAGATGACCCAGCTGGAGAAGTCGTTCAAGGTCCGGCTCCTCAACCGCGCCCGAAAAGGAACCTCGTTGACGCCCGAGGGCCGGGTGGTGTACGAATACTGCGAGCGCATCTTCAGCGAGGGAGAGACCCTGGCGGCGCTGATCCAGGGAGGCACGCACACCGTCCCAACTTTCCTGCGGCTAGGCATCCAGGACTCGCTCTCGGCCTGGATAGGGCTGCGGATCATGGATTTTGTGGAACATCTGGGAGCGGATATTCGCGTCAGTGTTTTTGGAGGGTTGCAGACCGAACTGCAGGAACGTCTGCGCCAGCATGCCTTGGACGTGGTGGTGACCAACTTCGACTATTCCTTGTTCCTGGGGCAGGAGTTCGCGAGTCGATTGGTGGTCAAGATTCCCATCAGTTTCGTCGGTGCGCCTCAATTCAAGCGGCGGATCAAGAGATTCCCTGGGGACATCGGCCAGGTGCCGCTGTTGGTCCGCACCACCGAGAATCCGATCCGCAGGAGCGTCGATGCCTATCTGAGCCAGCACCGAGTGGTGCCGAGGATCGAGGCTGAGGTCGAGAATCCCCTGCTCATCCGGCTATTGGCGCTCCAAGGCCGCGGCGTCGCCGTGGTCGACACCTTGACGGTCAATGATGATCTTAAAGCGCGCCGGTTGGTCAAATTGCATTCGCACCCTACGGGCCTGGAGGAATATGTCTGGTTGCTCTACAACGCGCGGCCCCGTCCGAATCAGAATCTGGAGCGCGCCATGAACGGGCTCATAAAAGATTTTCAGATCAAGTACTAGGCTTGCGCATCAATGCGGTCGGTGCGCGTCCCTATGGTGGATGTCGGGGTAGTGAGAATGCGAATGCGACAGCCCTTCATGGGAATGGGGATGGCTGTGCTCCGCGCTTGACGCTTCTGATGGATCGTGCCGGTGCTGATGATGGGCATCGTGGGTATGGCGGTGTTCATGTCTGCCGAAATGACCGTGTTCATGCTCGTGAGTCTCGCTGAGGGTGAGTCCGATGCCCGATCCCATTAGCACGGCGGCCCAAACGAGTCCCGCGGTCACGGGTTCATGGAGGAATAGGCAGGCGGCGCCCGCGCCGATAAAGGGCGCCAGAGCGAAGAATGCGCCGGTGCGCGCAGTGCCGATGAGCCGCAGCGACATAAGGAAGCAGGAGAGACTTAGGCCGTAGCTTAGGAGGCCGATCAGGCCCAGCCGGGCGGCATCGGCAACGGCCGGCATTCTGGCCCCCAAACACGCCGCCAGCGCCATGTTGCAGGCTCCGGCGGCCAATCCTTTCACAGCGGCGATCTGCACCGGATCTTTCGCGCAGATGCGCTGCGACAGGTTGTTGTCGAAGGCCCAGGCCAGGCATGCTCCCGTCACGGCCAGACCGCCCCAAGGGAGCCCAGCCAGCGGACGGCCGGTCCAAGTCAAAGCCGCGCCGCCCAGAACCACCAGCGCGATGCCCGGGCCGCTTCGGAGGCCCAGAGGTTCGTGAAAGACCAGGCACGCCAGGAGCGCGGTCAAAGGCGCTTCCAAGTTGAGCAGAAGGGCGGTGGAGTTCGCTGGGACTGAGGCCAGGCCCAGCATGAGCAGAACGGGGGCGACCATGCCGCCCATGATGACGGCTCCGCACAACCAAGGCAGATCTGCCTTGGCGAGGGGAGCTTCCTTGGCGGAGCGGGAGAGGAACAGTCGTGAAAGGCCGAGAATGCCCAGCCCTATGCCGGAGCCCAGATACAGAAGCCCCGCCGCCAGTACGGGGTCGACTCGGCTCAGCAGCGGCTTGGAGGCGACAACCCCCATGCCAAAGAGCACCGGCCCTGCGATGGCGGGGAGCAACCTGTCGAAGCGGGCATTGAACACGGTCCCATTCTATCAAAGGGCGGGTGCCGTGACGGAAAGAAAAATTTGTAAACTCTATTATTCAGAAAGGGGGAATTCCATGAAAATCCAAGGGACTCAGACTGAGAAGAATCTCATCACTGCTTTCGCGGGCGAGTCGCAGGCCCGCAACCGCTATACCTATTTCGCGGGCCAGGCCCGCAAGGAAGGCCTCATGCAGATCACCTGGGCTTTCGAGGAGACCGCCAACCAGGAAAAGGAGCACGCCAAGCGCTTCTTCAGCCTGTTGGAAGGCGGCGAGGCCAAGGTGGAGGCGCTGTTCCCGGCCGGCAAGGTCGGCACCACTGCCGAGAACCTAAGGGCTGCGGCGGCCGGGGAGGCTTTTGAGTGGGGCCACATGTATCCTGACTTTGCCAAGACCGCGAGGGCTGAGGGGCTGGAGACGGCGGCGAAGCTTTTCGAATTCATTTCCGTCGCGGAAAAGTATCACGAGCGCCGCTACCGCGCGCTTCTCGCCAGCGTGGAGGCCGGCGAGGTGTTCAAGAAGAAGAGCAAGGTGGTCTGGCTCTGCCGCAACTGCGGATACACGCACGAAGGCGAGGCGGCGCCCCAGGCCTGCCCCGCCTGCGCCCATCCGCAGGCGTATTTCGAGGTCCAGGCGCAGAACTGGTGACGCGCTAGAACCTCGATCCGGCGGTCAGGCCTTGGCGCGCGGGCTTTCCTTGAGGGCCGCTGCGATGAGCTGCAGGAGCTGCTGGGGACGGATGGGCTTCTCGATGAACTTATCGACCGGCAGCCAGGACTCGTCGCGATCCTTGTTGGAGAACGTGCCGGCGTAGACGCCTTTTTCGTTGATGGCCGAGAGCATGAGCAGGGGAATCTTGGCCGTCCTTTCGTCCTTGCGGATGGCGCGGGCCATCTCGAAGCCGGCGCCGGGGTCCTGCGGGAACATGACGTCGAGGATCACGGCATCGGGCTTGCGGGCGACGAGGTTCGCCACTACGTTGGTTTCGTCGTATTGCGCCTCCACCGCGTAGCCGTGAGCCTCCAGGACGATGCGCATGGATTCGACGATGTTGCGGTCGTCATCGATGATGTAGATCTTCTTCATGAACCCTCCGTCGCCTTGAATTGCCCGGCTGCCAAGGATATTGTGCAATTTTTCGACATTTATGGTAACTTTCTTCGATGAGGGATGCACCATGAAGAGGGACGCCATCGCCGTGGTGGGCGCCGGGAAAGGCGGGACCGCCATCCTGCAGGCTTTGCTCAAGATGCCGGACATCGTCATCCGGCACGTCTGCGACGTCGATCCCGGCGCTCCGGGCATGGCCTTCGCGCGGGAGCATGGCATCGCGTGGGACGGCGACCTGGAGACGGTCTGCCGCGACTCCGAAGTGGACCTCATCTTCGAGGCGACCGGGCGGCGGTCGGTCTATGAAAGGATCCTCGCCCTCAAGCATCCCCGCACGCGGGTCATCGGGTCCGAGGACGCCAAGATCATCTTCCACCTGCTGGACCTGCAGCAAGGGGTCTCCGACAAGCTGGGCGATCATAACCTGGAGTTGGACCGCCGCGTGCGGGAGCGCACCCGCGAACTGGCGCGGGCCAACGAGACTCTCGAGCAGATCAACAACGAGAAGACGCGCTACTTGATGCACGCCACGCATCAGCTCAAGGCCCCGTTCGCCGCCATCCAAAGCTACATAGACGTGCTTTTGGAAGGCTACGCGGGAGCGCTCGAACCCCGCGCCCGGGATATCCTCCTCAAGATGCGGCAGCGCTGCGCCCTGCTCAGCGAGTCCATCAAGGAGATGCTGGAGCTGGCGAACCTCAAGTCCATGGTGCGGGAGAATATCAAGATGGAGACGGCCGCGCTGGACGACATCTTCGCTTCGGCGGTCAGGCATCTGGCGGACATGGCCGCCGTCCGCGGCATCCGCATCGTCGTCCCCCCTCCGACCGGTTTGCGCGTGCTGTGCAACCGCAACCAGATACTGATCCTGCTTTCGACGCTGCTCGAAAACGCCGTCCAGTACTCTCCGGACGGCTCCGATATCCAGGTCGCGGCCGCCGCGCCGGCCGGAGTGGATCGGGTGGAAGTGGCCGTGACGGATCATGGCATCGGCATCGCCGCCGACGTCGTCGATCGGATCTTCGACGAATATTTCAGGGCCAACGAGGCCGTGGCGGTGCATGAGCAGGGGACGGGGCTGGGGCTGGCCATCGCCCGTGAGATCGCTAATCTGCACTCAACGACGATACGAGTGGTCAGCGCTCCGGGCCGGGGCGCCACATTCTCGTTCCGGTTGAGAATCGCGGCCCATCCCTGATGTCTCCGGCGAACCAGCGGCTGGCCTGGATGTGCGTCCCGGCGGCCGCCGCGGCTTGCCTCCTGCTGGGACTTATCGGCGGGGCCTATATGGATTGCGCGCGCTCATCGGGCGCATGCCGGATAGGCCGGAGCAGCGATTTCATCGAGTTCTACACGGCGGGCCGCATGTACCGGGAGGACAGGGCCAGGCTCTATGATTTTTCAGTCCAGTATGAGCGCCAGAAGGAGCTCCTGCGCTCCCTGGGCGCTCGGGAGCAGATCGGCCCTCTTCCCTTCATCTATCCGCCCTTGGTGGCGGCCGCGTTCTCTCCCCTGGCGCGCCTGAGCTATTACCACGCTTATGCCCTTTGGACGGGGATATCGGCGCTGATTTTCGCGCTCTCCGGCCTTGCCCTGTTGGGCCGCCTACCGTTGGGGCCGGCCGGGAAGGTGTTCCTGTCATTCGCGGCCGCGGCCTTCGTCCCCTTCAGCGTCAATTGCCTGGCCGGAGGCCAGCTCGCGACCATCGCCTTCGCGGTCTTCGCCGTGGCCTACGCCCTGCTCAAGTCCGGCCGCGACTTTTCGGCGGGGGCGGTCTTGGCCCTTTCCTATTATAAGCCGCCCCTGTTCGCGGGGTACCTATTGCTCTGCCTGCTGGGCCGCCGCTGGCGGTTGCTTGGTGGGGGCCTGGCTGCAGCCGCGGCGCTCTTGCTGGCGTCGGCCGCTTGCGTGGGGGCCGGCGGAGTGGCGGCATACGCCTGGAAAGCTCTGCATTACCGCTACGGGCATCCGGTCATGGAGGGCTACATCCTGCAGATGCCGCGTAGCGCCGGGTTATTCCAGGCTTTGCATCATGTCCTGCGCGGCCGCACTTGGGCCGCGGAGGGTTCCTATGTCTTCTGTTTTGCGGCCGCTTTGGCGGTTGGGCGCTGGCTTCAGCTCAAGGCCGGGACTCCGCGCAGAGGCTCGGCGATGTTCGATGCTCTTTTCGCGTTCGAGGTTTGTCTGTCGCTCGCGTTGTCGCCGCATTTGCTGGACTACGACCTGACCGTCTTGCTCATCCCGATGGCCCTGGGCTGCTACTGCTGGCTATCCTACGCGCCGGGATGGAGCGTGATCTTCCCAGTCCTGACGCTCGCCGCCCTGTACACCGAGTTCGCCTATCGCCGTGTCTTCTTGGCTTGGGCGGGTTTCCAGCCCCTGACCGTACTGTTGCTGCTCTGGCTCTGCTGCCTGGGCTGGCTGTTGTCCCGCCTCGCTAGGGAGCCCCGGGGCTGCGGTGCTGGCTGAGGATACCGGTGATGGCCGCCGTGATTTCATCTACATGGCAGGGCTTGAGCAGGACTCCGCGCACCTGGGGGATGCCGTCCAGTTCTGAGCGGTAGCGTCGCGTGAAATGCGTGGCCGTGATGACCAAGGTCGGGATGGCGGCGAGCGCGGGATCTTTTTGGAATTCCTTGAGCATCTCGATCCCGTCCATCTCGGGCATGCCGATGTCCGTGAGCAAGATGTCCACGCGCCCGGCGCGGCAGAGCCGCAAGCCCTCGAGGCCATCCTTGCCGACCACGCAATCGTAGTCATCCTCCAGGACCGCCAGCAGCATGGCGCAGAAGACATCATCGTCTTCCAGCACCACGACGCGAGGCTTCTCACCCATCAGCGCGCATCCTCACCGCACGTCGAGCTGCAGCTGGCAGGGCTCGTCGGCCGCATCCGGACCGGCGGCAGGCTCCTGGCTGAAAATCCGCGCTTCTGCCAGCCCATGCGCCAGGAACGCGCCCTTGATGGCGCTGGCGCGCGCCAACGCCAGGTCCCGCAGTTCGGCCGCGGTCGCCCGCCATTTTTCAACAAGTTTGGCGCGCGCCTCGGAGGCCGTCGACGCCTCGGTTCCGAAAGCCTCCAAATACAGCGCTCTCATACGGTTCTCTTCCTCGGCAGTCAGGGGAGAATCGCCGGCGTCCGGGCCGCGCAGCCGCAGCAACAGGGCGCGGTCGCCCAGGGCCAAGGCATCGGATCGTCCCGCCGTCCCGCGCATGCCCACGATCAGTTCCGGCCGGTCCGCCAAAGCTTGCGCCACCTGTGCTAGTTGCGCGGCGGGTTCGGCCGCCAGGCTGGCGCGGCCGGCTGGGAACGAAACATGGCTCAGGTCCTCCTTGCTCTCCAGTGCCTGGCCCAAGGCGGTGAAAGGCGAGGCCGAGGCCTTGATGATCAGATTGACGAAGACCTTCAGGATCGCGCCGGCGACATGGAAATCCGGATCGTCCAGATTTCCGTCGATGGGGATGTTCAAGTCGATGACGCCGCGCCTGTCCTTCAATAGGGCCAGGCCCAGCTTGACCGGGGCCTTGATGGCGTCCGGGCTTTCCACCTTGTCGCCCAGAGTCAGCTGGTCTATGACGGCGTGGTTCTTGGTCGAGATCTTCCGTCCATCAAGATGATGATCCAGGTCGAAGCTGAAAGCGCCCTTGTCAATCTTATACCCGATGATTTTCCCCGAGAGCGGGCTGAATACGGGCAGTTGGATGGCGTCGGCCTTGAGCTGGGCTTCCACCCAGGCCGAGGCGGTCGACAGCTTGACTTTGCCTTCGGCCGAGAATGCGGCGTCCGCAATCAGGGCCTTGGCGTAGAAGGGGGCGACGGCGCGGCCGTCGTTGGCGAGCCCGGAGAGATCGGCGCGCGCCTCGGTCACGGAGATGGCGAACGGCGGAGCCACGGACGTGTCCTGGACCATGATGCGGCCGCCGGAAACTGAGAAGCGCTTGAGACGTACCTGCCAGGGGGCCTCGCCGGAGGCGGTCACGGCAAGAGTGGAAACATTATGGGACGCGCCAGCCGGGGCGCTCGAGAAGGATATCCCCATCGCCGATTCGATGTTGGTCCTTCCGTCGCCGTCTCGCGCCAAACGCAGGAAGGGGCGCTCGATACTCACCTCCGCTATTTCGGCCTTGCGCGATTTGGTCGAGACTCGCACGGACTTCACGGCCAACCGGCCCAGGCGGAGCAAGGCGCCGCGCGAGGCCTTGTCGGATAGGATAAGGTCGGCCAGGGTCAGTGAGACATCGGCCGTGGCATCGCTTCCCGAGAAGGCAGCGCGCGCTTTTAATCCGATGTCCCCGCTGTCCAGGGAGACCTGTGTGGGAGGGGGCGCCAGTGGCGAGAATGGGGCCAGGGGGAAGGCGAATACTTCGCACTCCACCTCGCCGGCCAGGGGCTTGGGCGTGATTGCGGCCTTCAAGCGGACTAAGCCTGTGGACTCTATGGGCACCTCGGCTCTCATGGTCAGCCGTTGTCCGGCCCGGTCGGACAAGGAAGCCGACGCGGTCATTTTGGCTGGCCCGATCGTCAAGGCGAACGGCCCTCGCGGGCCCCCAGGTTGGCTTTTCAGGCGCCACATGAGGCCAGTGATCGAGGCCCGCGCGTCCTGGAGCGAAATGGTCAAGGCAGCGCTGCCAAGGGCGATGTCGTAATCCGTGGAAGCAGCGAACCGTCCTTTGGAGATTCCTACGGGCGAAGTCGGTGCAACGCTGGTGACCCGTGAGAGATCGGCATCGACCAAGGCGACGCGCCCCTTGAGGCGCAGAGGTCTCACCGTCAACATGCCCTCCCAGTCCAGGCGCTCGCCGCGGTCGGTCCGGGCCCGCATGCGGTAGGCGCCGCCGTCATTCGGGAGAGTGCTGAGATTCTCAAGCCGGAAGCTGATGGGCCGGGCCAGCAGCTTCTGCGGGGCCTGGGGCAGGCGGCTCTCCAGATTGATCTCGCCGTCGGAGACCTCGAGCAAGCCCACCACCAGGCGCGGCACGAAGGCGGATCCGGGCTTGGCCGCAGGCTGGGGAGCCGACTTGGGCAGTTGGTCCAGGATGCTGCTCCCGTCGGGCGCTATGCTGAGGGCCAGGCGGGGGCCTTCCAGCTTGAGGTCGCGCAGGCCGATGGCCAGGCGCAGGAAGGCGGTCGGCTTGAGCGCAACGCTGAAGACGCGGGCCGAGGCGATCTCGCCCAGCCGTTCGTGCTTGAAGTACAGCCCTTTCATCGTCAGGCGTAAAGTGAAAGGATTGCAGGAGACGCCCTCGGAGCCCGCCTGGAAGCCGGGAAGATATTGCGGGACCTTCGAGAATGCGGCGCGCACGGCCCAAGGGACGCCCTTCCAGGCCGCCGCGGCGATGACAACGTAGACGCCTGCGACCCAGGCCAGCCGGCGTATCCAAAGGCGTCTTGTCGAAGTTCCGGTCAACATGCGAATCCTCTCTAGTCTATTCTGGGAATTCAATGATAGACGAGGCATTATAGCTCAACTGGGTGTCACTTTAAAGCAACGGATGAGTTTTAACCCAGTCTTTGCCAAAAAGTCAATCAGGACTTTGATGAGGGAGGTAAGAGGAAATGGAACTGGCGGGGTCGACGGGATTTGAACCCGCGGTCTCTGCCTTGACAGGGCAGCGTGTTAAACCAGGCTACACCACGACCCCAAAATCGGGGCCACAACTATATCAAATTGCGGCCGGAATAAAAACTTGGGCCGTGCAGGTTTCGAACCTGCGACCCTTCGCGTGTAAGGCGAATGCTCTACCGCTGAGCTAACGGCCCATCAGCCTATATGGTACCAAAGAGACCGCTCCGTATTCGAGTTCAAGACGCCGGTCGCCGTCGCGATTGCGTCGACCACTCAGCGCGTGTTGCCATCCCCGGTCCTTTTTGCTAAGTTTGACTCCATGAAAGCGCTCAAGACCATTCTTAGCGGGGCCGCCTTGCTGGCCCTGTTGGGCGGCTTGATCGAGACCGGATTCCGCTTGGCGGGAGTCCCCCAGGATGCACTGATCTATCAGGATAGTCTGGACCCCGCGCTACGCTTCGAGCTCAAGCCCGGAGCAGAGGGTTCCAAGCTGGGTGTTTGGGTCCGCATCAGCTCCCAAGGTCTGCGCGAGCGCGAGATATCCCCGGAGAAGCCGGCAGACGAGTTCCGTATCGTCATGGTCGGAGATCATCCCGGTTTCGGACTCACCGTCCCCGCCGAGAAAACCTTCGCTCGCCTCTTGGAGGATTTGGTCAAGGTTCCTCCTGGCCTCATGTTGCGGGCTATCAACTTGTCCATGTATGTCTATGGGGCCGAGCAAAAGCAGGATTTCCTGGCGAAACGCGGCTTTGATTTCAAGCCTGATCTCGTCTTGTTCCAGGTCTCCCCGCGCGATTGGAAGGAATTGCCGCCGGCGAAATACCCCTATCCTCGACTCAAGAATTATCTTCGGAGCCATAGCCATTCCTTGCGCTGGGTCATGGAACGCCTGTATTGGCGCCACGAGCCGGTTCGGCCAGCGGCGCTGGATCTGCCGAAGATGGACATGGCGATATGTCGGTTGAAGGATCTGCTACAGGCCAGGCAAATGCCCGCGCTGGTGCTTTATGTCCCGGACTTGTCCGCGCCGGGCGGTCCGGAATCTCCTGAAGCTAAAAAGGTGGAAACAGCCTATCGGGAGGTCTGCCGAACCAACGGCCTTCCCTATATCGACATGACTCCTGCCCTGAGTTCCGATCCGCCCAGCGCCTTGCTGTGGGACAGAAAATATCCTTACCTCAACGCCTCCGGGCAGAGCAAGGTCGCGCAGGCGCTTGCTTCCCACTTGCAACGCCCGTTGAGCCGCATGTTTTTGGCAAAACAAAAGGCCAAGCCCGCGGGACTCCCTCCGCCTGCTGAAGTCGACCGAGGCCGGCGATTCCAGTTGGAAATCTTCCAGAAGCATTTCCTGATCCGCAAGTAGGCCCGCAGTCGCTCGCCGGGACCGGCGGCTCCGCATTTGGTATCATATCGCCTTTCCCAAATGAAGCGATTTCAGAAACTGATTCTGGCCGTCGCGGCCCTCACCTTGGTCTTCCTGCTTTGGCGCATCGACCCCAAAGCGGTCTGGGGGCATCTAGCGCAGGTGGGATGGGGCATGGCACTCATCCTGGCGCAGGAGATCGTCGCCCAATGGCTTAATACCATCGGCTGGCGCTATGCCTTCGCGCGCCAGAGCTGCAAGGCGTACTCGTTTTGGGATCTGCTGAAGCTGCGTATCGTCGGCGACGGCGTGAACTACCTCACGCCGAGCGCCACCATCGCCGGCGAATTCATCCGCGCGGTGTCCCTCGACGACTCCCAGAGCGAGGAAGTCCGCTACGGTTCCGTGGTGGTGGCCAAGTTCACGCAATCGCTGGCCCAGGCGCTCTTCGTGCTCCTTGGGCTCTTCTTCATCATCGCCACAGCCAGCCCTGTCGCGCGCAGTTACCCGCAGCTGGTCCGCGGCTGCGCCCTGACGCTGCTCGCGGTCTTGGGCGTTCTTTCCGCGGTTGGTGTCGCGGCCTGGAAACGGCTGTTCCCGAAGGAATCGCCCGGAGATTCCACGGCCAGTCGAGACCGTTTCAGCGGCTGGCTAGCCGCCCTGGGCGACATCCCCCGCCAATGCCTGGGATTCTGCGTCTATGATACTGGGCGTTTCGCCGCATCGACCGGATTCTTCATGCTCGGCTATGCCTGGGGAGCTTTCGAGGCTTATTGGATATGCCGTTTTCTGGGGATACAGGTGACCATCCAGACCGCCATGGTCATCGAGGCCCTGTCCAACCTGATCGACGGCATGACCTTCATCGTCCCTGCCAAGGTCGGGACGCAGGAGGCGGGCAAGACCATCATCTTCTTGGGGTTGGGCCTGCCGGCCAGCGCCGGCTTCGCTTTCGGCGTCGTGCGGCACATCCGCGAAGTGATCTGGGCCGCCGCCGGGCTGCTCCTCGGGGCCTTGCCCAAGGCTGTCCGAACCGGAGGCCGGATACCCATCACCCCCTGCGCGACGGCGCCGGGGGGGCCTTCCCGCTAGTCCGGTCCTCCTGATAATATCGGCATGGAAGCTAGCCCGCCAAGCGGGCTTCCTTATTTATGGCAGGAAAGTGATGCCGCCGACGTAGTAATCCGTCTCCAGGTTGATGATGCGGGCGGCGCGGTGCAGGGCTTTGCGCAGGGCCGAAGACGACAGCGCGTGGTTGACTTTGACAGTCAGGTCCAGCCGTTCGGCATCAAAGTCCACCGACGCGGAGGCGACTTCCGGGAGTTTGGCGAGTTCCATCTCTATGGCGCGTCCGCAAGTGGTCGTCAGCATGCCGAGGACCGCGACGTTATAGCGGCCGGAAGGCAGAACCGCGTAGGTCATGGACCCGGCGGAGAGACCGGCGGGGGCGGCCGCAACCGGGCCGGACGGCGCGGCCGCGGCCAGGAGGAGGACAAAGAGCGTCCGGAACATGGC
>TBL_comb47_HYPODRAFT_10006806_pt1 | contig 12246 bp, 9 predicted proteins | sample TroBogypolimnion_40_FD_10682 | JGI IMG/M metagenome (IMG submission 10682) | reverse complement strand
TTCTGATACATACGGATATCATCTTGATTCCGGGACAATGCTGAGAACACAGACAAGCGGAGCTGTATTGCGAGCTATCGTCGCACGGAAACCGCCTGTCCGGCTGCTGGTGGCCGGCCGTGTGTATAGAACTGATCTTGAGGACGATGACCATCTGAAGGTTTTCCACCAGCTGGATGGAATCTGTGTCAGCAGCGAAGCATCGTTGGACGAGATGAAATATACATGTCAAAAAATTATTTCTGTCGTTCTGGGCACAACCGAGCTGCGTTATCAAGATTGTGAATATGGCTGGATTGATAATGGCATGGAGATCGAGGCTAGAATCAACGGCAGCTGGCGTTCTGTCATTGGGTGCGGGATGCTGAAGCCTTCAATGCTGTCTGAAGCGGGGTATGATCCGAAGGAGGTTAAGGGTTATGGATACGGCGTTGGGCTGGAAAGACTGGCCCAGCTTAAGCTTGGACTTAAGACCATCTCGGAACTATGGCGTTCTCCATATGTGTGTTCATAAAGCGGAAATTATTGGCTTGTAAAAGAGGTACTAATTTATCAAATTTTTCTCGGCCATGCTGGTGTAGCCGCTCTTGCCTACGATTATATGGTCCAATAAATTTATGCTGATGGTTTTGCATGCGGCTTTTACGGTGGCGGTCAGGGCAATATCCTCTTTAGACGGGTCGCATTGTCCGCTGGGATGATTATGCACCATGATTACGGCGGAGGCATTCCGGCGCAGCGCGCCTTGAACGATGTTTCTCGGATAGACCGCGGCGTAGTCCACCGTGCCGTGAGAAGTCTCGTAATCAATCACATGATTTTTAACATTAAGATAAATAATCATGAAAGTTTCCTGCTGCAGCCCGCTCAGTTCCATGCGGACGAAGTCAATTACCGCCGCCGGATTGGCTACAATGTCGGTGCGGACGGCTTTATCCTCAAGATATTTCCCGCAGCTGTCTTTGACCAGTTTGAGCAGAATGGCGGTGTTTTCTCCGATGCCGTCAACCGCGCACAGCTCTTCCAGGGGAGCATCGAACACCCTGGAGAACGATTTAAAGGTCTTTAATAAATTTTTAGCAACGGGTTTGACATCTTTTCTGGGAATGACGAAGGTCAGCAGCAGTTCAAGCTGTTCGTAATCGTGCAGTGAACCGATCCCTGACTGCAAATATTTTTTCCGGAGCCGTTCGCGATGGCCCTGGGCGGACTCCATATCCATATCATGCCCTCCTGAGCAGAGTAAGAGTTTCAAAATGCGCGGTGCGCGGGAACATGTCAACAATGCCGGTTGAGTCAATTTTAAAGCCGCGGGCACAGAGTTTTTGCAGGTCCCGCTGCAGGGTGTCCGGAGCACAGGAGACGTAAATAATCTTATTAAGGAGTGACGAGCAGAGCAGATTCAATGTTTTTTCATCCAGCCCGGTGCGCGGCGGATCGACTGCCAGCACGGCATCGGTTTGATTGATCTGTTTGAGAAGAGCCGGCATGCTGCTGGCGGTTTCTCCGGCGGCAAATATGGATTTGACGTTGAAACCGGACAGATTATATTCCGCGGCTTTGATGCCGGGGCCGTCAAGATCGACGCCGATGATGTTCGGAACCCCGGCGGTCGCGGCGGCGACGGAGAAAAGTCCGCTTCCGCAGTAAAGGTCGATGAATGTTTCCGGTTTTTCCGCTTTGAGAATAACGGCGACCGCCAGCATCAGGGCGTCCCGGCAGAACGGATTGACCTGGGAGAAACTGCCGGCCGGCACAGAAACTTTGCCGCAGACGGTATCTTCCCGCAGCCAGCTGATCTTGTCGGGCGGCGAATTACGCCAGAAAATTACCCCTTCATTGGCGGTTTCGCGGAAAGTGACGGTCATCCCGTCACGCAAAGTGTGGGAGAAGCCCGGATCTTCGCGCAGGGATTTTAATTTGGCATTGATGGCTTCGGAGGCCAGCGGACAGTGCGGAATATCCAGGACGGTGCGGTTGTCCGCCATGAAATACCCGAGCCGCTTTTCGTCTTTGTCAAAGCTGGAATGCAGGGTCAGTTTGTTACGGTAATAGAGTTCTTTCTGTGATTTTACCGGCTGCCTGAAAATGTCCGGGCCGGTGTCATTTATTCTGGTGATGAAATTGCGGAACTGCTGATCTTTGATATTGACTTCGCACTCGTACTTCATGTGCTGATAGGCGCAGCCGGGGCAGACTCTGCCGGCAAACGGGCAGGCCGGAACAATGCGCTCAGGCGACGGCTTCAGAACCTGGATCAGTTCCGTCATGATGTAACTTTTCTTCTCCTGGATGATCCTGGCACGGACGGTTTCGCCCGGCAGGGTATATGGCACGAAACACACCATGCCGGAGCTGCGGCCGACGCCGCTGCCGCCGAACGCCACGGACTCTATTGAGATATCAATGATATTATTGCTCTTGGCCTGTATCGCCATTGTCACTCTTTTCTTTAAATGTTATAAATAATGCAATAGAACATTGTTAAGATTGTCCGAGTTATGCAAAAATCAAAAGTGATATTGAAATTTGTGCTTTATAATGGCGATTTAATGTTTTAAACCCGGGAGTGTATTGATTCCTGAATCATTTTAAAAATTCAAGGCATTGAATTTCATTGAATGATGGAATATAATATAACCTAATCAGGGCGGGGTATGCATTATTACCCGCTCACAATACAAGAATAAACCCACAAAGGAGGTCCGGCATGAAAAAGTTTTTAGGCATGGCAATGATCGGTGTTGGTTTGGCGGCTGGCGTTTGCGCAGATGAAATCAAATTGTCCGACAAGTTTAATGACGCCTCTAACTGGAATATGAACGAGAATTGGCAGCAGGATGCCGGACAGATGAGCTGCTCAAACGGCAATGGCAATTTCCTGCTTATAAAAGACAATAAAACATCCGGCGATCTTAGCATTGAAGCCGATGTCACCCCGATTGAAGCCAAGAACGATGACTGGAAGGTCGGCGGCCTGGGTGTTGTCAACGGGGATAATTTCTGGGCGTTCTGTTTTATTGAATCCCCCAACGCTGACGGCAAAAAACACTTTATCGAAGTCAAGGAAATGAAGGATGGCAAGTGGGGCGCGGAAGCCGATGCCATAAAGGTGCTTCCTACCGCCAACGGCGGCCTCGACTGGAAGTATAACACCACTTACCGGCTCAAACTGGCGCTCAACGGCGAAGGCATCACCGGTACTGTGTCCGACAAGTCCGGCAAAGTGCTGGCCGAAATCAAATATCAGTTCACCGGCGACGTCGTCAAATCCGGCACCCCGGCGCTGCGCTCTTCCGGCATGGCTATTAAATTTGATAATGCGGAAATCAGCGGCAAGTAAGATCAATTATTATGTAATCAAGCCGGAGAGAAATCCCCGGCTTTTTTTATGTGCGCCTGCCTGGTTGTATTTTGCCGGAGAGCAGATACCTTTAGTAGCAGAATATCGTGTTTAAGAAAACATAAAACTATAATCCCGGTGGAGTGATGCTGTCTGAAGTGCCGAAAACCGCATTAATAATTCCCTGTTATAACGAAGGCCGGCGCCTTGATCTGCCGGCATTCAACGCGGCCCTTGAGACTTATCCTGAACTGATGTTCTATTTTGTTGATGACGGCAGTTCGGACAATACCTATGAGATACTACAAAACCTTTCCGCTGATTCCCCCCGCGTCAAATTACTGAGAATGGAGCAAAATGCCGGTAAAGCGGCGGCGGTCCGCCACGGCATACTGGCAAGTATTAAAGACGGGAACATATTGACCGGATACTGGGATGCCGATCTGGCAACTCCGCTGTCTGAGTTGGAGGCATTTATCAAAGAATTTTCCAGACCCGGCGTGGAAATGGTGATGGGATGCCGCCTGGCGCATCTGGGCGCCAAAGTCAGGCGCAAGACGTCAAGGCATTATTTAGGCCGTTTTTTTGCCACTGCTGTATCCGCGCTGCTGTCAATGCAGGTTTATGACACCCAGTGCGGGGCGAAGCTGATGAAGGCGGAAATGGCGGCGAAACTTTTTGCCGGCCCGTTCATCTCCGGCTGGCTGTTTGACGTTGAGCTGATAAAGCGCATGAAGGAGATATTCGGAATTCCGGCTTGCGAAACAAAGATTGTAGAATTGCCGCTGCGGCAATGGAATGATGTCGGCGGATCCAAACTGAAACTTTCGAAAATGCTGCTGGTTCCATTCGTGCTGCTGCGTATCTTCAGCGGCCGTTCATAATACTGCGTTTGAGTACATGGTCTGTGGTAAATTCCTGCTCCGGGCAAAACATTTCCCTAAAAAACCGGGCAACGAGAGTGAAACTTTACGAAAAACGGGCTATATTACTGGATTATTAATGCTGTATCATCATTATAAATTAATCTTTTATATAAATTGGAGTGCGAAAAATGCGCGTACCGTTGCTTGATTTGAGAGAACAGTTTGCCGGACTTAAGGACGAAATCCTCAAGGAAATCGGAGAAGTCTGTGACAGCCAGATGTTTATTCTGGGTAAAAAAGTTGAAAAACTGGAAAATGAGATCAGTGCTTATTGCGGCAGTAAATATTCCTGCGGAGTGACTTCCGGCTCGGACGCCCTGATTATCGCGTTGATGATCGAAGGTATCGGCGCGGGCGATGAAGTGATTACGACTCCGTTCACATTCTTTGCCACTGTAGGCGCGATTGCCCGTGTCGGGGCGACTCCGGTCTTTGCCGATATTGATCCGAAGACTTTCAACATTGATCCGGTAAAGATTGAAGAAAAGATCACGAAGAAAACCAAAGCGATCATTCCGGTTCACCTTTTCGGGCAGTGTGCCGATATGGATAAGATCAACGCGATTGCCGCGAAGCATAACTTGATTGTCATTGAAGACGCCTGTCAGGCGATCGGCTCTGAATACAAGGGCAAGCGTTCCGGCAGTATGGGCCATTACGGCTGCTTTTCGTTTTTCCCGAGCAAGAACCTTGGCTGCTTCGGCGACGGCGGTATTGTTACCACTAATGATGCTGACCGCTATGAAAAGCTGAAAATATTCAGAAATCACGGCCAGGGCTCCACTTATATCCACAAGTATATCGGCGGTAATTTCCGTCTGGATTCGCTGCAGGCGGCGATCCTTTCCATCAAACTGCGCGAGCTGGATAAATGGACTGAAGGCCGTCAGCGCAATGCGGCGCTATATGCCAGACTGTTCGCAGCGTCCAAACTCGGCGGCAAAGTCACCCCGCCGGCACTGGCGGATTTCCCCGGACGTCATATTTACAACCAGTACTGTATTCTGGTTGCGGACGGCAGACGCAATGAACTTAAGCAGTATCTGATTGATAACGGCGTCGGCTGCAATGTTTACTACCCGCTGTGCCTGCACCAGCAGGAATGTTTCCAGAGCCTGGGTTACAAAAAAGGCGATTTCCCGGTAAGCGAAAAGACTTCTGAAGAAATTCTGGCGCTGCCGGTTTATCCGGAACTTCAGCCGGAACAGCTCGAATATGTGGTTTCGACAATTGAAAAGGCATTGTGCTGAAAAGCGCTATGATGTGTAAGGTATTATGGGAAGAGTAAGTGAGAATGAACGTGATTTTAAGGCGCAAAGCTATTTCCGCCTGCTGAAATATACGAGACCGTACTGGCTGCGTCTGTCTGTCGGCATAATTTTCGGGTTTATTGTCGGCGGTTCGCTGCTGGGCAGTCTGCTGGTGGTTCCGGAACTGATGACGGCTATGGATTCCTCCGGGATGGGCGGTGGCAAGAAATTAACCGCCACTGCGGAGAAGATCACCAAAGTCTGCCGTTCGGATAAACTTTCCGAAGCGGAAAAGACCAGGGCAGTCGAAGATATTCTCCACCCTGTCGATATCGATCCGAAGCTGACAAAATCATTGGAGAAAGTTGAAGGGGCGGTCAAGAAGCTCAATCTGCCGGTTGCCGTGAGCAAGCAGAAAATAGAATTGACCTGGCCTTGTGTTATCGGGATTCCTGTGGCGGATGACAGCGGACGCATGTCATGGCAGTTTTTTGCCATCTATGTGATTATTTTCATCATCGCCTGGGCTGCCAAGAATATAGCTGATTATATTAACCATTATTATATGCGCTGGGTTGGCGCCAAGGTGGTTAACGACCTCCGCTCGAATGTTTTTGAGAGCCTGCTCGGCCAGTCATTGAAGTTTTACGGCAAAATGGATGTGGGCCATCTCATCAGCCGCTGTACTAATGATACGGCGGCAATCGAAAACTCCGTCGCCAACACCATTGCTGACGCCACCCGCTGTCCGGTGGAAATCATGGCTTGCGTGGCGGCGATCATCATCGCCAGCATGGAGTACAAGAACTACGGGTTGCTGGTCATTCTGTTTGTCGGGATGCCGCTCTGTGTGCTGCCGCTGATTATTCTCGGCCGCATGATCCGTAAAACCTATAAAGCATCGTTTGCCAAAATCGCGGAAGTAACCTCCAGAATGCATGAAGTTTTTACCGGTATTCTGGTGGTTAAAGCCTACAATACCGAAGAGAAGGAAACGCTTGTTTTCCGGGCGGTCAACCGTAAATATTTCCGGATTATTGTCCGCGCATTGAAAATGCAGTTGCTGATGGCTCCGATGATGGAAGTCGTTGCAGTCGGATCCACGCTGATATTCCTGGTTTATTCCTACAGCCGGCACGTCACGCTGACGGAACTTACCGCAATGCTGCTGCCGGCGTTCATGGCTTATAAGCCGATCAAGGAACTGGCGAAAATATCCTCCTATCTGCAGCGCAGCATGGCTGCCGCCGACCGTTATTTCGCCCTGATAGATACGGATACCGGAATCAAGGAGAAAGAAGGCGCTGTCGAGATCAAGGGCTTTAAGGAGGAAATATCGTTCAACAATGTCAATTTCTCTTATGATACCGATCACAAGATTCTTGATGATATCAGCTTCAAAATCAAAAAAGGCAGCGTGGTGGCGGTGGTCGGCTCGACCGGTTCCGGCAAGACGACGATTGCCAACTTGATCGCGCGCTTCTACGATGTTGATTCAGGCAGCATAACCATTGACGGCAAGGATGTCCGCGACCTGAAAATCAAGTCGCTCCGGGAACATATCGGAATTGTTTCACAGGAGGCCATACTGTTCAATGATACTATTGCCAACAATATTGCCTACGGCTGTCCGGAAGCTTCCCGCGAAGAGATTATCGAGGCGGCGATGCAGGCCAATGCCCACCAGTTTATCGTTGACGGGCGCCATCCGGAAGGTTATGAAACTGAGGTCGGAGAAAAAGGGTTCAAACTCAGCGGCGGCGAAAAACAGCGTGTCGCGATTGCCCGGGCAATCCTCAAAAATCCGCCGATTCTTATTCTGGATGAAGCCACCAGCGCGCTTGATACCGTTACGGAAAGACTGGTTCAGGAAGCCCTCAACCGCGTGATGTCCAACCGCACAGTTTTTGCCATTGCCCACCGTCTGAGCACGATTCAGCATGCCGACATGATTATTGTGCTGAAACACGGCAGGATCATCGAAAGCGGTACGCATTCCGAACTGCTTGCTCACGGCGGCGTTTATAAAAAGCTGCACGATACCCAGTTCGGTAATTCTGGTTCCTGACCGGAGGCTTCAATGGCGTTGCAAATCAGCGATTTCAAAGACGGGATCGTCCACTTCATCGGTTGCGGCGGCGCCGGCATGGCGCCGATGGCGCTTATTCTGGCTGAGCAGGGATTTAAAGTCTCCGGTTCTGACCTGGAACTCAGCGATAAGACGGAAGAACTGCGCCGCAAAGGCGCTGAAATATTCCATGGTCACGCCGCGAATCATATTCCCTCTGCCGGAAAATGCCTGGTAGTCTATTCATCCGCCGTCAAGCCGGACAATCCGGAAATGGTTCAGGCGGAAAAAGCCGGTTTCCCCTGTGTGCGCCGGGGAGCAATGCTGGCGATGCTGGCTGCCGCTTACCGGCGGCCGGCCGCAATCAGCGGGTCTCACGGCAAAACCACTGTAACCGCTATGCTGGTCCATATTCTGCGCGAATGCGGGATTGAATGCGGGGCGATGGTAGGCGGCAAGGTTAACTCAGGTTTGAGCGCGGCCGCCGGCAACGGCGATATTTTTGTGACTGAAGTTGATGAAAGCGACGGGACTCATGCCCTGATGGATTCTTATATCGGGCTGGTTACGAATGTCGAAGATGACCATTGCTGGAGCGTGGGCGGGACTGAGCAACTGTTCCGTAACTTCAGCGATTTCGCGGCTAAAAGCCGTCACCTGATATATGTTGCGCATCCAAACTCCGACCGTCTTTTCGCCGGACACGCGGACGCTCTGCGGCTTGAGCCCGGTAAGATTTCCGCACCTGGCTATTTCAAATATCTTTCTCCGGCAAGGCAGCAGGAATGGAGAGGCTACCAGAGCTGGAACGCCGCTATTGCGCTGGCCGCCGCAGTAAAACTTGGAACCGCGCCGGAAGCTGCTGAAAGAGCGCTGGAAACTTTTCCCGGCGTTTCCCGGCGCATGACCTGCCATTTCAACTCTCCGTCATTGACCGTTATGGAGGACTATGCGCATCATCCCACGGAACTTGCCGCCGCGCTGGATTCTCTGCGCGGACGGTTTCCGCAACATCATTTCAGGGTGGTGTTTCAGCCGCACCGCTATGCCAGGCTGCGGCAGTATTTTGACGACTTCGCGCGGATACTGCGGATTCCTGATTCGGTGTTCATCACCCCGGTTTTTGCCGCATGGGTGGAAAAAGGCGAGCTCGGCAGTGAAGACCTGGCCAGGCAGACCGGCCCCTCCGCCGACTTCATTTCCGGAGACTGGAAAGCGATGCCGGATGTCCTGCTGAAACCTTGCGATGCCCGTCCGCTGCTGCTGGCAGTCATCGGCGCGGGCGACATCGAACAACTCATTCCTCACATACTGTCCGCCGCCAAAAAATAAAAGCGCGGAAAGTCATATTCCGCGCTTTATCAATCAGTTGCAACTATTCCGCAGGTATTTCCTCAAGGAACTGCACAAAGTTCTTCTTATCGCTGGCCTTCATGTAGGCTTCAGTCCCGGTGATAATGCCGCGTTCCATCATACTCTTCAGATTGCCGTCCATGGAGGCCATTCCCATACCCTTGTTACTTTCGATGATGGTACGGATATTGGAAATTTTACCTTCACGGATGGTATTGGGCAGACCTTCCGTCCAGAGCAGCACTTCGTGGCAGGCCACGCGCCCTTTACCGTCAGCGGTACGGCAGAGCAGCTGGGAGACGACGCCCTGTAGACATTCCGCCAGCATGGTGCGGATCTGTGACTGTTCATCCGCCGGAAACGCGTCGATGACACGGTCAATGGTCTTGGGCGCATTGTTGGTATGGAGCGTCCCGAAAACCAGCATCCCGGACGAGGCGCAGGTGAGCGCCAGACGGATGGTTTCCAGGTCGCGCATTTCACCGATCAGCACAATGTCCGGGTCGGATTTCATCGCGCCGCGGAGCGCCTTGCCGAACGAACTGCTGTGGATGCCGACTTCGCGGTGAACCAGAACGCAGTTGCTGTTATGATGCACGAATTCGATAGGGTCTTCAATCGTGATGATATGTTTGGTGTGATGAGTGTTGATATAGTCAACCATCGCGGCGAGTGTGGTGGATTTACCGCTCCCGGTTGGGCCGGTAACCAGCACCAGGCCGCTGCGGAAGTTGCAGATGTCGATCAGCACGGCCGGCAGTTTTAGCTGCTCCAGGGTCAGAATTTTTGACGGAATCTGCCGGAATACCGCTGCCATGCCGTTGTAATTGTACAGGTAGTTGGTACGGAAACGCGCCAATCCCGGAATTTCATGGGCGAAGTCCAGGTCATGGTCTTTAAGAAATTTCTGCCAGCGGAATTCCGGGCAGATCTCATGGAGCACTTTTTCCATCAGCTCCGCATCCAGCAGATAATTCGTCAGCGGCTCCAGGTCGCCGTGAACGCGTATTTTGGCCGGGTGGTTGATGGAAATATGAAGGTCGGAACCCTTTTTTTCCAGCATCGCCCTGAGGTATTCATCTATCATTGGCATAGTTGTATCTCCCTTTATCCAGAATTACTTCTTTTTGGCGGCGGCTTGTTCGGCCGCGAATTTTTTGGCTTCGGAAGTGGCGACCGCATCCTTGAACTGCTTTAGGATCACTTTGTCGCGGATATTACTTTCCGCCACCTCCGCAGTTATCTGCCCGGCGTTGAACTTGTTAAAGACATTGCCGTCGAAAGTCGTCATTCCCTGCGTGGTGCCGGTCTGCATGACTGCTTTCAACTGGTGGGTCTTGCCTTCGGAAATGATATTGCCCACCGCCATGGTGTTGATCAGCATTTCATACGCCACGGTCAAACCGCCGGCTGTCGCCGGAATCAGCCTCTGGCAGATGATGCCGCGCAAGCTGACCGAGGTCATGGCGCGGATCTGCGGCTGCTGCGTCGTCGGGAACACGTCAAGCAGACGGTTCAGGGTGTTCGCCGCGTCGCAGGTATGCAGCGTGCCGATAACCAGATGCCCGGTCTCGGACGCGGTGATGGCGTTTTCGATGGTGTCCAGGTCATGCAGTTCCCCGATGACGATGATATCCGGGTCTTCACGCAATGCGCCTTTCAGCGCGGAACGGTAGTTGTTGGTGTGTTTGCCGACTTCGCGCTGCGTGATATTACAGTTCACTGACGGAATCAATATTTCAATCGGGTCTTCAACGGTGATTACATGGTCATGACGTTTTCTGTTGATAGTATTGACCATGGTCGCCAGAGTCGTGGTTTTACCGCTGCCTAATGGACCGGTAACCAGAATCAGTCCGTTGTGATAGTCCAGCAGACGCTCAACGGTCGCCACATCCTGAGGCAGAAAACCCAGTTCGGCCAGAGTCTTCAGCTTATTGGGAACCAGCCGGTAGGTGCCGGAAGCGCCGTCTTTATGCATCATCAGGCTGACGCGGAAACGGTCATGGTCGATTTCCAGCGCAAAGTTCAAGTCCATTTCCTGGTCGAAAGTATCTTTCTGCTCTTTGGTCAGCAGCACATGGTTAAGCCGTAATGCGTCTTCAGGCGGGATAATGCGTTCGCTGATTTTGACGATTTTCAAATTGCAGCGGATAAACGGAACGGCGGCGGCGGAAATATGCAGATCGCTGGCGCCAAGAGCGCGCAAACTTTTTAGCAGGGTAATCATCAGCGGCGCGATTTCCTCGTCGGACATATTGGCCACATTTTCAAGGCTTGGCAGGTTGTCCCAATCTGCGCTTTCCTCGCTTTCAGCTTCCATTTCTTCTTCAGGCGGCGCGAACATCTGGGGAATATTGCCGGCTGCCGCCTGTCCGGCGGACATTTCCATCAGCGTCTGGAGTTTTTCCAGCAGCTGCATGGCTTCCTCTTCCTCCAGCCCCTGCGCCATGGTGTTCAATATCTCCTGGGCGAACGTCGGAAGATCGCATTCTTCGCCTATTCTGGAGATGATTTCCTGACACTGTTCGACAGTCAAAATATTATTTTCGACCAACCCTGATATAAACCACTGAATGTCCAGATTCATTGACCGGTCCTTTCTGAATTTTACAACTGCCAAATATAGTATAAATCAATCGTTAATGCAAAAGTAAAAAAGTTAAAACTTAACTAAAATTATGTAAAGATTTATGTGACCAGTTTAATCGCCGCCGGCCGCTCCCGGCAGCATCCGTATTTTGGGAGTACTGGGAAGACTGAGAAGACTGGGAAGTATTTTCCGGTTCCATACTTTTCTAGTTTTTCTCGCTTTCTACTTTCAACTCCCGCGAAGCGGGCTACCTCATTTTGGACACCCCTCCACCTCATTTTGGACACCGGTACTGCACAGCGTTTTTTATGGGACCTATGGGTCCTATGGGTCCTATGGGTCCTATGGGTTTTCCGGGTGTCTTGGACTTCTCCCCCAATCCGTTTTGTCCGTTTCGTCCGTCGCGGTTCCCCATTCTGGACACAGCTTCGCCTTCCCGCATTCGCGGGAGACACTTTTACCCATAGGCCCCATTAGACCCATAGGACTCATTCCGGGTTCCCGGTAACAGCACTATGGACTTTATGGACTTTATGGACAATATGGACGACATGGACATTAGTCAAATAGCCGGACGCTCCCCGCTTTCAACTTTTCTCGCTTTTCTCGCTTTTCTCGCTTTTCTCGCTTTTCTCGCTTTTCTCGCTTTTCTCGCTTTTCTCGCTTTTCTCGCTTTTCTCGCTTTTCTCGCTTTTCTCGCTTTTCTCGCTTTT
>TBL_comb47_HYPODRAFT_10006801_pt1 | contig 12253 bp, 11 predicted proteins | sample TroBogypolimnion_40_FD_10682 | JGI IMG/M metagenome (IMG submission 10682) | reverse complement strand
AGGAGGAGGCGCCAGTGGCGGCTGGTAAACATCTTTTGGCCTGGCCTCGGCCTTTGCGGAGGCTGTTCAAGCCTTTCCTCAGCCGAGGGGAGAAGGCGAGCATCGCCCGAGCCATCGCAGAGGCGGAACGGGGCACGACCGGAGAGATCCATGTGCACATACTCAGCCGCACTCGGGGGCGGGATCCCCTGAGCTTGGCTCAACATTTTTTTCACAAGCTAGGCTTAGACAAGACCGACGGCCGCAACGGGGTGCTGATCCTCGTTTCGCATCTAGACCACCGCTTCGCGATATGGGGCGACGAGGGCATCCACGCCAAGGCCGGAGAAACTCTTTGGGAGCAGGCGAAGAAAGTCTTGCTGGAGGACTTCGTCCAGCGCCGCTATGCGCAGGGCATCGAGGCCTGCGTGCGCGAGGTGGGCCGGGAATTGGCGGCGCACTTTCCCAAGAACTAGCCCGGGCCCGGAAAGGGCCAGCGCCCTAACGAGGTCTCCTAATCTTAAAATGACGAGCCTTGGAGAACAGCGCCTATTACCAGCTTTGAAGGTATTTGAATTGTAACAACATCCCTATATACTGTTTCCTATGAGTTATAATGACCTTTATAATGACTCTATAGAATCAGCAAAAGACGACATCTGGGTGGTTGACCCACAAGACTGGCCAGATGGCCACTATGCGGATAGTCCCGGCGCTCGGGGCAAGAAATCAAAGGACCTCTGGCTCGAAAACATCATTCTTGCTATTCTGCCCTGGGCTATCGTCTTCGGATTCGCGGTGCTGGGCGTTCTTGCGCTCTTAGGGCTTATTGCCATTCATTAAGAAGCCCGTTCCCACCTGAAATCCATCGGGCAGTCGATGCCCGGCCTTCGGCGCTAAATAGGTCGCGACTCTAGGCGCTGTTGGCCCCACGGACCCGTCGCACGCAGAAGCGGAGGCTTACGGAGCGGCGTGGACCGGATCGATAAGGAACTTCGGCGGGCACTGGCCGTTGCCTGAGCCCGCCGCCTGGGTCGCCATCGCCTTAAGACCGCCAGCGGGCAGGGGATTGCTCAGGGTTATGTGCACTTCCAGAAGAATATCTTGGTTGTTGGCATGCGCGCAGGTCAGGCTTAAGGAAGACAGACTCCCCGAGCCGAAGTCCTGTTGGAACGCCGCGGTCAGATCATCTTTGTTGACGGTATTGCCCACGTTAGCGGTGATGAACCGGCCCAGGTTGGTACCGGAGGCCTGTGCAACGAGGCTATTCGCCTTGGCGAAGAAATCGTCGGGGGTCATGCCGGTGCAGGTGCCGTGCCTGTACCACTCGTGATTCTCCAGGCAGGATTGCAGGCCCGGCATATACTTTGCCAAATCGCTCTTGGTCTGGTCCGACAGGTTCAGGGCAGGCATCTGACACCAGGTAGAGGCCTGATCCAGCTGTTGCACGCTTGGATCCACACCGCAGAAGCCGTAGGTGTGTTGCGGGTCCCCGTTCTTGCTGGGCCACAAGCCGTGCAGGACCAGGTTCTTTACGGCGAACGGATCGGATGAGATGGAGCGGCACTCCGGCTTGGCCTTCTGGGCCTCGCAAAACGCCGGCTCCCAGCTCAAAGCCAGAGTGTAGTAATCGAATTGCCCGGGCGCCGCGCCTGCATCTCCGTCGATATTCCTCGGCCTCGACCGGGAGACCGCAACACCGGAGAGGTTCCCGCCACCTTGGGTATCGCGCGCCTTCAGATCGGACAGCACCGCGCCTACATCCCCGCTGAAATCCGAGTTAAGCGCGTCATGCAGAGTCTGTCTTTCAGCCGCCGGCAGCACGGGGGAAGCTTGAAGGCTGCGCCTCTGGCCGTGGATGAGCAAGCCGGAGGAGATGACAAGGACGCCGACCACTACGGCAGAATTGAATTTTGTCACCACACCACCCCCAAGATGATTTCGGCGCCTCATATTACTATATATAGTGTTTCAAACCTATGGGCGTCAATCGACTAAAGACCTGCCTCACTCTAGGCCTTTAGGCCCAGTGGAGCTGCCGGCCCGGGACCATTCTCGAAGCGCCGCAGGCTGGGCGTGAGGAGCGCGGCCAGGATGATCATGGCCCCGCCGAAGCCCACGACATAAGAATGCTGATTGCGCAGGAAGCGGACCAGGAAACTCCCCAGGCCGACCGAGACCAGAACCTCCGGGATCACGATGAACATGTTGAACATACCCATGAAGATCCCGTACCTCTCCTTCGGCAGGTGCTCGACCAGGATGACATAGGGCATGGCGACAATAGAGGCCCAACCGATGCCGGCAGCGATCATCGGGAAATAGAGCCAATGCGGGTCGTGGATGAAAGGCACGCTGAGGAGGCCCGCGCCACATACAAGCAAAGCCGCGCCATGGGCGAGGCTGCGGCCCAGGCGCCGGACCAGGAAAGGCAGGCACAGGGCGAAGAGCGGAGTAGCCAAGCCCTTGACCATGGTGGTATGCGCGGCCCAGCGGATGCCCTGCTCGTAAAGCTCGGAATTCGGATTGTCGGCGCCGAAGACATTGTGGGCCACGGCCACCGCATAGTACATCCACATGCAGAAAAGTCCCATCCAAGTGAAGAACTGAATCACGGCCAAACGCTTCATGACTTGCGGCATATGCAAGTAGCAATCGAGGGTCTCGCGGGCCCATTTCTTGAGGGCCTGCACGACGCTCACGGAAGCGGCGGCCTGAAACTCCGCCAGGTTCTCCGGGGGATATTCGGGGGTGGTGACCACGGTGTAGAGCACCGCGAGCAGGAAGATGGCGGCGCATGCGTAGAAGGAGAGCTGCACCGGAGTCTTGCCGAACCTGGAAAGCGCGGACACGGTCCGGTTGAGGTCTATGGAAGCAATGTAGTTGCCGGCGATGGTGCCCAGCCCTATCATGAGGCTCTGCATGGCGTAGCCGGCGGGCCTCTGCGCTGAATTCTGTTTATCCGCCACGAAGGCGCGGAAGGGCTCCATACTGATATTGAGGGAAGCGTCCAGAACCCAAAGCAGGCCCGCGGCCATCCACAACGAAGAAGCGCCGGGCATCGCCACCAGGGCCGCCGTGGCCAATAGCGCTCCGCAGAAGAAGTACGGTCGCCGCCGCATGCGCAGGGCGGGGATCCAAGTCTTGTCGCTCATGTAGCCGATGACGGGCTGAATGATGAGGCCGGTCATGGGAGCCGCGAGCCAGAGCCAGGCCAGTTGGTCGGGCTTGGCGCCAAGCTTCTCGTAGACGGAACTCATGCGGGCGAATTGGATCTCGAAGCCGTGCTGGATCCCGAAGAATCCGATGCTCATGTTCACGATCTGCCAGATGGTGAGATCCGGCTTCTGTGGGCTCATTTGGCTATTGGTCAAATTATTGCCGCCCTAACGGCACGGCAGCCCCCCCTCATAAGGGGACTGCCGGCTTCGGCGTCCTGCGGACGCCGAAGGATTCAAAACGACAACGGCTAGTCTTCGGTCTGCTCGCTCAAGAAGTTCTGGATGCCCATCTGATCGATCTGATCCTGGCGCTCCTCGATGTGGTCGATGTGGCGGTCTTCGTCCTTAAGGATATCCTCCAGCATCTCCCGCGTGGCGTTGTCCTTGACGTCGACGGCCTGGGCGATGGCGGCGTTATAGGCCTTGTTGGCGCCCATCTCCTGCTCATGGTCGCCCGCGAACATCTTGGGCACGTCAGCGCCGATGAGCATCTTGCGCAGGACGCTGACCGTGGGCCGGCCGTCCAGGAACAGGATGCGGCCGATGAGCCGCTCGGCGTGCTTCATCTCGTCGATGGAACGCTTCCTGAAGTGGTCGTGGAGCTTGCCGTAGCCCCAGTTCTCGCACATCTCGGCGTGCACCATGTACTGGCTGATGGCCGTAAGCTCGTCAGCCAAAAGCGAATTGAGCGTATCGATGAGTTTCGCATCTCCCTTCATAACGACCTCCCCCCGACCCCAGGGCAATTCTGCGGCCGGCACCCGGAGCGCGGTGAACATTGGAATTCTACCTTTTTGTCATTCACCTCAGGTCAATGTGCCCACCGATTCTGAAATTTCCGAGCGATGTTTGGTAATATGCTGGGAGATGCCATTGCGCGCGGAAAGCGGCGCCAAGAGCCGCTTCGATTGGATTTACATCGCCACCGTCGGCGGGCTGGTCCTATTGGGCAGCCTCGCCGTCTGGTCCGCGGCCAATCCCCTCCCCCATTTCGGACAGATCATCCAGAGGCACCTCATCGCCTTGGTCCTAGGCACGGTACTCTTCATCTTCGGCATGAGCTTCAACTACCAGGTCTTCCAGGACCAAGCCAAAATCATCTACGGCCTGACCTTGGCCGCCCTGGTCTGCGTCCTGGCCGTGGGTGCCGCGCACAAGGGCCACAAAGCCTGGCTCAACCTCGGGCTGTTCTCCTTCCAACCCTCGGAGCTGGCCCGAACCGGAATGATTCTGGTGCTGGCCGCTTTCCTGGTCCGGCGCGCGCGCCGAACGGCGGAGTTGGAAACCGTGCTTTACGCTTTCGGCCTCATGGCCCCCGTCCTGGTCCTCATCCTCAAAGAGCCCGACCTGGCCACCGCGCTCTGTTTCTTCCCCATCCTGCTGGGCATGCTCTTCTGCGCCGGCGGCAACCTGCGCCACCTCGGCGCCATCGCCGGCTACGGTTCCTTGGCCTTAGGCCTGCCCGTGCTCATCACCTGGTGCCAGATACACTACGATGAGCCGGCGCACAACTCCCTGCCGGACCTGATCATGCAGACCTCGCATTTCGGGCTCACCGCCCTGGGCGCCATCATCGCCGCCGCCCTCCTGAGCCTGGCAGCGTGGCGCCTCTCGAAGATGCTGCACCAGCACATCCGCGGCGCCGTGTTCGTCGCAATCCCCGTCATCTTCGCCGCTGGCCTGCTCTCGGGCATCGTGGTCAACGCCAAGCTCAAAGGCTACCAACGGAGCCGCTTCGCCGCCTACGTGGCGCCCCAGGAGGACATCCAAGGCGCCGCCTACCACGTCCGCCAATCACAAATCGCCATCGGCTCTGGAGGCCTGCTCGGCAAGGGCTTGTTCTCGGGCACGCAATCACGCCTCGGGTTCCTGCCGGAGCGCCATACAGACTTCATCTACGCCGTGGTGGGAGAGGAGATGGGATTGTGGGGAACCATGAGCATCCTCGGCCTCTACCTCCTCCTCATCTGGCGCGTGATCGCGGCCGGGCGGGCGGCGCGCGATTTCTTCGGCTTCCTGGTGTGCAGCGGCCTGGCTTCCGTGCTCGCTTTCGAGCTCACCCTCAACATGGGGATGTGTCTGGGCCTTATCCCGGTGGCGGGCATCCCCCTGCCGCTCATCTCCTACGGCGGGTCGAGCCTGGCCATCACGCTGTGGTCCCTGGGCATCGTGGCCAACATCTACTCGCGCCGCTACGCGCTGCTCTAATCCACGATCACAACGGCCCGCCGCCGGCCGCGCTGGAATATCCAGGCCAGGGGAGCGCAGAGCAGGCAGATGAACACCAAGGTGCGGAACACGTCCATGAAGGACAGGAGCATGGCCTGCTGCAGGACTCCCCGGTAGACCATCTGATAGGCCGCCTGCAAGGGGGCTCCCACCCCGAGGTTTCCCAACGTCGCGGAGATGCCGGCCAGGCGGTCCTGGAACAGCGGACTGGTCGGCGTCAGGTGTGAAACCAAGGTCACCTGGTGGACCTGGGCCCGGCGCAGATTCATGGCCACCAGAGAGGCGATGCCCACGCTGCCGCCGATGTTGCGCAGGAGCGCGTAGATGCTGGTGGCCTGGTAGATCTCATCCTGGCGCAGGGTGGCCATGCTCAACGTCGTTAAAGGCACGAAGATAAATCCCATGCTGAAGCCGTTGAGGACCAGCGGCCAGGAGATGTTTCGTGGGGCGATGTCGAGACTGAGGCCGCTGAGGATCCACATAGTCGCCGCCATGCCTAAAAAGCCGATCATGAGCAAGAACCGGTTGTCCACCAGCTTCGTGACGCGTCCCACGACGAACATGGAAAACATGGACCCGATGCCGCGCGGAGTCATGGCCAGGCCGCACTGGAAGGCCGGATAGCCCATCAGGTTCTGCATGAACATGGGCAGAAGTGCCGTGGTGCCGTAGAGCACCGCCCCCAGAATCCCGCCGAACGCCGTCCCCAAGCCGAAGTTGAGGTTCTTCAAGAGGCGCAGGTTGGCCACGGGATGCTTTTGCCGCAGTTCCCAGACCACGAAGGCGATCAAGAATACGGCAGATAGAACGGCGCCCCAGCGGATCCAATGGGAGCTGAACCAATCCAGCTCCTGGCCCTTGTCCAGAACGAGCTGCAAGAGGCCCACGCCCAGCGCCATCAGGCCGAACCCCATATAGTCGAGGCGCGAACCGACGACGCGCTTCAGGTAGGGCGGGTCCTCCAGGAACAACTGCTGCATGAACAGGCCCGCCATGCCGATGGGGATGTTGATGTAGAAGAGCCAGCGCCAGGAATAGTTGTCCGTGATCCAGCCGCCCAAGGTAGGGCCGATGATCGGCGCCACCACGATGCCCATACCGTAGGCCGCCATGGCGACGCCGCGCTCCTCTATGGGGAAGCTCTCCAGCAGGACCGCTTGCGCGAGGGGCTGCAGGCCCCCGCCTCCCAACCCCTGGCAGATACGCGCCACCACGAGCTGGGGGAGGCTGTGGGCCATGCCGCAGAAGACGGAAGAGATGGTGAAGACCGCCACGGAGAAAGCCATATAGCGCTTGCGGCCGAAAATGCTGCTCATCCAGCCGGCGGCGATGAGGATGATCGCGTTGGAAACGAGGTAGCTGGTCAGCACCCACGCGGCCTCGTCCACGGTGGCGGAGAGGTTGCCCGCGATATGGGGCAGGGCCACATTGGCTATGGAGGTGTCGAGCACCTCCATGAAGGTGGCCAAGAGGACCGAGACCGTGACCAGCCAAGGGTGGTGGCTCGGCCGCCACTCCGCCGCCGGCTCATGCGCCATGGCGTTGCTCTTAGCGGAGGTCCACCACCGGATCGACCGACATCCCCGGGGACAACGGCGGCAACGACCCGGGAGTGCCGTCGAACACGATCTTGACCGGCACCCGTTGCACGACCTTGACGTAATTGCCCGTGGCGTTCTCCGGAGGCAGCAGGCTGAAGCGCGCCCCGGTCCCGGCCTGGATGCTGTCTATATGGCCCTGGAACTCCCGGCCCGGGTAGGCATCGATGCGGATGGCGACCTTCTGGCCGGACCGCATGCGGGTGAGCTGGGTCTCCTTGAAATTGGCCGTCACCCAGACCTGGTCGGGGACGATGTCCATGAGCGGCTGGCCCACGCGGATGTAGGTGCCGATTTCCACCGACTTGCGGGTCACCTTGCCCGATATCGGAGAAAAGATGCGCGTGTAGGAAATATTGAGCTCGGTCTGGTCGAGCTTCTTGCGCGCCAGTTCAGCCTGGGCCCGGGTCGCGTCCGCCTCGTCCCGGGCATGGTCGTAGGACTGACGGGAGATGCGGTCCTTGGCGAAGAGCTCCTTGGCGCTGGCCGCGTCTCCGGCCGCCTTGCGCGCCTCGGCCTCGGCCGCCTTCAGCTCCGCGCGCGCCTGGCCCAGCTTGACCTGATAGTCGGTCGGGTCGATCTCCACCAGCGCATCGCCGGCCTTGACCTGCTGATTATCCTCCACATGGACCTGGAACGCCTGTCCCTCAACCTTAGACGAAACGACGATGACATGGGTATCGATGAAGGCGTCGTCCGTATCCTCATGGTCGAGCGCCCAAAGCCAATAACGCCCCCCGAAGACCGCGCCGGCCGCCGCCGCCAGGCAAGCAATCGTCAACAGGATGCGATGCGGGCGCCCGTGCGGGCGAGGCGGATGGCCCGCCCCCCGCGCATGACCCGCGGCCGCCAGTCCGGACTCCTTGGTCTCATTGACGGGGTCCATGCACTCTCCTTTCAGATTAGAACCGGAATCCGCCCATCTGGCCCATGGCCAGGGCGAAGTTGATGCGCGCCACCTGGAAGCGCGCCAAGGCCGCGACCCGGGCGTCGCGGGCATGCGTCAAAGCGGCCTGGGAATCGAGCAGTTCGACATTGTCGGCCCACCCGGCCGCAAACCGGTCTCGTGCCATGGCCAGTTCGTCTTCGGCCAGACGCTCGACTTCCGTCGCGGTACCCACGCGCTCCACCCCGGCGCTCAGATTGATCAAGGCCAAGCGCACGTCCTCTTCGATGCGGGCCCGCAGATCCTCCAATCGGACCTCGACCGCGGCGCGGCGGCCATCCGCCTCGCGCACGCGGCCCTCGATGGCCCGGCCAGTGAACAGCGGCAACTGCAGGCCGGCCCCCACGCTGCCCGTGGTCCGGTCCCTGTGATCAGGAATCAGGCCGCTGAGTCCCACGTCGCCGCTCAGGACCACGGAAGGCACCCGCATAAACTGCTCGGCCCGCCACTGAGACCGGGCCGCCTCCAGCCTTTGCGCGGCGATACGCATCTCCCAACGGCCGCTTTGCGCCGATGCCACGGCGTCATCGACACGGGAAGGCTCGCCGGGAGCGAACCCCGGCTCATCTTTAAGGACCACGCCCCGGTCCAAGGGCAGGCCGGCGACGCGCTGCAAGCGCACCTCGGCCTCCTGGGCCACGTTGCGCGCTTCCAGCAGGGCGAGCCGGCGCTCCGCCTCGCGCGTCTTGGCCCGGGCCACGTCTATTCCGGCCGCGGTCCCGGCCCCTTTCTTGTCCTCGGCGAGCTGGCGCAGGCTGGTGGCGAGCTCCACGTCGGCCTGGGCCGCAGCGATGGCTTGGCGGGAACGGAACAGCTCCACATAAGCCAGCACCGCGGCCGCGGACACCTGCTCGGCGGCCAAGGCCTCCTCCATGCCGGTGGCGCGCTCATCGGCGTCGGCCGACCTCAAGCGCAGAGCGGAAGGCAGGTCGAATATCTCCTGCACGAGCCGGACGCGCGCGTCGAATGTGTTCCAAGGGCCGATGGTCTCCGGGAACCCTTTGCCGAACCCCCCGAATCCCATGGCGGGCAGATCCTCCGCAAAGGTCCGCATCTGCATCAGCGAACCGGTGAAGCGGGGCAGCAACTCCGCCGCAGACTGCAAGGCCTTGCCCCGCGCGGATGCGGTGCCCGCCTTGGCCAAAAGGACCGCAAGGTTATTGCGCAAAGCGAGAGCGACACATTCCTGCAAGGTCAGCGCGACCGGAGGCTGCTCGGCCGGATGCGCCGCGAAAGAGATGGCGGGGCAAAGCAGGGCGGCCAGCAGCGTCGCCCGCCGGGTGAAGTTCTTCATGGCCGGGAGAACTCCTCCAGGCCCCCGGAGACCGTCGCCAGGAGCCGGAGCAGGACGCGCCTCTCGGGTTCGGAAAGCTGGGACATGAGCCGCGCGTTACGGCGGAAGCGCTCGGGCATGATTCGGGCCAAAAGCTTGGCGCCGCGCGGGGTCAGACACACCTTCACTCCGCGCCTGTCCTCATGGCGCCGCTCCCGCCGGACCTGTCCCGCGCGCTCTAGGCCGTCCAAGAGGCCTGTGATCGTGGCCGGAGTCAGCCCCAGCTTCCGCGCCAAGGCCCCGGCGGCCAGGGCCTGGCCAGGCGACTGCTCCAGCTCCAGCAAGATACGGATGCGTCCTTGCGATATGCGGTAGCGCGCCAACTGCGCCTCGATGGCCTCCATCATGGCTCCCGCGACGCTCAGCAAGGCCAGGAAGCATTCCTGTCCGCTGCGGTCGAACTCCGCGTAACGGGCGGCCAGGGAGTCCAGGGTCTCGCGCCGGGCGATGTCCTTCAGGATGAAGCTGGTCTGCATTTAGTTAGCCGCCTTATTATATGGTAACAAATCAAAAAGGCGGACGCGACACAGCGGGATGACCCGCGCGGGCTATATGCCGACCAGGATCAGGTCTGGGTCCACCAGCTGCCGGATCACATCGTTCAAGAAATGCTGCGCGTGGCCGCCATCCACCAGACGATGATCGAAGGTCAAGGACAGCGGCAGCATCCTCTTTATGCGGATCGCGCCGCCCTCGGCCACCGGCTTCTCCACCATCCGGCCCACGCCCAATATCCCCGCCTCCGGGAAGTTGATGATGGGAGTGCCGTACAAGCCGCCGATCGAGCCGTAGTTCGTGATGGTGAAGGTCCCCCCCTTCAAATCCTTGACGTCCAAGGTGCGGCGCCGGGCCTTCTGCGCCAGATCTTCCAGCTCCCGCGCAATCTGGAGGATGGACTTCTGGTCCGCGGCCTTGACATTAGGCACGATGAGCCCGTCCTGAGTGTCCACGGCCACCCCGATGTTGTAGTACGCCTTGAACACGATCTGCCCTTTGGCCTCGTCCAAGGTGGTATTCATCTCCGGCACGCGCTTCAAAGCCCCCACCACGGCCTTGACCAAGAAGGGCAGCAAAGTCAGATGGACGCCCTCGGCCTGCGACTGGACCTTCATCTTTTCCCGGATGCGCCAGAGCTCGTCCACGTCCGCCTCGTCCATGGTCGTCACCTGAGCGGTCTTGGACAAAGACTCAACCATGGATTGGGTGATGCGGCGGCGCACTCCGCGCAGAGGCACGCGCTCCACGGGCCCGAAGCCGTCCGCATCCGAGACCCCCTCTTCCGCACGGTGGCCCTTCTGGGGCGCGCCCAGCTCTGCGGCGCGCTGAATATCCTCTTCACTCACGCGGCCTTTGGGGCCCGTGCCGTGGATGAGCTCTATGTCCACGCCCAAGCGCTTGGCCAGTTCCCGGTCCTTGGGCAATGCCTCGACGCGAGGCCGGGTCACGGGTGCAGGCGCCTGCGCCGCCGGGGCCGCAACGACCTCATCTTCGGGCGCCTCCTCTAACGAGCCCACCACCCCGACCGAGGGCGCCTGGACAGTGTAGGGTTCCGGCGGAGGGGAGACCGGCCGCGGCGCCACCGGCGCTGCGGTGACCGCCGGGGCCGGGGGCGGCGGTGCCTTGGACTGCGCGGCCTTCATTTCCTCGGCGCTGCCGATGACCGCGATGACCTCTCCCACCTTTATGACATCGCCCGGCTTTCCTTTCAGGACCACCACGAAGCCCGCCGCGGGAGACGGGATCTCGACAACCGCCTTGTCGGTCTCCACCTCCAAAAGGACCTGGTGGCTTTCGACCTTGTCTCCGACCTTCACCTTCCACTGCACGATCTCGCCTTCCGTCAATCCTTCGCCGACATCCGGGAACTTGAATTCGAGAGCCATCCTTCCCCCTATGCAGCCAGGACCTTGCGTGCGCCGGCCAGCACACGGCGATGGTCCGGCAGGTAATGCGCTTCCATCTGCGCCAACGGCATGACGGTGTCGAAACCGGTGACCCGCTCCACCGGGGCCAGCAGGCTCGTCAAAGCCTCCTCGCCCACTCGCGCGGCAAGCTCCGCGCCCAGCCCCAAGGTGCGCGGCGCCTCGTGCGCGATCACGAGCCTCCCGGTCTTGCGCACCGAGGCCACCACGGCCGCGGAGTCCATGGGAGAGAGCGTGCGCAGATCGATCACCTCGGCCGAAGCGCCATCGGATTGCAATTCCTCCGCTGCCTCCAACGCCTCCCGCACCATGGCCCCCCAGGCCACTATGGTGATATCCTTACCCTCCCGCGCCACCACGGCCTGGCCGATGGGCACGGTGTAGTCCGCTTCCGGGACTTCGGCCTTGACGGCACGGTAGATGCGCTTAGGCTCGCAGAAGATGACCGGCTCGCCCAAGCGCAAGGCCGCGAGCAAGAGTCCCTTGGCGTCGTAAGGGTTGGACGGCGTGACCACGACCAGCCCGGGGGTATGCACGAGCAGGGTTTCCGGAGAATCGGAATGATGCTCGGGAGCGTGGATGCCTCCGCCCCAGGGCACCCGGATGACCAGGCTCAGGCCGTAGCGGCCCCGGCTGCGCGTTCGGTAGCGGCCGACCTGATTGCAGATCTGGTCCAGGGCCACATGCAGGAACCCTTCGAACTGTATCTCGGCCACCGGGAGCATGCCGCCCACAGCAAGTCCCAGGGCCGTGCCCACGATGGCGGACTCGGCCAAGGGAGTGTCCACCACGCGGTCCTGGCCGAATTTCTTCTGCAGGCCGTCGGTCACGCGGAACACCCCGCCCTCCCGGCCCACGTCCTCGCCCAGAATCATCATGCGGCCATTGCGGGACATCTCCTGGTCCAAAGCCATGTTGAGGGCGGAGACAAGGTTCATCTTAGCCACGGGACACCTCCGTCACGGCCTTGTCCTTGAGGCTCGCCAGCAGTTCCTCCTGCTGGCGCCTCAGGTACGGAGGCATCT
>TBL_comb47_HYPODRAFT_10006800_pt1 | contig 12253 bp, 8 predicted proteins | sample TroBogypolimnion_40_FD_10682 | JGI IMG/M metagenome (IMG submission 10682) | reverse complement strand
GAACTGAATATCCAATAACCAACAAGGAATATCCAATGTCCAAGTTTGCTCCAGTCCTTCCCCGGTTGGAAATTGAGTGTTGGATATTGGGTGTTCAAATGAGTTCATCTTGGGTTAGCTTGATAGCTATGAGCACAACCCTCCATTGGGTTATCCGCCATCGCAACTGTTCCTCTATTTTTTTGAATTTCTGGTTCCCATTCTGACTCCTGAATTCTGAATTCCTTCTTTTGGGCTTGTCCGCCTCTGGAGGGTTGCGGGCAAAGTCCGCCTTAGGATAATTATTCCTTTATCGCTTGCGCCACTTCAGCGGTCGCTCGTTCCAATGAACTGTTATAGACAGCATAAACGCCGTCAGAGGTAGTTATGGTCTGGTCGGTTGGATAAATATAGCCGGACCAGCGGGTTCCTTGACTGCCTTCCAGGCCTCTCACGAAGATATGACCGAAATTACCGCTCGTCAATGTCCTGTCCGCCGACGTGGCATCACCGATCACGCCGTCCTCGTGCTGCCTTATTGTTTCAAGCCGGACATATTTGCGTTTGCTGAAAAGGAATGCCTGAATATGGTTAATCTCCTTTAAATCTTCTTCATTCTGCCTTTTCACTGCGCCATTGGCAATGGCCTTTTTCAAGGCGTCCTTATAGAGCATATTCTGATACACCGCGGCATGTCTTTCAAATTCCCTGGCTCTGGCTTCAGTATAGCCGAACTCTTTGCAAATGGCTTCCGGCAGATCTCTGAAGTCCAACCCCCTGATCACGGTCGTGCCGTCCGATTGTTTATAAATTATGGTAATTCCCACAGGCGAAGAATCGGTAATAGTAACATTCTTGAATGTGACCCCGTACAGCGTGGTAATATCACGAGCGGCGACCATTGAAATCATGCAAAAGGCAATTAAACAGAAAATAGACAGCTTCATTTTAGCCCCTCCTCATGTTGTTGATTGTATAATAATAATAATCAGCCGAAACCGCAAATCAAGACAAATCAGCCCCAAAAATCAAAAAAAAGATAAGAAAACAACATTTAGTAGTATTGCGCTATGATAGAGCTCTTGAAAATCGGCGTCTCTGAATTAATTTTAAGGAGCTCAATTTGACAGAATAACATTTAACAGGAAAATAATAATGCAGAGATTTATTATAGCAGGGGTGGCGCTGTTGCTTTTAACCGGATGCATGAGTGTCGAATACCAGGGTAAAAATTATCCCCCGACCTCTGATGTTAAAATTTACGAGAACAAGGAAAAAATCCCGTTTGACTATACCACCATCGGCAAATGCCGCGTAGCCGGCGACTATAACAAGTATTCGCAGGAAGATATCTATGCCGCGCTGATTAGCAGAGCCAAAGCGGAAGGCGCTGACGCCATCCTGATTTATGCCTATCAGATCGTCGCCTCCGGCAGCGAATCTGAGCGCTCCCAGGATTATATGAGCGTCTGGTCAGACAGTTCGAACGAGGTTTCCGGCTGGAATAAGTTGCAGAAAGATTTTGGCGGCGGATACGGCGAAGTCGGCAAGGATAATAGCAAAGAGACTTATTCCACAAGTTATAGCCGGATTGTCAGGGCCTGGTTCCTGAAATATTATAAGAATATCCCGCCGGAAGATAAAAAAGATGCAGCCGATGCGAATAAGTCGAATACCGCGCCGACAACGTCCGCGGAAATAAAGAAAGATTCCGCGGCCCCGGCTAAGGCAGATGTTCCCGCGCCAGTGGCTCAGCCGGTTCCCGCCACGCCCGCAAAATAATAGACCGATCCTGTTGCAGATAGAAATAAAAAACGCCCGGAATTTAATGCCGGGCGTTTTTTTGTCGGTCAAAAACAAATGCAACCAATTATTTCTTTTTGGCGGCGGCTTTGATTTTAACTCTTACTTTTGCTTTCAATCTATCCAGATACGCTCTGCGGCGTATTCTTTTTTCGACCTTGTTGTATTGCTGAGCCATAAAAAAACTCCTTAAATAAAGTTGTATTTCAGTTATAATAAAATATAGAATCTAATGCTTTTAATCATTTTTTCAAATGAAATAGCGCCGAAAATCCAAAGATAATATTGTGACTATTTTTGAGAAGCGGCAAAACGCATGAAAATAGCGGGAAACAGATTTGAATACTTGTTCACTGGCAACGATCCTGTTCATGGATAAACTTGGATTAATAGCCAAGCAGTTGTTAATCCAGTTTATTTGACTGACAAAAAGGCAAGAAAATTCAGGGACAAACGAAATCGGCAAAATCAGGACAAATCAGCGGCGGCAGAAAAACGCAGTACTGGATATGCCCCTCGGAACTGCATTAGCTTAAATCAATAAAAATGCCTTAAAAAATTGATTTAACATAGAAAAAATGGGGTCATCCTCCGCTTCAAGATATTTTTCAATACGCTCATCAGTTATTTGCCCCATTTCCACAACGACACCGTTTTCCAACGTTATAGCCATATTAAATTTGAAAGGGATTAAATGGATAACATACCATAATGTTTCAGATGATGGTGATAGATAAATTTCCTTATAAGGTTTTCCTAAGACATCTATGATTTCTTGTTTTTTCATCCCAAAGTCAATTTTGTTGTCAGTATAACGATTAAAAGTATAAATGACAAATACAGATGATACAACAAGAAATATAATTAGTAGAATGTTCGAGTAAATTATTACTCTTAGATATGCATTCTTTTTTTTGAAGTAAAATAAAAACACCAATATTGTTAAAGCCAAAATGACACAAGGAACAGCTAAACATATATATTCACATAAAATCAACATATCACATACCTGTAAAATTTCGTATTCATGTTCTTTGCCTTATGGACAAGAAATTCTGGGTTCAATAATTAATAATACACACATAACAAAGTATATAAGATATAAAATAGCGATCTGTAAACTAAGCATTTTTAAATATGCCTGGTGTGTTTCAAACCTAATCTGTATTATGTATAAAGCGATAATCATAAATACAGTAATTAATGTTATTGTTGGACTATAGAAAACTATTGGAGGGAGAATCTTTGAATCAATATACAAATTCTTATAGAGGCAATTCCTCAATAGCTCACTAATTATGAATAAAAGTGCCGTATAAAATATTATTATGATGATGTCTACTAATAAAAATATTTTCTTCATCTGCTATACCGTCTTGAGTAACATATCAATTTTCAGCCTGCTCCCGGAATTACGGTTACTATAGGCGAGATTGCCGGATTTGCAACCGGTTTTGCTCGCCAGACTAAAGCCCGGAGAATTTAACGCAAAGACGCGAAGGCGCGAAGCAAAGATTCTTTTAAAGTTTGGCAATGCCAAATTTTAAAAACGCTTTTTTCCTTTTTTTTCCCTTCGCAATTTTGCGCCTTTGCGTTAAAATTAAGGCATTGGCTGATGCATTCCCTGGGAGCGCCGACGGCTCGTCGGCTTTCTCAAAAACTGTCAAAAATCCGAACCTCTCTTATGATTGCGTAGCAATCCTTGGAGTGCGGCGATCCTGCGCCGCTTTGGTTTTGCCGCAGAACTTCCGTATTCAACATCGGCAGGATATTTGTGACATCATACCTAATCCAAAGCGGCGCAGGGTCGCCGCAGTCCAAAGTCAGGCTCTCGCCTGACGAAAGGCAAAACATTCCAAAAGCCGATCAGGCGACCCTCCAGAGGCGGACAAGTCGGCGCTCCCAGGGGTGCGTTTTAAAAACCGTATTTCTTGCGTTATTTGAACAGTATTTCATCGTGTGTGTTGACAAATTTACTATATGTAGAAACACGACGCACAGGTAAAACTTAAAAATGGAGAACGAAAAATGGCAAAATTGAAGTATGATGAAAGTTTTCCGGAACGGGCCGGGGAATATGCGGCTAAAGGCATGAACAACATTGAGATAGCGGTCCAATTGGGCATCTCCGAGGATACGTTTTACGTTTATCAGCGGCAGTTCCCGGAGTTCGCCGAGGCCATTGAGACGGGACGGCGGGCGCTTGAAGACAAGGCCGCCGGTTGTCTGATGAAACTGGCGATGGGCGACTGTTTTGTCGTCACTGTCAGACGTAGCGCCAGCGGGCGCGAAACCAAAACCGTGCGACGGCTGGCTCCCAACCTGAAAGCCATTATCCGCTGGCTGGAGCGGAACCAGCAGTACGCGAACGCTGGAGAAGAGCCCGTCGAATTCCAGACAAACACAAATATTCCGGCAAACTTGAAGTACGCTGCGGATTTTCCGGAAGACGCCGAAACTTACGCCGGCAACGGCGATACCGATACCCAGATTGCCAAACGGCTGGGAATTTCCCCGGCGTCATTCTATAATTATAAGAAGCAGTTCCCGGCATTCGCCGCCGCGCTGGAACGCGGCAGAAGAGAGTGTTACGGCCGTCTGCGGGGTCAGTTGCTGGCGCTCGCCCTGGGCAAGTGTTCCATAACGATTGACAGTTATCGCGGCGGCGAATTGTGTAAAACCACCGAACGCCAGCTTCCACCCAATCTGAAAGCCATCAAATACTGGCTGGAGGGCGGCGAGGCTGAAACAGCCTCTGCTCAACGGCTCTCCAGAGTCTCGGAGTCGTCGGCAGGCGATGGGAAGACTGGGATGACTGAGAAGACTGGGAAAAATGACAATACGCCTGCTCAACGGCTCTCCAGAGTCTCGGAGTCGCCGGCAGGCGATGGGAAAACTGGGAGGTCTGAGAATACTGGGAAGACTGGGGGTGTCACCGGAAAATCCGATGAAACTTCTGCTCAAGGGCTCTCCAAAGGCTCGGAGTCGGGCGGTCGCCCGGTTGGTTATGTTTGCCGCATGGGCGAAACAGCCTCTGCTCAAGGACTCTCCAAAGGCTCGGAGTCGGATTCAGCGGCCTCCCAGTCTTCACAGTATGCCGATAAGGCTTATGCTCAACGGCTCTCTAAAATGTCGAGAAAGGAGCGGCCGCGGCTGTTGAAAAGCAGACTGGAAGCCCGGAGGCCGCGAGATTAAATGTCCGTTGCGTCCGTTGCGTCCGTTGTGTCCGTGTTTTGCAGCAGCCTGGGAAAAACAGAGGGCAACCCAAAAACATTGGTGTATTGCAGCCGGAGTCTGTTTTTATAAAAATTGCGATAAAATGGATTTTCATTTGAACATCCAGCCACTATCTTATGTCTATATATTGAAAAGAAACCTGAATGGAGGACGTTTATGCACCGTTTTTTTGTTTTAGCGTTAATAGCCGTGTTCTCATTTTTAACTGTCTCCGTCATGGCAGCCGAAGCGCCGGTACTGATAGACCGCGCACAGGCCGTCGCCGCGGCGGCCAAAGTATCGGTCAAGGATTATCCGGATGCGGATGTCGTGCTGATTCACGATTATGAGAAAGCATGGTACAAACCGGACGGCACCGGCTACACCGTCGAAGAAGTCTACGAAAAAATCCTGACCGAAAAAGGCAAACGGGAAAGCAACACCCTGGATTTATATTTCCACAAACATTACAATACGATGGAAGTATTGCTGTTGGAACTCATCAAACCTGACGGCAAGGCGGTTGCAATTGACATTCCGGCTAACTCCAAGACCATGGTTGATTCATCGCAGATGGGGGCGAACATTTACGACCCCAACAGTCAGATACTCAAAATAACGATACCGGATCTGCAAATCGGCGATATCGTTCATGTCACGACCAGGGACACGATCATCAACACCCGGATCAAAGACACCTGGAGCGAATACTTTGTTCTCCAATCCACCAACCCGCTCCTGCGTTACGACATTGAAATCAGCGCGCCGCCGGAACGTCCCCTGGCGCGGAAAATGGTCAAAGATGAAGTCAAAGGCTCCATCACCTTCTCTCAAAAGGAAGTTGACGGAAGGATAATTTACCGCTGGACCGCGGCAAACGTTCCGCGGATTTTCGAAGAGCCTAATATGCCGCCATACTATACGGTCTGCCAGCGGCTGCTGGTCAGCACTGTCCGCGACTGGTCGGATATTTCAAAATGGTACTGGGAGATCAGCAAAGCACACCTTGAAAAGATTACTCCGGAGATGAAAAAGACTACCGGGGAAATTGTTAAAGGCCTGAAAACTCCGCAGGAAAGAATTGAGGCCATTTTTCAGTTTGTCTCGAAGAAAATACGCTACATGGGCATCACCCCGGAAAATGTTGCTCCCGGCTATGAGCCGCATGACGTGAATATCACCTTTGAAAACCGTTACGGCGTCTGCCGCGACAAAGCCGCGCTGCTGGTGGCCATGCTGCGCGCCGCCGGATTCGATGCATTCCCGGTGCTCTTTTACTCGGGGCAGAAAAAGGATATCGAAGTTCCAAATACCAATTTCAACCATGCAATCAGCGCGGTTGAACTGGAAAAGGGCAAATATATCCTGATGGATTCCACCGATGAGGCCACCTCTGAGCTGTTTCCGTCGTATCTGTGCGATATGAGCTATATCGTGGCGCGTCCTGAAGGCGACCCGTTAAGGACGTCCCCGATAACCCCGTCCGAAGAAAATATGCTGACCATCACTACCGTCGGCAAAGTCTCGCCTAAAGGGGAATTTGAAGGTACTGCCACGCTGGATTTCAAAGGGATCAACGATGGAGCGTATCGCGATTTCTTCGGGCATTCCAAACCGGAACAGATTCGCGAATTTTTTGCTTCACGGCTGAAGAATGCCATTTCCGGCGCGGAACTGACCTCGTTGAAAGTTACGCCTGAACTGATGTCAAATGTAGCGGTGCCGCTGCAGGCGGTGATTAAGTTCAAAGCTCCCGATTTCCTTATTCAGGGCAAAAATGATACTATGGTCGCGCCGCCCTGGTTCGGTTCCAGTTTCGGCGTCGTAAATTTTGTGCTGGGCTCCACCGGTCTGAAGAAACGGCTGTTCCCGCTGAAAGTATTTTCCACCTGCGGCATTCAGGAAAGTTTCAAAGTTGAACTGCCGCCCGGCCTGGTTCCCGAACTGATGCCGAAATATCAGACCGTTGACAACCCGCAAATCAAATGGGTGCGGAATATTAGCTCTTCCGGTTCCGAGCTTGACGGCAGCAGCATTTTCCAGGTTCGCACTCTCGAATTTCTGCCGCCGCAATATGACGCGCTGAAACAACTGCTGAAAGAAATGGAATACCAGAAACGCAAAATGCCGGTATTTCGTCCGACGGCAATTACCGGGCAGCAAGGCACGGCAAACCCGGCCTATGAAGGCGCTGACGCCGTCATTTTGAATCAGGATGTAACGATTGACTTGAAAGGCAAAGGCGAATGGACTTTTACCGAAAAAGTCACCAAAAAGATTCTGACCTACGCCGGCATGAAAAACAATTCTGAACTTAAACTTTCCTATAATCCGGCCTGGGATAAAGTCTCTATCACTGATGCGATAGTAAAAAGCCCGGATGGCTCGGTCAGAAAACTCGACAGCAAGGAGTTGAACCTGATGGATGAACCCTGGAGCGGCTCCGCCCCGCGTTATCCGGCAGGCAAAATACTGGTCGCCAGCCTCCCCGGCGTTCAGGCTGGAAGTGAAATCCAGTACACCATCACCAGTGAACATAAAGACCGCCCGTTCTTCGGAATTATCGGGCTGTTCCGCAATTTCGATCCGATAGCGAAGAAGAAGATTGTTTTAACCTATGACGGGAAATTGCCCGTCAATATTTCCCCGGCGCCGGAAGGCGTCAAGGAATCGAAAGATATCATTAACGGCAAAGTCAGGATGACCTGGGAAGTTGAAAACGCTCCGGCAATAAAGGCCGAACCGGCATTGCCGCCGGTATGGAGTTTTGTGCCTTCGATCTTTATCTCGACCGGAGACTGGAAATCTTACGGAACCGCTTCAAGTGAAGTACTGGAAAAAGCAGCGGCGGACCAACCCAAGTCTGCGGCAATGGCCGTTAAATTAACGGAAAAACTCAGTGTTGACACCGAAAAAATCCTGGCCATCCGCAATTTTGTGGCCGAAAACGTCCGGCCAATCGGCCCCGGATTCGACGATCTGCCGGTTTCATGTGTCACGCCGGCCGACAAAGTACTCGCCGACCGCTACGGCAACACGGCAGACCGTGCGGTGCTGCTTTACGCCATGCTTCGGGCTGCCGGCCTTAATGCTGAATTGGTCCTGGCTTCCGGCTTCATCGGCATTCCGGAACTTTTTGAGAAAGTCGAAGAATATCCGCAGTCAGTCTTCGGCGAAGTGCTGGTCCGCGTTAATTACGGAAAAAACTCCGTTCTGCTGAATGATACGAACCAATACGCCGCTCTGGGAACCAGCCCGCATAACGGCAAATATTGCCTGAACCTGGCTGACAACAGCATTGACCTCGTAAAGACCGGCAAGGATTTTCAGGATTATCTGAAAACCGTATGCGCGATCAAACTCAAAGCCGACGGCTATGCCGGAATCGAAATATCCAACTTATTCTTCGGCGGAAATTTTGGATACACCAATCAAATGTTTTCGGAATTTACGCCGGAACAGCGCAGCCGCTATTTCCAGCGTGCCGTAAATGACATTTCCCAGTCTGCCGTTCCGGTCAGAGATTTGGAAGCTGATTTCAAATCTTATCCGGGCAGACAATCAATTGCCGTTAACGTCGAACGTTATGCGGTGCGGGACAACGGGTTATTTTATTTCAATCTGCCCGGCAATATACTCAGAGGAATCTTCGCCGCCGGCGAAGCCGCCAGGCTCAATCCCTATTTACGCGCTGAACCGCTGAGACTTTCCATGCAGTATGTTATTGATCTGCCTGAAAACAACGCGACCATAAGATTACTCCCGCCGGATATCAAGTGGTCATGTCCCGGCAATGGCGGCACCGTTACGGTAAAATCCACGATGCTCGGCACGGCGAAAATCCTCATCTCCTGTTCGGTGAATCTGCGTCCATGCATCCTGAGTCCCGAAGAATACCAGAAGCTGGTCAGTATTCAGGCACGGTTGTCCAATCCGAACATGAACATCGTGATGATTTCCGGACTGAATGATCTAAACACAAAACCAGCCGGAAAAAAAGAAGTCATGTACGCGAAATAACCGTGTTGTTTGCATTTTATGACGGGAAATATCCATAAATCTCATTTCTCTTCAAAATAATAGAGAAATATTTATTGAAAAATGAAACTCAACCAGTAGATTATATTGATATACGCCATTTAATTACGGCAGCCATGAGCTATACAATACACGCCTGGAGGCAATGATGAAAAACAGCTTTACGAAGTATGTCGATAAGGACACTATTCTCGTCCTTGACGGCAAAACTAAATTTGATGTCCTGGATAAATTAATCACGTGCGCCGCGGACAAATCAAAAGTTGACCGCGACATTATCATGAGAGCTACCTGGAAACGCGAAAAAATGATGACCACCGGCGTCGGTTTCGGCCTTGCGCTGCCGCATATCCGCCTGACCGGGATTCCTGAACCGGTAGTGCTGGTCGGCCTTTGCAAAGAACCCATCGTTGACTATCAGAGCCAGGATGATCAGCCGATTCGCGTGCTCGTCTTTATCGTCGCTCCCGAAGGCAATCAGGAGGATTATCTCCAGCTTCTCGGCAGCATCTCCAGAAAGCTGCGCAACGCGGAAATGATCGGCGAGATCGTTGAAAATATTGCGCGCCCGTCTCAGGTGCTCCGCATTCTCAAGCGCAGAAGCAAAGAAGAAGGCGAATCAGAAGAATAGCTTCCGGTTCCGTATAAAATAAAGATCAATCATCTCTGTGTATTGATAATACTGTCGGGGTACCTAAAATGTCAAACACAATTGTAGTAGCAAGCGACAGAAATTATATTTGGGGCGTCTGGCTGCTCATTGTGTCTATGCGTAAAAACTCCATGAATGAGCCGATTTTAGTCCAGGGAGAGGCATATTCGGAATCCGACATTGCGGCTCTTAAGCAGTTTCCTGATGTAGAGGTACTGAACAGGGCTCATAGTCTTGGCCGGAATATTACCTGCAGCAAACCGGACGCCATGCTCCTGCCAGAAACTGATTATATTACCTGGGTCGATTGCGACGGCATTTTCACCGGCAATTGCAGCCGTTACCTGACTGCCGACCCGGAACATCTCCATATCGGAGTACGGGGAGTTATGGAGAATGCCGCGGTATTTTCCAAACGTTATGAAGCGAACGACGCCTATGGCGCCATTCCCGCTAAAATTCTGGATGCCTGGAGAAAGGATGTCGGAGAAAACGCTGAACCGGCATTGCTTACATCCTGTTACTGCTGTTATATTTCTATTCATCGGAGCCATCGGGCGCTTCTGGAGAAATGGCGTGACCAGATACATAAGGTATTGCCGAATGATGACGTCGGAGTCTGTGACACGCGCAACCCCGCTTATTGGCAGACAGATGATTCGGTGCTGAACTCAGTCCTGTGCTTTTCTAAAGTAGCCATTCCGCCGACCGATAAATTCATGCTGGACAAGGATCCGAGCGCCATGTACATACACTTTGCATACAACCCCAAACCATGGCAGATGTGGAATACCCACAGCATTGCACATTTTGACCAGACGGTTGAACTGGTTGAATGGGCTGTCGCCCGGGGCTATAAGACTCCGGGACCGATTCCGTTTTCTTTGCAGCGCAAATATAGCACGCTTAATCATCTGCTCGCTTATTTCGGCGGGAATTGGTTAAGGGTAAAAAAAGTTTTGCGCCGCTTCGGGATCGTGATTCGATAACACCCGCACGGATACCGGGAAGTTATCGTTTCCAGTTATATTGATTATATGAAAGAATCTCCAACGCGTAATGCTCCAGAAGTTATAAGGTTTATTCTTTACAACTTTTAGTGAACGGGAGAACTTGATATGGGAAAAAATAATTGTTTTGCATTTTCGAATATCAGATGTCATATCGCTGCGCAAATTACAGACAAACGCCAGCGAATAACAGGCCGGCTTTTAAAACATTTTACCCGCGAGGAACTGCAGATAATTTATGGGGGGATCAAACTTTTTTTCATCCTTCTCTTATTTGTTTTTTTAGAATTTGCCGGACGGTTGCTGCGAGGCTATTCGTTTCCAGTTATGCTTTTCCTGCGGGAAATACCCCTGACGCTGGTGTTTGCGGCTCCGGTGTTTTTTGCAGGCCGGTTCTCCTCGGTGTATGCGACTTGCATCACCTCCATCTCTGCATTATTATGCTTTTTACAACTGGAATCCACAATTTTATTTGACGCGCCCGTAAATAAAGAAATTTTTGATATTATTGCCTTGACGAATTTTTCCGAAGTGGAAGAGTTCTGCGTTGCCTTTATCAGTCTCAAATCGGTGGCGGCAGGAGCGCTCCTGGCGGTAATCGCGACGATAAGCATAACGGCTGTGTTCAAACATAAATTTTACTTTTCCTCACGGCTTTTAATTGTTGCTTTTATCTTGCTCGTCCCGTTTGGAATGCAGGCATTTCGTGATATGTATATCAAGCAGTTATCCGCGGAAGAACTCTTCAATAATAATACTCTCACTCATTTAATCTATCAGTATGGATTGTTCAACCATGGGCAGCGGCGTTTAAACGCCAGCGTCTTCAACCCGGTGTTTCCGAAAAACATAAAACGCGAACAATGGATTGATGACAGCAACTTCCTGGGAGTCATATTGATTGGCGAATCCACCCCCCGGCACCATATGGGAATTTACGGTTATTCCAGAAACACCACGCCGGAACTGGAAAAACTTAAGGACCGCCTGTTCGTTTATAACGATGTCATCAGCGCCGGCGGCATAACCGGAGATGCGTTGAAAACTGCTTTCATTGCAGAAGTTCCCGACTATGTCTTCAACATTACCAACCTGTGCAAACGCGCCGGTTACAGAATTGTATTTATTTCAAACCGGGAAGACATCGGCTTTGACGTTGGCATTGGCATCAACTTGATTTTCGGTAATGCAGATCAAATTGTTTATCTCGCGAACAAGCCGAACAGGAAAAATTCATATGATGAAGCATTATTGGAACAGTTTAATAAAATATTGCCAACCTGCAACAAGCCGACCATCGTATTTATGCATATGATGGGAACCCATTCCTTGTACAACAAACGCTATCCTCCGGAATTCGCCAGATTTGATAATGTTCAAGACAAAGAAAATAGTTCTGTTTCGAAAGATAAAGCGGAAATTATCAATACATTTGACAATGCGAACTTATATAATGATTATATTGTCAGCAGCTTTATTAAAATTATGGCCGCGTCGAAGCGGCCGGGTTTTGTATCTTATTTTTCCGATCATGGCGAGGCGATGTACGAAGACG
>TBL_comb47_HYPODRAFT_10006799_pt1 | contig 12253 bp, 14 predicted proteins | sample TroBogypolimnion_40_FD_10682 | JGI IMG/M metagenome (IMG submission 10682) | reverse complement strand
GTATGCCATGGATAGAAAAATTGATTATTTTTACTTTTTATATTCATGCGGATGATATCATTGGAAGAAATACAGGCACCTGTCCAGGAACACATCGTGGTTTTTGAGAAGCGATTCAGGCTTGCGATGAAGAGTTCTGTACCGTTGCTTGACAAGATCACCCATTACATCGTCCGGCGCAAGGGAAAACAGATGCGGCCCCTTTTTGTATTTCTTTCAGCAAGCCTCTGCGGCGGGATCAAGGAACCGACTTACCGTGCCGCTTCGCTCATAGAACTGCTGCATACTGCAACGCTTGTCCATGATGATGTGGTGGATGATTCAAACCTCCGCCGTGGTTTTTTCTCGATCAACGCCTTATGGAAAAACAAGATTGCCGTGCTGGTCGGGGATTATCTTTTATCGCGCGGACTGCTTTTTTCACTCGAAAATGATGACTTCGAACTGCTGAAGATCGTTTCCAATGCCGTCAGGGAGATGAGCGAAGGAGAATTGCTGCAGATCGAAAAAGCCCGTAAGCTTGATATCCGTGAAGAGATCTATTTTGAGATCATCCGGAAGAAGACCGCTTCACTGATCGCTTCATGTTGTGCATGCGGTGCTTCATCCTCCGGTTCGGATGCGGAAACAATAGAAAAGATGCGTCTCTTCGGAGAGTATATCGGGATTGCCTTCCAGCTGAAGGATGACTTGTTTGATTATGATGCTGCCAATAATTCAGGAAAGCCGCATGCGCTCGACATAAAGGAACAGAAGATGACACTTCCGCTGATATTCCTGCTGAACCAATCTACGGTCATGGAGAAACGCTGGATCGTCAACACTGTGAAAAACCACAGTACCGATCCCAAACGTATTGCGCTGCTGATTCAAAAAGTGGTACAGCAGGGCGGCATCACCTATTCAAAGGAAAAGATGCTCGAATACCGGCAGAAGGCGATTGACATCCTCAGCACGTTCCCTGAAAGCCAATACAGAACCAGCCTGGAACAACTGGTCATTTTTACGACCGAACGTAATAAATAACAGCTTTTGCAGTTTTTTCTTCGTGAAACTGCTTCTCCGGATCTTATTGGTATCATGCTTTTGCCTCTTCCGGGTATTTGCCGGCATTTCGCAGGAGAGAGACAGCGTCATCAGGATCTTACCGGAGATATGTCTTTCGGAAACAGAAGTCCGGGTTTTTCAAAAAGTCAATGAATACAGGCAACAACATGGACTTCCTGCCGTCACTCTTTCCAAATCCCTGACTTATGTAGCCCAGTCGCACGTCTGGGATCTTGCCGTCAACAATCCTTCTTCACAACGATGCAACATGCACAGCTGGTCGTCAGAAGGACAATGGACATCCTGTTGTTATACGGAAGATCACAGGCATGCTGCATGCATGTGGAACAAGCCCAGGGAACTGACGAATTATCATGGGGATGGATATGAAATTGCATACTGGACCAATGAACCGCTTTCTCCTGACGATTTTGCAGCAAAGTCACTGAACGGATGGAAGAGAAGCCCTGAGCATAATGAGGTTATCTTAAACAAGGGAATGTGGAAGACAGCCGACTGGAATGCCATGGGCGTTGGATATTACCAGGGATATACGGTAATCTGGTTCGGAAAGGAACCGGATGTTGAGCCGGAGATTCATCCCTGCTTAATTGAAAAACCGTAACTTTGAATTCAAAAGAAGATAAGTGTTCACCGCTAAACGCTAAGACGCAAAAATATTTTGGATCAAATTCACGTTTTAGCGCCTTTGCGTCTTCGCGGTAAATAAAATTTACTGATTTTCGGATTTGAATAAACTTCATAAAAAAAATGATGCTAAGAAAACTATTAATTGGATTATTGCTGATCTCCTCCACTACCCTCTTTGCACAACGCTTCAACGGCGGAATCATAGCCGGCGGGAATGTCAGCCAGTTGGACGGAGATGGCAAAGACGGATACCATAAATTTGGTTACCAGGCAGGAGCATTTGTAAGTCTGAAGGTTTCTCCTCATTCTTCGTTCCAAATGGAAATGGAGTACATCCAAAAGGGAAGTCGTTATAATGGCGACACCTTAACACATGCCGATACTACTTTTTTGTTCCGGTTTCATTATTTTGAAATCCCGCTTTTATATCAATATACTTTTGCAAATAGGTTTTCATTTGAAGCCGGGCCAGCCATGGATGTTTCGCTTGGCTGTTACCAGGAATCCAATGGGATAGAAGTGCCGACTCAATACCAAAGTCCATTAAGGGCAATAACCCTGGCCGGGATCTTCGGCTTTTCAGCATTTATTACAGATCATTTAAAGGCAAATTTCAGGTTCAATTATTCTCTTTTGTCAATAAGACCTCATAACAATTATCCTCCGAACTCCCGGCATATCCTTTTTGAAACCGGGCAATACAACAATGTTTTGTCATTGTCTTTGCTCTGGTATTTTAAACCGCGAGAACAATAATTCTTGAAAGAAACTTACCACTAAGGCACTTAGAAAACTGAGAATCACTAAGGTTTAATTTTTTAAATGATGACTGGTTCTGAATTTTTTTTCTTAGTGCCCCTTAGCGTCCTCAGTGCCTCAGTGGTTTAAACTATTTTATAAGAATGAAAAAGATCAAACTAGTTGTCGGCATCACCGGCGCCAGTGGCGCAATCTACGGTCAGCTCCTGCTGAAGAAGCTCGAAACGCTGAAGGACCAGCTCAGCGATTGTGGCGTGATCTTTTCTGAAAACGCCAGAGCAGTCTGGGACTTTGAACTGGGACCATTTGAAGAAACATCAGTTCCATTTACGATCTACAAACCAAATGATTTTTTCGCCCCGATGGCTTCGGGGTCTGCTGTATATGATGCCATGATCATCTGCCCCTGCACAATGGGGACCCTCGGGCGGATTGCGTCTGGAGTATCTTCAGATCTGATGACACGCGCAGCGGATGTGATGATGAAAGACCGGAAAAAGCTGATCCTGGTTCCCCGCGAAATGCCATATAACCTCATTCATTTATCAAACATGAAATTGCTTACTGAAGCCGGGGCGATCATTTGTCCGGCTTCTCCTTCGTTCTATAGTAAGCCTTCCACAATTGACGAGCTGACGATGACGGTTGTCGACAGGGCATTGACCCTGGCCGGGTTTGAACTTGACACCTTCCGATGGGGAGAAAAATAAAAATAATTATTTCTTTTCTGAAGCGAAACGGATATTTCGCATGAGGCGCATATAGCCAATATGTCCGACCGGTGTTTCGCTGAACAAATCCTTAAAAGATTCCTCTGTTAGGCTTATCCAGTCGCTTTTGTGCATTTGATACAATTCAGGCCGGACAGAAAATTCAGGCTCTGAATTAGGTTTTGCAAAAGCATTGAACGGACAGGCATCCTGGCAGATGTCGCAGCCATAGATGCGGTCATTAAACCGGTCCCTGAGTGTTTCCGGCAAATCAGCTTTGTTTTCCAGCGTATGATAGGCAATGCACCGATCCGGATCAAGTTTGTGTGGTTCCACAAGCGCACCGGTCGGGCAGGCTTTCAGGCATTTGTCGCAGGTTCCGCAACGATTCTTTTCAGGCTTGTCAGGCTCTGTAACGAGATCGGTAAGCAGAACCCCGATAACGAAAAACGATCCGGCAGCTTTGTTGATCAGCAGTGTGTTTTTTCCGATCCATCCCAAACCGCAGCGTTGTGCCCACCGTTTCTCCAGCACCGGCGCGGAATCTACGAATCCCCTGACATGGTTCGCCCCAAGTTCATCCTTCAGATAAATTCCAAGAACTTTCAGCTTTTCCATCAGTACCGTATGATAATCTTTGCCATACGCGTATTTGGCAATAACAAAATTGTCCTTTTCAGGAATGACAGCAGACGGATAATAATTCATGATCACGGCAATAACGGATTGGACCTCCGGCATCACAAGCCTTGGGTCAAGCCTCTTTTCATGAGTTCTTTCAAGGTACTGCATCCCGGCATTTCTTTTTTGGGAAAGATAGTCCTGAAAGATCACCTTCTCTTCTTCCAATGGCTCAGCTTTGGCAAAACCACATTTGTGGAAGCCGAGTTCAAGGGCTTTGTGTCGGATGCTGTCAGTTGCGGTTTGCAATTAATTTGAAGATTTGATGATTTGAAGATTTGATGATTTGAAAATAATTATTTGTGTGTTATGATTGTTTGGGAAATTGTTCTCGCTTCGCTGGCGCGCGTTTGTAACGCGTGACTTGATACCCGAAATCCCTCGCTGGTGCGCGTTTGTAACGCGTGCCGTAATTTTTGAATACTAGAACAATTCCGACTGTGACCCGGGTTTGATCTTTCCAAGTTTTTTATATGCAAATTCCGTAGCTTCCCTGCCGCGCGGGGTCCGCATGATGTATCCTTCCTGGATCAGGAAAGGTTCGTAAACCTCTTCAATGGTTCCGGGATCTTCCGAAACAGCCGTTGCAATGGTAGTCAGCCCGACCGGTCCGCCGCGGAATTTCTCCACGATGGCGGTCAGGATCTTGTTATCCATCTCATCCAGCCCGTCGCAATCAACATTCAGCGCGGTCAGTGCGTACTGGCTGATGGCCAGGTCGATCTTGCCGGTTCCCTTGATCTGTGCAAAATCACGGACACGGCGTAACAGCATGTTTGCAATACGGGGAGTTCCCCGGCTTCTCCTGGATATTTCTTCCGCAGCTTTTTTATCGATCGGCACATGCAGGATCTCTGCAGAACGTTTGATGATCTTTTCCAGGACATCCGCTGTATAATAATTCAGCCGGGAGTTGATCCCGAAACGTGACCGCAATGGAGCAGTCAGTAATCCCGATCGTGTGGTTGCCCCGATGAGGGTGAAAGGATTCAGCTTGATCTGGATGCTGCGTGCATTCGGACCGGTCTCAATCAGGATGTCGATCTTGAAATCTTCCATGGCTGAATAGAGATACTCCTCAACAATCGGGCTCAGCCGGTGGATCTCATCAATAAACAGCACATCGTTTTTTTCCAGTCCTGTAAGCAATCCGGCCAGGTCTCCCGGTTTATCAAGAACAGGGCCCGAAGAAACCCTGATATTCACATTGAGTTCATGGGCGATGATATAGGAAAGCGTGGTCTTGCCAAGTCCCGGTGGTCCGTGCAGAAGCACATGATCCAGCGGCTCTTCGCGGTGCTTTGCAGCCTGGACAAAGATCTTGAGATTTTCTACAATGTTTTCCTGCCCGGAAAAATCAACAAATTCATTCGGACGTAATACTTTTTCAATCTCCTTATCATCAGGGCTGAATTGTTTACCGGTCGGATCCAGGTTCTCGTTCATTTTTGCTGAGGTTTTCACATTCTTAATATCCTCCTGTGAAGCAACACAAAAGTAACAAAATTGTCAATGAGAGCCTTAACTTAAAAAACGATCCGTGCCTATTGGCAGTTATACTTTTTTAATTATCTTTACATAGAATTTTGCGAAAAAGTTACTGACCATGCACCCAATCATCGTTGCTGTCGATTTTTCAAATACGTCAATCCATGCGCTGGAATACGCTATTGTACTTGCCAACAGGTTCAGATCTGACATTGTCCTGATCTGGGTCGATAAACTTGCTTCCACTGAAGCCATCTATCCCGATTCCTCCAACGATGTCAGGAATGAAGCCAAGAAGCGTTTTGACGAGCTCGTTGAACAGTATGGGAAATTGCTCGGCAAGGGATTAAAGATTGATTACAAACTGAGAAAAGGCAAGATATATCACGAAGTCGAGGGAATGGCGAGGGCTTTAGGTGCATCCATGATCGTTGCCGGTGCACATGGCATCTCGGGTTATGAAGAATTCTGGATCGGAAGCAATGCATTTAAAATCGTCACCTATGCCTCCTGCCCGATCATTACGATCAGGAATGATTTTCCCGTTCTGGATAAAATTGATACCATTCTTGTTCCGATCGACAGTTCTGTGGAAACGCTTCAGAAGCTGCCGGTCATTGCCACGCTTGCTTCGCTTTTTAACTCGAATGTTCATCTTGTGGCCACGCAATACTCGCAGCTTAAATCGATTCAGCGGCTTGCCATGAAGAATGCCGATGTCGCCTCACACTATCTGAAGAAGAATAACGTTAATTCCCTGACGGATGAAATTGTAAGCAATGATATAACCAGGGCTGTCATTGAGTATGCGACAAAACTCCAGGCTGATCTTATCGGGATCATGACCGAGCAGGAAACACCGGTCAATATCCTGCTGGGGCCGCATGCGCAACGATTGATCAACCAGTCAGCAGTTCCGGTGCTCAGTGTTCATCCCCAGGAACATTTTTCTTTATGAGACGTCCCGTTCATCACCGGATTAGTATCGCCTTTAGTACAGTTTTGCTGTTTCTGGCAGGCTTAAACGGGACGTATGCACAACAAACCGTTGATAATAGCGGCGAGATAAAAGTTGTTCAGGATGAGAAGGTCGACCTGCTGGTGAACAAACACATTCAGATCAACCAGGGTAAGAAAGGCATTGACGGTTACAGGATCCAGATCTTCTTTGATTCCGGGACGAATTCAAAAACCCGGGCCCAGTCGATATTCGACGCCTTTAAAGCAAAGTACCAGGAAACCGGGGCTTACCTGACATTTAAAGCACCAAATTACAAAGTGAGGGTAGGAGATTTCCGCACCAAGCTTGATGCACAGCGCTTTTTAAATTCCATCATCGGGGAATATCCCAATGCATGGGTGATAGAAGATATGATCAATTTGCCCAAAGTTCAATGATTAAAAACTTCCGCTATGAACAAAATCGTCGTCGCCATTGATTTTTCAGAATGTTCCATCAATGCTTTTTTTCATGCCTTATCGATTGCCCAAAAATGCCATAGCGATTTATTGCTGGTATGGGTAGGAAAAGCATTGTCAGAGAAAGATAAATTTGAAGACCCGAAAGACCCGAGCAAAGAGGTTTCAGTTCAGTTTGAGGAACTGATTGCAAAGTATAAACCTGAGCTTCCCGACAACAAAATTGAATACAAGATCAGGACGGGGAAAGTTTACAAGGAAATTGCTGATGAAGCCAGGGAAAGCAATGCCATGCTGGTTGTAACAGGAACACACGGAGCCACTGTTTTTGTGGAATTCTGGATCGGAAGCAACGCCAATCGCATCGTTTCACTTTCACCCTGCCCGGTAATCACCATCCGTGGCGGAATCGATATCCAGCGGTCGCTGTCAAAAATCGTCTTTCCGATCGACAGTTCACTGGAGACACGGCAGAAAGCAAATTTCACAGCATATCTTGCCAAACAGCATGAGGCAGAAATTTATATCCTTTCATTATATACCACTAAAGTAAAAGCCATGCGTCAGAATGTGGATCTCTATGCTGAGCAGGTTGGTTCGTACATGGAGGAGATGGGGATCAAATACAACATTCAGAGCGTAGTTGCTGATAATATTTCAGATGCCATGATCGATTATGCCAGGAAGGTGAATGCAAACCTGATCTCGATGATGACACAGCAGGAAACGAATACAGCGAATTTATGGATGGGTCCGTATGCGCAGCAAACAGTGAATCGGTCGCCGGTTCCTGTATTAAGTATTCATCCGATGAATACGCTTACCGCAGGAACATCATTCTAAACTGAACTTCTGCGAGGGAAGAGCTAATTCCTGTCAAGGCAATTCAGATCCGAAAAGGCTACCTTGAGTCTTTCAACAATGGATTTCTCACCTTCCCTGAGCCATGCACGGGGATCATAGAATTTTTTGTTAGGCTTATCATCACCTTCAGGATTGCCGATCTGGCCCTGAAGATACCCCTGGTTTTTCTTGTAATATTTCATCACACCATCCCAGAAGGCCCATTGAGTATCCGTGTCAATGTTCATCTTCACTACACCATACCCGATTGCCTCCCTGATCTTTTCAGGCTCGGAACCCGATCCGCCATGGAATACAAAATTTACAGGGTTCGGACCCGTGTTGAATTTTTTCTGGATATAGACTTGTGAATTATGCAGGATGACCGGTTCCAGCTTGACATTTCCCGGTTTATAAACTCCATGCACATTCCCGAAGGAAGCGGCAATGGTAAAGTTATCGCTGATCTTTTTCAGCTCCTCGTATGCAAATGCAACGTGTTCAGGTTGGGTATAGAGACGTGAGCTTTCAATTCCTGTATTATCCACGCCATCCTCTTCACCGCCGGTAACGCCCAGTTCAATTTCAAGCGTCATTCCGATCTTACTCATTCTTGCAAGATATTTTTTGCAGATCCCGATATTTTCCTCGAGTGGTTCTTCAGAGAGGTCAAGCATGTGGGAACCGAAAAGCGGTTTCCCGTTTTTCTGGAAATATTTTTCCCCGGCATCCAGAAGACCATCGATCCAGGGAAGCAGCTTTTTTGCAGCATGATCAGTGTGGATGATGACCGGAACACCATACAATTCAGCAACCTCATGAATGTGCTGCGCGCCTGAGATAGAACCAATGATGGAAGTTCTCTCTTTTTCATTGGAGATTGATTTTCCTGCGTAGAAGACGCCTCCGCCGTTTGAGAACTGGATAATCACCGGGGAATTCACAGTTTTTGCTGCTTCCAGGACGGCATTGATGGTATCGGTGCCGGTGACATTCACAGCGGGTAATGCAAACTGGTTGGCTTTTGCGATCCGGAAAATTTCCTGGATATCCTGACCGGTCACAACACCGGGTTTTACTTTTTCAAAAATTTTTTCTGACATATATTTTAGATTTGAAGTTGCTTTATCAATGAACAATCAAAAGTAATGAATATTTATTTAACATGAAAAGTCTTACCTTTGCACCCGTGGCTCCGTAGTTCAATTGGATACCTGCCTGCCGGTAGGCAGGGAATAGCAGATTCCGGTTGAACTCTAAAGCAAAAATGAATGGCTCCGTAGTTCAATTGGATAGAATGGCAGATTCCGGTTCTGTTGGTTGGGGGTTCGAGTCCCTTCGGAGTCACTGAAAGCTTCTGGAATAGCAGTATTTACTGATCTTTCGGAAGGTAGTTGCTAAAAACTGACAAGTTTTCTGTCAACTCATAAAACCCAAATGGTAAAATCAGTCGATTTTGTTGTTTGGGTTTTTTCTTTGTTTTCGCCTGTAAACATTGGTAAATAGAGTTAGTGCAAATCTAACTTTTTTCTTAATTGATTCTCACCTTTCATCTCTTTTTTTACTTCGGATTTCAGAATTCCTAATCTTGATTTTTGAAATTTCATGAAGTAAAAAATAGTTCCCGGCAATGATTTTTTTTTCAGAACTTATTAAAAAATCCTCCCTTTTCTAATTGGTTATATCCTAATCCGTTTGACGTTATATTGTTAATAACGAGGTGCGATTCAGGTTAGTTTAAGGTTACTATTACTTTAATAATCAGTTAGTTGTTCATATCTTTCCTTTTTTAGTAATCTCCCGTTTGATACTTTTGCCGCTCGTAAAATTCAATTAAAACTATGAGCGAAAAATCCACAATCGAAAAACCGGTATCGGCACCTTTTGTCTGTAAAATGATCGGGGTAAGCCGTCCTGCACTCCATAAATGGAGCAAGGCAGGAATTGTCCGCTCCCATAAGATCGGAGGGAAACTTTTTTATTTTGAAAGTGAGGTGATGGAGGACCTGAAAAAATGCTAAGACCCTTATCATTTCAAAGCAATGCCGTAAGAGCACTATTAACCAACAATCATTCTAAACTAATCTACACTTATGCCAAACAGAAAAGAATCAGTGGCAGAACTGAGACAGCAACTGCCGTATGGAAGTTTTCAAAGAGTTAAAGTCCGCCTCTTGGAAAAAGGGATTAAATTTTCCGTGCAATATATTTCCCGGGTTTTGAATCCCAATAATGCAGACTACAACCTCGCAATTATTGAAGAAGCGATAATGATCGCCAGAGAAAATGCCATTCAAATGGATGAACTACGTCACAAAATGGAACATATAAAAATGACGAACTAATGAAGCCATTTGGAGCTATTGGGACCCTTGACCTTAAACTGACGATCGTTGGCTGTGAGTATATGCATGCAGCTCAACTTCAATTCGAAATTCATTAATAATTTCTTTCATGGATATAGATGGCCAGACCATATATGGGGGTGCTCCAGGCATGCTCATGGATCGGATTCATGAAGTAAATGCGTTACTTGGAAAATCCGAATTGAAATCCGGAAGAACAGAATCCTGGCTTTTTTGGAAAAAGACGTCTGATGTCATGAAGTACGCATGGGATTACATGAGAAGCCTCGAATGGATCCTTCGCAAAAACGAACAGCTTGAAATTGAGAACAGATATTTACGAGCAAGAAATATGCATCTGGAAGAACTGCTCACCGAATTTAACCTGATCAGAAGATTACGACTTACGAATAAACTTGAGGAAACTGTTAAGCATGTCGATGCAATTATCGCAATGAATCTTGAAAATATTGAAAGGGCTTTGAAAAATGAGTGAGCTTGAAGATGATCTCGACCTGATCCAAACAGATGCCGGTGCAAAAGAAGCTGTCATTGCCTCTGCAGAAATCCGTCTTGAAACGGCAGCAGATAATATTATCCGCAAAGGCGATGCTGTCAACGAAATATGCCATGATCTTGTTGTCCTGAACAATGGCCCCCAAACTGATCTGATCATCAGCTACCTTTCAAAAAAGTATAAGGTTTCAAAAAAGACCTTCAACGACACATGCAAGAAAATTACCAGTGAAGCCAAAAGAATCACTTGTGAAAAAGCAATAGCAGAAAAGCCCCGGGACTTCATCGAAGATGAAAATGACCCGGAACATAAACAAGGATGGTTCGTAAGAAAAAACTGCTATTGGTTCCATACCAAAGAGGGAGGTCCGGTTTGCGGATCAAATTTTATCATTATTCCCTTATACCATATCTATTCTAAAATCGACAANAAACGCCTTGTGCGTATCACCAATGAGCATGGGGAGTCAAAGATCATTGACATACCATCCAAGAACTTTATTTCAGTGGAGCAGTTCCAGGCTTATGTTTATGGTGAAGGAAACTTTATCTGGTCCGGGGGAAAGGCTCACTACCTCAAAATTTTAAAATTCATTTCAAANGATTTTCCAGTGTGTAACGAACTCAAAACTTTAGGGTGGCAGCGTGAAGGATTTTACGCTTTCGCCAANGGCATCTATAACGGCTCCTGGCAGCCTGTAGATGAATTCGGGGTTACATCCCATAATGGTAAAAGGTACTTCTCTCCGGCCTTCTCAGTGGTGTATAGCAATGTCAGAGAAGACGATGATGAGTATGAAAACGACCGCTATTTTGTCTATAATGAAGCTCCCTGCACCTTCGGCCAGTGGTCGCAACTTATGACAGATGTTTATGGCAGCAATGCTACGATCGCTGTCTCATTCGCTATCGCTACTGTTTTCCGCGATCTGATCTATGAGAAATATAAAATCTTTCCTCACCTGTTCCTGTTCGGTGAAAAGCAGTCCGGGAAAAGTCAATTGGCCTGGTCATTGTCAAATCTCTTTTTCCACAATATGCCTGCCTTCAACCTCAATTCTGGAACGCATGTCGGCCTTTCAAGAAAGGCTTCCCGGGCTAAAAATTCTATAGTTTGGGCCGATGAATATACCAATGACATTGACCCCCGGCGCTTTCAGTTATTGAAAGCTGCCTATGACGGGGTAGGTCATGAGAAAGGAAAACTGTCAAATGACAGCAGAACGATGATTAACAAAATCAATGGAGCGTTCTGTATTTCCGGTCAGTATCTTCCCACCCTTGATGACAATGCACTTTTAACCAGGGCATGCCTGCTTTCCTTTATCAAAAAGAAATATGTAAAACAGGAAATGGAAAGGTATGAGCAGCTTAAAAAACTGGAGGTTGCAGGGATCAGCTCCCTTGTCTGCAATATCGTCGATTTTCGGAAGGTCATGGAAGAACAATTCGCAATGACCTTTTCCGCTATCCAGGAAGAACTGAAGGAAGACATGACCAATGAAAAACTTCCTTACGATGAAAGACTTGTTCGCAATTATTGCTGTTTGCTTGCACCAGTAAAGATAATCCTTGAAAGCGCGAACCCACTTGAGCTTAGTTTCACGTATGAAACTCTTTACGCTCAGGTTAAACATGATATTGCTTCCATGTCAAAGCAGATCAGCAGCTCAGAATCAATTTCAAGTTTCTGGAAGACCGTTGAGTATTTGCTTGATGAAGGAAAGATACAGTCAGGGGTGGACTTCAAAATCAATGTTACTCCTTCCCTGTCATACACGGATAAGGACGGGA
>TBL_comb47_HYPODRAFT_10006795_pt1 | contig 12257 bp, 12 predicted proteins | sample TroBogypolimnion_40_FD_10682 | JGI IMG/M metagenome (IMG submission 10682) | reverse complement strand
TGAAAGACCTGAGAGATACCGGAAACTCTGTCATCGTTGTTGAACATGACAAGGAAACAATTCTTGCAGCGGATTATGTGATCGACATTGGTCCGGGTGCGGGTTTGCATGGCGGAAGGATTGTTGCAGCCGGAACTCCCGCAGAGATTATTCAATCGGGACAACTTACCGGTCAGTACCTGAGCGGGAAGAAACAAATCATCATCCCGGATCACAGGCGCAAAGGAACCGGGAAATTCCTGACACTTGAGGGCGCTACCGGGAACAACCTGAAAAATGTAAACCTAACCCTTCCGCTCGGGAAACTGATATGCATCACAGGAATGTCGGGCAGCGGGAAATCATCGTTAATAAACGAAACGCTATACCCGATCCTCAGTCATCACTTTTACCGGAGTGAAGCAAAGCCATTGCCTTATTCAACTATTGTAGGGATCAAGAATATTGACAAGGTTATTGAGATTGACCAATCCCCGATCGGCCGTACGCCAAGGTCTAATCCTGCAACCTATACAAAAGTTTTTGATGAGATCAGGAAACTTTTTGCCGAACTTCCTGAAGCAAAGATCCGCGGCTATAAACCCGGCAGATTTTCCTTTAATGTAAAGGGCGGCCGCTGCGAAACATGCAAGGGCGCCGGGCTGCGTATCATCGAGATGAATTTCCTCCCGGATGTTTACGTGCCGTGTGAAACCTGCAACGGCAACCGATATAACCGCGAAACGCTGGAAGTCCGGTACAAGGGCAAATCCATCAATGACCTGCTGAACATGACCATTGAGCAGGCCGTTGAATTCTTTGAAAGCGTTCCGATGATCAGGCATAAAATAAAAACACTGAATGAAGTCGGTCTTGGATATATTACCCTGGGACAGCAATCAACCACACTTTCGGGTGGCGAGGCTCAACGTGTCAAACTGGCCGCCGAGTTGTCGAAGACCGATACAGGGAATACCCTCTACATCATGGATGAGCCCACAACCGGTCTGCATTTTGAAGATGTAAAAGTACTGTTGCATGTCCTGACCAAACTTGTTGATAAAGGCAATACTGTTCTTATCATTGAACACAACATGGAGGTGATCAAGGTTGCCGATCACATCATTGATCTTGGACCCGAAGGTGGGGAGAATGGCGGAATGATCCTCTGTGAAGGAACACCGGAAGAGATCATTCATCATCCCGGGAGTTATACTGCACTTCATCTGACGGATGTGCTGAAACCTTTGTGACAATTCATCATTTTTCAAGAAGACTTTTCTTACCTTTGACTGATAAATACTCATAAAACCATGATCGAAGAAGATGAAATGATCAAAGAATCCTTTCACCAGAAAAACTGGACGGAAACCATAAGCTATGATACCTGGGAAATTTTCAAGGTCATGTCCGAAATGGTTGAAGGATTTAATAAACTGACCCGGATCGGACCTTGTGTGTCCATATTCGGCTCTGCCCGGACCAGTGAAGACCATAAATATTATAAACTGGCTGAAGAGATTGCATACCTGCTTACTAAATCAGGTTTCGGGATCATTACCGGCGGCGGTAAAGGGATCATGGAAGCGGCAAACAAAGGCGCTCATTTTGCCGGGGGAAAATCTGTCGGACTTAATATAGCATTGCCTTTTGAGCAGAAGCCCAATCCATTCATCGACAGCAACCGGTTACTGACATTCGATTATTTCTTTGTCAGGAAAACCATGTTCATGAAGTATTCGATGGGGTTCATTGCTATGCCCGGAGGTTTTGGAACGCTGGATGAACTGACAGAAGCCATTACATTGATCCAGACACACAAACAAGCCCGCTTTCCGATCGTCCTCGTAGGAAAAAAATACTGGGAAGGTATGGTCAACTGGATCAAGACTACCGTACTTGAAGAAAAGAATATCTCTCCCGCCGACATGGACCTGTTTTTCCTTGCCGACACTGCTGAAGAAACTGTGAATTATATCAATTCTTTCTACCAGCAATATGCCCTGAAGCCTAATTTTTAATCCTTGCGGGATCTTCCCTGACCGAACACCTCCTGAGTTAAGGTATAATTGTGTATTTTTGTAATGAAATTCTACTATTGAATGCCCAGAAAGAAGAAAACTGATGAGGTTGCATCCCTGGCAGACACTATCCTTGAAGCCATTCTGAATAAAAAGGGAAAAGATCCGGTTGTCATGGATTTCACGAAAATGAACAATGGCTTGTGTGATGCCTTCATCATCTGTCACGGAACCTCCCGGCCCCAGGTTGAAGCTCTTGCTGCAAATGTGATCGAAGAGGTGAAAAATAAAACCGGACGGAATGTCTTCCATAAAGAGGGTTTTGAAAATGCGGAATGGATTTTGATTGACTACAACGAAATCATAGTTCACATTTTCCAGGAAAGCAGGCGAATGTTCTATAACCTTGAACAATTGTGGGCTGACACGCAGATTAAAAGAATTAATTCACCTGATTAAAAAAACGTTTCTTATTACTACGACAGAATGGCAGATCAAGAAAATAAAAAAAACACACTTCCGCCGAATTATAATCCGACTAAAAAAAATAAACCAAAATTCAGCTTTTACTGGATTTATGGCATCCTGGCAGTTGTCGTAATTGCAATCCAGTATTTCAATTATTCGAATCCTGTTAAAGAAACAACGTGGAATAAGGTTGCCGAAATGCTGGCAAAACAGGATATTGAAAAGATTGTGGTGATCAACAAGGAGAAAGCTGAAATCTTCATAAAAAAGGACAAGCTTCAGAAAGATACAGTATATAAGGATTTCCTGAAGAAATCATTCGGATCTTCATTCAGCGCCAACCCTCAATATTTCTACCAGGTTCCTTCAGGCGATATTTTCTGGGGATTATTGAAGGATACGCGCGACAGTACGGCAGCCCAGATGACCAGGGCAGGAAAGACACCATTGCAGGTTCAGCAGTTCGTCAAACAATTTCCTTATCCGCCTGCAACAGATACCCGGAAAGATATTTTCGGTGATATTTTCAGTTACCTGATCCCAATTGTACTGCTAATCGGGATCTGGCTCCTGATCATGCGCCTGATGAATAAAGGAAGCGGCGGTGGCGGCCAGATCTTCAATATCGGGAAATCCAAAGCTACCTTGTTTGACAGGGACACCATGGTGAATATCACCTTTAACGATGTCGCCGGGCTTGAAGAAGCCAAAGTCGAGGTCATGGAGATCGTGGATTTTCTTAAAAATCCCTTAAAATATACTACGCTGGGAGGAAAAATTCCGAAAGGCGCTTTGCTTGTCGGACCTCCGGGTACAGGAAAAACATTGCTTGCAAAAGCAGTTGCAGGAGAAGCTAAGGTACCGTTCTTTTCCATTTCCGGTTCCGACTTCGTGGAAATGTTCGTTGGTGTTGGTGCTTCACGTGTGCGTGACCTGTTCCGACAGGCAAAGGAAAAAGCGCCGTGCATCATCTTTATCGACGAGATTGACGCCATTGGCCGCGCCCGCGGAAGAAATGCCATTACCGGTGCCAATGATGAACGGGAAAACACCTTGAACCAGCTGCTCACCGAGATGGATGGTTTTGCAACCAATGCAGGTGTGATCATCCTTGCAGCCACCAACCGTGCCGATATCCTTGACCGCGCCCTGATGCGCGCAGGCCGCTTCGACCGCCAGATCCATGTCGAACTGCCGGATCTCGAAGAACGAAAAGCTATCTTCCTGGTTCATCTGAAACCACTGAAACTGGACGATTCCCTGAATGTTGAATTCCTTGCCAAGCAAACCCCCGGTTTCTCTGGTGCCGATATTGCCAATGTCTGCAACGAATCTGCCCTCATTGCTGCACGTAAAAATAAAACGGTGATCGGGAAACAGGATTTCATGGATGCCATCGACCGGATCATTGGCGGACTTGAGAAAAGAAATAAGATCATTTCTCCGCATGAGAAAAAAGTCATCGCGTTTCATGAAGCCGGACATGCTTCTGTAAGCTGGTTGCTTGAATATGCACATCCACTGGTGAAAGTGACGATTGTTCCGCGCGGGAAAGCACTCGGAGCCGCTTGGTATCTGCCCGAAGAGAGACAGATCACCACGTACGAGCAGATGTTTGATGAGATCACCGCTGCTCTTGGGGGACGTGCCTCGGAAGAGATCATTTTTGGAAAAATTTCAACCGGCGCATTGAATGACCTGGAAAAGGTCACCAAACAGGCGTATGCCATGGTGGTGTATTTCGGATTGAATAAAAAGATCGGCAACATCAGCTTCTACGATTCATCGGGCCAGGCAGAATACGCATTCCAGAAACCATACAGCGAGAAAACTGCTGAAGTGATCGATAATGAAATCAGCCTGCTGATTGAATCTGCTTATGAAAAAGCGAAGAGAATCCTTACTGAGAATAAAGTCAGCCTGGACAAACTTGCTAACGTCCTCCTCGACAAAGAAGTAATTTTCAAGGAAGACCTCGAGGAAATATTTGGGAAACGTCCGTTTGACAGTGAATCCGACAAACCCATGTTAACGTCAAGTAACAATGACCTGAAAGAGCTGGAAAGTCCGGAGAAAACTGACAAAGAACTAAAATCAACCGAAACAGGAATTTAATTTCTTTTCATACAACCTGGAAGATGGAAGAAAGTACCTCAAAAGAAAAAGTCCTGAAGAAGATCAGGGACGCCTTGATTGAGAAAACAGAAGCACCTTTTCCTCTCATCGATTCAGACACTTCGGTCTATCAACCGATGGAAGGACCATTGGATGTGACTTTCGCACAGGAGCTGCTGAAGGTTTCGGGGAAGTTTGTTTACTGCGAAAGTGACGACGAATTTCTTTCAGTTCTGCAGGCCTTTATCCTTGAGAAAGACTGGCCTGTTCTTTTCTGTTACGATGAAAAGATCCAGCGATTGCTGAAACAGGGCGGAATTCCTTATGAATCTTCCCCGGACCGTTTTGACGAAATGCAGATCGGGATTACACGCTGCGAATACCTGGTCGCACGGTTAGGCACGGTAATGGTTTCTTCACGGGTTTCTCCCGGACGAAGAATGAATGTCTTCCCTGAAATCCATCTTATCCTTGCTACCACCTCACAACTTGTTCCAGACCTTAAGCAGGCGCTCCAGAACATCCGGAAAAAATACAGGGAAGATTTCCCATCCATGATCTCATTGATAACCGGTCCCAGCAGAACAGCTGACATTGAGAAAACACTTGTGATGGGAGCCCACGGGCCAAAAGAGCTGTACGTGTTTCTCCTTGAAGATAGTGATCCTCTGAATTCCAGGTAAGATGGATGAACAATGGGAAGCAGTCTATCGCTGCAGTGCTGCTTACAAGGCGGAGATACTTAAAGCCATCCTTGAAGAAAATGAAATTCCCTGCGTCGTAGTTAATAAAAAAGATTCATCCTACCTGTTTGGTGAAGTTGAACTTTACGTGAAACGGGAGGATGTACTTAATACAAAACAAATTATCAACAGATTCGAAGCGGATGAGTAATTTCTGGGCCAGAACAATCACCGGGCTATCCATGGTATTCCTGATTATAGCATCGCTTTATTTCAGCCGGTGGGCATTTGCTGTCATCTTCCTTNCCGTTACCATTCTTGGACTCTGGGAATTTTATACAGTATCCACCACTGAGGATTGCAAACCCCAGCGCTGGACAGGCACAATCCTTGGAACAGTGTGGTACATATTCATCGCGGGAGTGTCATTGCTGATCAATGCGGGTGCGGGTTTTCTGTTTGGATTTGTGTTTCTTCCCCTGCTGTTCATTCCTTTCATCTTCGAATTGTACAGGAAAGAAGAAAAACCTCTGCTGAATGTGGCAGTAACGGTGATGGGGATAATCTATGTCGCGCTTCCTCTTTCGTTGCTGAATGCCATGAATTACCCGGATCATGGAAATATCTTCACCCATTTTCCTGCATACCTGCTTGGATATTTTATCATTACCTGGATTTATGATACCGGGGCTTATCTTGTCGGGAAAAATTTCGGAAAGCATAAATTCTTTGAACGCATCTCCCCGAAAAAAACATGGGAAGGCACACTTGGCGGGGTTTTTGTGGCTTTCCTGGCAACATACGGTCTTTTTCTTCTTTCCAGGGGTGTTTCCCTTGTCGACTGGTATGCCCTGACCTTCATGGTAATTTTCTTTGGTACATTTGGTGATCTTGTGGAATCGCTGTTCAAGAGAAGCCTGAACCTTAAAGACTCAGGAAAGATACTCCCGGGGCACGGTGGAATCCTGGATCGCTTTGATACGATTTTTCTATCCGCAACTTTTGTATTTTTGTATTTCAATTTCAGAATCATGCTTTTATTTTAACCAATGTCAATTCATAAAGAAGGATATACCACGATTTTTATCGCCTTTCTGTTTGTAGCAGTTGTTCTGCTTACATTTAATCATATTTTCCCAACACAAACCTGGTTCCATCTTGGATTGTATTCAGCCGGGATCTGGTTTTTCATCATGATCGTCCGTTTCTTCAGGTATCCCAAACGGGACCTGAACGGCGGCGAAAATGTCATCAGCTCTCCTGCAGATGGAAAAATCGTTGTGATTGAACAAACTTACGAACCTGAATATTTCAAGGACCAGCGCATCCAGGTATCCATCTTTATGTCAGCAAGAAATGTGCATGTCAACTGGTTCCCCGTGTCGGGGATGATCAAATACTATTATTATCACCCGGGACTTCACATGGTGGCTTTCAATCCGAAAGCGTCCCTGGAGAATGAGCGGGCAACAACAGTTATCCAGACCGCCAGCGGACAGGAAATCCTTGTGAGGCAGATTGCAGGTGCTGTTGCCAGGAGGATTGTGACATACCCGAAAGTCGGAAGCCCGGAAGCACAGGGTGATGAACTTGGTTTTATAAAATTCGGATCACGCGTGGATCTTCTTCTTCCGCTTGGAACAAAAATTGAAACCTCAGTAAATCAGCTGGTAGTTGGAAAACAAACAATCATCGGACATCTCGCCTGATTCATCATAAACCTTTTCAGAAATATTTTGGAATGGCCCTTATTCAATAGCCCTTGCAAGGAATAGGTTATATGGCTGCATCACCTTGTAAGCTTTGATGACGTAGTCATGCAGGGTGCCACTATGAATCTTTTTTTCCGTCAAAGCATGTGAAACAGTAAAGCTGCGGTTCTTCAGCAATTCAATATCCGGAAAATCCTTCGGAAATTCTTTCGGTGCAAGTTTCTGCCTGTCCCAGTCATCAATGCCGGAATAATATTCACGGAATGTTTTTTTATCAAGAATACTTTTGAATTCCTTGATATTATAATAAATTTCCTGCCTGACTTTCTTCATCACATCAGGTGAAGGCATCCAGATTCCACCGGAAATAAAACAGCCGCCCGGCTGCATGTGGAAGTAATATCCCGGTCCATGGTTTTTCTTCCCGCCCTTGGCAATGAATGCGCCAAAGTTTGTTTTATACGGTGATTTGTCCTTGGCAAATCTCACATCCCTGTATATTCTGAAAATAGAATCCTTCGCAGTAACCAGTCTGACGCTGTCATCGAACTTGGCAACTGCCGGGATAAGGCTGTTGATGAAATCTTCAAACTCAATTCGTGCTTCATCGTATGAAGCTTTGTTAGCCTGGAACCAATCCCTGTTATTGTTTTTATCCAGGTCTTTCAGAAACGTAAGAATGACTTTGTTCATGTTGAATTCGTTTTAACAAACTTACGAATTTCATTCTCTTATTCGTCATTCTCATATCCGGAATTTGAAAAAAAACATATTACCTTTTTGATTTTTCCCGATTAAGGAGAAATTTTTCGGGATGGGTTTACGGATCTTGATTTCTATTTTTCTTTTTTTTTCTTCCTCCCTATGTTTTGCTGCAGGCGGGATGAATGTCGTTGGTGCCAGGGCAGCAGGAATGGGATTTTCATCGGTTGCATTGTCGGACGAGTGGTCGGCATTCAACAATCCCGCAGGGCTTGCACGGATAAGAAAATATTCTGCAGGAATCTATTTCGAGAACCATTTCCTCGTAAAGGAGTTGAGCCTGAAAACAATCGTTGCAACAATTCCTGTCTGGAAGGGCACGTTCGGCCTGACTTTCCTGCATGATGGCTTTTCATTATACAGCGAGATGAAAGGAGGGGTGACCTACGGGATGCCGTTCGGAAAATATTTTTCAGCGGGTGTCCAGCTGAATTGCCTGCGGATTAACCAGTCTGAAGGCTACAACGACAAAACCTGCTTCTCCTTTGAATTGGGAGTTCAGTACAAAGCCAGCAACCATCTTACACTTGGTGTTCATCTCGTTAACCCGGCGATGACAAAAATCTCAAATGATTCGCCCGAACGGCTTCCGGCATTGATCAGGTTGGGATTAGTGTGGAATATTTCGGATGATCTCCTGGCGACCCTTGAAACGGAAAAAGATCTCCAGCATAAGCCGGTCATCCGGACAGGCGCCGAATATCATGTTGCAAAACCATTGTTTATCCGGTGCGGAATTGTAACAAACCCGACAACCTTCACCTTTGGTGCCGGACTTGAGTTTGGCTCTTTCAGAGTTGATCTTTCTTCCGGGTATCACCTGACTCTGGGTTATTCGCCACAGGCATCCATCCTTTACAGCTTCAAATGAGTGTTTCCATGAAGATAAATGGATGGATTAATAGAATCACCCGGAGAAGTATCATCCTGATGTTTCCATTTGCATTGACGATCCTTTCAAAGCAAGCAGTTGCACAAACCATACCGTCAGACTTCATTGAACAGATGGCAGAAAAGCTATCCGAAACCACAACACGGGAAGTTGACTTCTCAGACCAGGCTGACGAGTTTGATCAACTCCGGGTTCATCCCATCAATCTTAACAATACGACTTTTGATGAACTGCACCAATTGTCATTCCTGAATGATGTGCAACTTAACAACCTTTTTCTTTATATTCAGTCGTATGGCTCTTTATACAGCAAAAACGAACTGTTTGCAATTGACGGTTTTGATTCCGCAACAATTCAGAAGACGTTACCATTCATTTTCATTGGCAGCACACCGCAAAAACATCCGGTAAAAATTAAGGACCTTCTCAAATATGGCAGGAGTGAATTGGTAACCAGGTACAAGCAGGTGCTTCAAAAACAAAAAGGATATTTGATGAATGATTCGACATTAAAAGCAAATCCGAACTCCGGATATGTTGGAAGTCAACAGGCATATTTTTTCAGGTACAAATATTCATTCTACGACAGGCTTAGTTTCGGTTTTTCAGGGGAGAAAGACCCGGGTGAAGAATTTTTTAAAGGAAGTCAGCGCTTGGGAATGGATTTTTATTCCGGGTACGTGAATCTCATGCACACAGGAATTCTAAAAACAGCGATCATCGGGAACTTTCGCGCAGGGTTCGGACAGGGACTGGTATTGGGAAGCGGGCTTTCAACAGCCTCAATACCGGGGGTTACATGTCTCCGGAGAACGTCGGCTGGGATCAAACCAAGCCTGTCAACAAATGAAGGTACTTACCTGAGAGGGGCAGCAACGACTTTACAATTCAGGCATATCGAAATATCGGCGTTTTATTCTGACCACAAGATTGATGGAAACCCGACAATGAACGATACGATCACTGGAGAAATACTTGAGGTCAGTTCAATGAACGGGACCGGATATCACAGGCTTCCGAAAGAAATTCAAACTAAGAATATCCTCCGTGAACGGATCTGGGGAGGGAACATGAATTTCCGGAATAATTATTTCAGCATTGGGTTTACAGCGTTCCACAGTCACTGGAGCGCTGCCCTTGAGCCCCGCTCCTATCCTTACAACTCATTCTCATTCAAAGGCACTGAAAACATGAACCTGGGCTCTGATTTCCAGGTTGGATTGCGTACTATATATCTTTTTGGTGAATTCGGCCGCAGCATGAGCGGCGGTATTGCATGGTTGCTGGGAGGACAATTTTCACCCAATCCACGAATGATTTTCACTCTGCTGTTCAGAAATTATCAAAGGAACTACCAGGATCTCCTTGGCAATGCATACGGACAAAACAGCCTCAACGCCAATGAAACAGGATTTACGGTCACGTTTACTGCCAGGCCGTTTTCATGTATTACAGTTTCAGGATATGCCGACCTGTTCAAGTTTCCATGGCTGAAGTACCAGGTTGATTCTCCAACACAGGGTAGCCAGTACCAGGTACAGGGTGACTATAATGTAAGCCGGAATGTGGTGATGCATCTGCGCCTGAGAATAAAAACCAGGCAGGTCAATACTTCAGGTTCACTGGAGCCGGTTACGCGAATGACTGCAAGCAGATCGTTGGGATTAAGATACCAGCTTGACTGGAATGTAAGCCATTCTCTCATGCTGAAGAACCGGGTTGATTTCCTGGAGAACCAAGTGGCTGCTGCAAATAAACAACAGGGTTACCTGGTTAGCCAGGGATTCAGCTTTAAACCGCCGGCAAAGCCACTTTCGGTTTCAGCGATGTATGCATTGTTTGACACAGATTCCTATTATGAACGGATTTATGCTTATGAGAGCGATGTGTTGTACGGGTATTCTGTCCCTGCTTTTTATGGAAAAGGAGTCCGGTTCAGTTTACTGGCTGAATGGACTCCTTTAAGATGGCTGAGCCTCTGGTTAAAGTTTGCACAGACTTTTTATACTGACCGCAATGTAATCGGCACTGGTCCTGAGGAAATCGACGGGAATCGCAAATCTGATCTGACGGTCCAGGTGAGATTCAGGTTTTAATTCTAGATGAAATAATAAACAGAACCAGCATTAATAAGTTATTACCGCAAAGACGCTAAAGGATGAAGAAAGTTTTGCGTCTTCGCGTATGTGCAGTTATCTCTTATTTTTTCGGTGGCTTCATCTTTTGAAGATTTTCCATCCCATGAATGTTCATTGTTTTTGACAGTTTTGAAACCGTTGACAGATCTATTGAACCGGTTAGGCTCATGGCAACAGCTTCATGTTTGCCTTTCATAAGCATCACCATCTCGCTGATCTTCCCTGTGGCATCCTGCTTTGTAAGAAAACGGATATTGTCTCCACCATCATTTACCGTCATCAGTTCTTTGTATATCGAAGCAGGATACAATGAGGCAACCTCATTGTAGAATGCCTGTGCTTTTCCGGGCTTCGTTGAATCTGCATTGCATGTCAACACTTTCAGGCCATTCAGTTGCGACATCATCTTCTTCATTTCCTTTGCGTCCGAGTCTGACTTGTCATTAGCCATCGACTGGAACATCTGGAACATATCCTTTGAAATATTCACGGCAGTGAAACCATCTTCACCGGCATATTTATCATACACTTTATCAAGCGGAGTCTGCGCATTGGTTGTAGCAGCCAGGCATATAAATGCCATGATGGCAATTGAAAAAATTAACTTCTTCATGGTAGGTTGATTTTAAGGATGATTTCTTTCATCCGGGTTTATAATTAGATTTTGAAATTTATAGAAATCTGAAAATTTTCGTACCTGCTGAATGCCTTTATCAAAGCTCTGAAGATTTTTTACCTGCTCCATTCCTTTGTCAAATGCCTGGAACTTTTGTACCTGCGTGATCCCTGTACTAAAATTCCCGGCCAGCAGCAGCAACGCTTTTTGTGTTTCGGCATAAGCAAGATCGGGGTTAGTGATCGTATTCTTCGGATATTTTGAAAGGAGATCATGTTTGTATGCAAATAGAAAACCCACCAGGATCACAACTCCTGCAGCCAGGCTGGTAATAAATAGTAACGTTTTCGTCCGGGAATGCATCGGCCTGACAGAGGTTTCCCCAATTGCACGGAGAAACTTTTGCTCAAATTCCGCATCCGGCATTCTTTCTTTTGCTGCCTCATCAAAAGCACGGAACATCTCTGTATAAGCCGCCAGGTGCGGTGGAACAATGTCACTATAAAAGAAATCATGAAGTTGCATCTCCTCTTCCAGCGTAGTCTCGCCTTCAAAGTACCTGGCCAGGAGATCCTCAATTTCTTTGGTATTCATAGAACTTTTTTTTTATCAGTATTTCTCTTACTCTTTTTCTTGCCCTTGAGAGATTCACACGGATCGCATTTTTGTTCATCTCCATCATTTCTGCAATCTCCGCAATTTCGCATCCTTCGACATCCCTCAGCTGGATGACTGTTTGCTGCACTTCCGGAAGTGTCCGGATGACCTGGTGGATCCGGCTGATGATGAGTGTGTGATCCTCCGGTGCATCCACATCCATCGCCCCAAGTCTTGTCTCCAACCCCTCCATTTTTTCAACGGGCAATTTCTT
>TBL_comb47_HYPODRAFT_10006793_pt1 | contig 12263 bp, 10 predicted proteins | sample TroBogypolimnion_40_FD_10682 | JGI IMG/M metagenome (IMG submission 10682) | reverse complement strand
GCCAGTACCACTTATACTCAGTGCCCCTTGTTCCAAACCATCGAATGTATTTTCAAAAATTCGGGTATTGACACATCCCAGGCCAACAGCCATACCGACCCCGCCACAAGCCCTCAGTTCCGACCGGGCAAATTCACAATCGCTCGCAAACTCGTAGGTTATTGCAATACAGCCTGGAGTGGGATCATAATAATGTGGGTAGTTTCTGAAATTTTCCTTTGCCCCTTCAAAGATAAGGCCATAAAACCTCAGGTTTCTGACCGGCTTATCTTCATTGCCAACTACTTTGACCAGATTTGTGATCCTGGGGATTGCCAAAGACATCTTATTCGGATCATTAAATCCTTCCATCGGAATATAACTGATCGTTTTTTTGACCTGATCGAAATACCACTCTCCCGGAAAATCAAGGAGTTCTTTGATATTTTCAATATAATAACGCGGCGGTACAACAAGAAGTCCGTTATTTGTCCCATCAGGTCCATTTTCGGGAACCCGCAGATAGGCAATCTTCTTTTGCTCATCTATTCTTTCGATCGAGTTATAGGCAGTCCGCCATCGGAGCAGGATAGCGATCCGGTTATCCTTCATATCCTTCCATTTTTTGATATCGCCTGATTGATATGGTATTTCGGAACTTGAACCGGGGGTATTCCCAAGGGTAAAATATCCCTGATTGGGAATCCTTGCCAGTGTCTGCTTTTTCCCGTTGGCGATCAGCGTCTGAATGGTGTCACCCTTCCAGGGTGCAACCCAGACATTGCCCTCTTTTACCCAATTTTTAACGGACTCCGCACCCGAAATGACAGGTTTTTCTCCAGGATAAGCAGCATAGGTGACATAATTGTCCCTTAAATGGTGCCATTCAAAAGCACCGGACGGCAGATTGGTCTCCACCCGTTCGCCGCCATCCTCAGGTGTAAAGATCAAAGGTTCATCAAGGGAATAATAACCCTCCCTTATAAAAACGACGATGTCCTTTCCCTTGCCAAACTCATGATAAGTACCAACATACCTTGCATCGATGGCTTTTCCCTTCGGAAGGTAAACCTTTGATTTCAATCCATATACAGCGCGTTTTGCCCGTGCAATGGTCGCAAACGGACCATCGGTTTTTGATGCATTCGGTTCAGCCAGCGTTCCGGACCAACTGTCATTTCCATTTTTTGAAACGAAGAAATCACCTTTCGCGGTCCTGGCGTCGAAAGGTTGCCACAGCTCACTTCTCAAAAGTTTTCCATCTCTTTGATTATCATTATTCTGAGCTGAAACCAAATAAAAACCGAAAATCAGGATTGTTCCCAAAAGAGGTCTCATTGAAAAAAAAGGTCGAAAAGACGCCAGACAATGTGAATGCATTGGTTTGTAAATTAATTGAAGGATAAAATGGGCTGTTCGAAACGTTCCAAAGATAAATTATTTTTCACAACAACACCGCCATTTCAACAACTTAACCCATTTTTGAAACGAATCTGATATAAATACCAACACTAAATGTGTAACAATTTCAATATTGTTACGTCTATTAAATCAAAACCATAATTGTCATGATTTATAAAATCGAAATGAAAACACTTAAACTGGTCACTTTATTGTTTTTTGCAAATTTTATTTTTGCAAACATATCTGTTCAAGCCGCGAAAGTGCTCAAAGGTCGTCAGACGCGACAGGTTAGCGGATTTCACGGCATTTCCGTGAGTAGCGGTATAGATTTGCAGCTTACCCAGGAAAATGTTGAAAAAGTAGCTGTTGAAGCTGAGACCGAGGACATGGATAAGATCATTACTGTGGTCGAAGACGGCATCCTTAAAATTTACATCAAAGACAAATCATGGTCAGGATTTAATTGGATGAAAAGGCCACACAAGGTTTATGTATCCTTCAAAGAGTTGGACCAACTCCATGCTTCGTCTGGTTCTGGTGTTACAGCTGAATCATCGTTCAAACTTGGAAGTCTTGCCCTTCATGTAAGTAGCGGTGCCAATGTTACATTGGAATTGGAAGCAACCGACATGGACATCCATGCAAGTAGTGGATGTGGGATTAAACTGAAAGGTCGCGCCAAGGCAGTCAAAGCTGATGCTTCGAGCGGAAGTCATATCAATGCAGGCGACCTTGAATGTAAAAAATGTACGGCAAGCGTTTCAAGTGGTGCAGGAATTAAGGTAAATGTGACCGAAGAGCTCGATGCCAATGCCAGTAGCGGAGGAGGTATCAGTTATTCGGGAAATCCAGCCTCAAAGAATATCCGCAAATCAAGTGGTGGCGGCGTAAGCGCAAGGTAATTGCGGTTTCACAAAATAAGACAAGACAACTAATTGCCTATCAATTAGTTGTCTTGTCCTTTAGTGATTGTCTCACTCGAAGTGAGGCTATTACCATATTATTTCACTTATTTCATTTATTTCTCCCCCTTCAACTCTTCCATCATCGACCCCAATTTATTCACATAATCGGTAAAATCGGTTGAATACCTGACCGAGTCGTTGCGTTTTTCAGGCAGGTCAATTTTCATATGATGTTTGAGTGTTGCCGGTCCCGAATCAAGGATGAAAATATCGGTACTCAAAAAAACAGCTTCACTTTCGGAATGAGTCACAAAAACGACTGTCGGGTCGATTTTGGCTTCTTCAAAAATAGAACGGAGGAACACCTGGATTTGTTTCCTTGTAACAGTATCGAGTGCCCCGAAAGGTTCGTCCATCAGCAGGATTTGTGGATTGACAACAAGGTTGCGTGCAATGGCAACACGCTGTAGCTGACCGCCCGAGAGGATCGGATATTTGGCATATTTGTATTCGTGTCCAGACAAACCGACGATTTTGATCATATCCATTGCTTTGTCGTTGGCCTCATCTTTCGAAATCCCTTTTAAGATAAGCGGCAGCGCAACATTTTGCAAAACAGTTTTCCACTCGAAGGAGGTGTATTGCTGAAAAACCATGGGTATCCTGTCCTTGTCGGTGCGTTTTTTTCCATAAATATAGACTTCACCGGAAGTAGGTTCCTGTAATCCTGAAATATAACGGAGCAAAGTGGATTTCCCACAACCCGATTTTCCCATCAGGCAGATGAACTGCCCACGGTCTTTGATATCTTTGATGTCGAGGTCAAAATCCTTAAAAACGACATTCGTGGTGCCGCGGTCATTGTAAACCTGATTGATGTTCACAAGGTTGATAACGTCTATCAGATGGTTCACCGTTTGTTTTGGATCGCCCTCTTTGGAGACTTCTTCCGTTTTGGCCGCTCCTGCGGGAGCATTGATAACGGGTTCTGTAATTTCAATATCCTCCTTTTTCTGGAATATATTTTGCTTCATGATCAGGCGTATTTGAATTTAAAGAGTTTACGGTCGAGCATTTTCAATAGCTTATCCTGGACAAATCCAATAAAAATGATCAGTAACAAAACGGCGTAAAGCTGATCGACATGAGACCCGCGTGATGTGGCCATATAAATCATCGAACCCAATCCACCTTCTGCATTGATCATTTCGGCGATCACAATATATGTCCAGCTAACTGCAACAAGGTTAATGACGTCCATCGAGAAACGGCTAAGCACTGAGGGGATATAAAAATGTTTGAGTGTCATCCATGGACTTGCATTCAAAGTCCACATCGTTTGTTGCAGCGCTTTAAGATGATCGTCTGTTTCGATATCATTGATACGCTGGGCGATAGCAGGTAACAGGTAAACAAAGATACCAAATGAAAGGAATTCAACCTTAACGCCCAATCCCAGTCCGAAGATGGCCATAAAAATACCTGTCGTGGCCGGTAGCGGGGTAAAACGGATGGCTTCAATTTGTTTGCTCACCAGATGCCTGAAGAATGGGATCAGGCCAATCAGGAAGCCAAGCGGAAGCGCAATGGCCATTGCCTGTAGATATCCACCAAGATTAATGGATATTGAATAGCCTATGTTGTACAACAGGTTACGTTCTACAAAAAGAGTTTTGAAACACAGTAACACATCAATGGGTGAAGGAAGGATCGTCGGTTTTATCCAGCCAACTGTTGGGATCAGCCACCAGAAAAAGAGGAGTAGTACCCATCCCAATATGTTCACGGTCAGGGCTGTCTTCTTATCGACCACGCCTGCAAACCTGAAAAGATTTTTTATTAATTCCATTCGTTTTGTTTGTTTCGATTATTCAAAAAACGAAGGAGGAACATAATGACCCTCCTTCGTTTAATCTCTATCATTCAATTTATTATTTCCCTAAAAGTTGGAATTCTGTACGGCGGTTGGCACTTTTACCTTCCTCAGTGTTGTTGTTGGCAATTGGTTTATCAGGGCCGTTACCCACTATCACGAACCGGTTCGGATCAAAACTGTAGGTTTTGACAAGATAATCTGCCACCGATTTGGCACGTTTGTACGAAAGGTCCCTGTTCATCGGGGCACTACCGACATTATCGGTGTTCCCTTCAATCCTTACCTTCATCCCTGCAAATTCGACAGACAACTGTCCGAGTTGGCTTTCAATTTTTGATTTCATCTCTGGGGTAAGTGCAGATGATCCGGTGGCAAAATTGATAATAATCGGTTTTGTGGCCACAGCAGGAGCTTTTGTTTCAGCAGCAGTAGGAGCTTTGAATTTAACTTGTCCTTCAGCTGCATGGCTTTCACCTTGCAGGTCATTGATTGATTGTACAATAGCCGGATAAGAAGCTTCAGCCCACGAAACGATGTTTGTGAGTTTGTTGCCGTATCCGGTTTTATATACCCGTGCCATTTTTGTATAGAGCTGCTGGCCGGTTATCCCTGCATAATCGGTGCTCAATCCAAAGAAATTGACATTGTCGCCATAGGTTGCAAAATGGATCTTTTTCATCCCATTCAGGATGGTAGTAGCATCATCCGGAACTTCAAACGCTGTTTTGTAAGTTTGGGCAGCTTTGGCCATTTTGGCCGGGTCTTTCATTTCTGAATTGGCCATAAGCCATGCCCTGGAAAGTTTCACGAAAAGATCCTTTTTCTTCTCCAGAACCTCTTTACGTGCGATAAACCCATCCATGATGATATTGGGTAGCAAATCGGTACTGGTCAAAACTTTGGAAGACCTTGCCTTGAGGCACTCCTCGTCATCGGGTGACCAGACTACAGTAGCATCAGCATTCCCCGTTGTAAATGCGGTTTTTGCGGCTGACGGGTCGCCCATTGGTAAAATTTGGACATCGGCCTCTGTCAATCCACCGGCTTCGAGCGTTGCATGGAGTAGGGTATTGCTGGGCCAGCCAAGTGCACATGCAATCTTTTTCCCTTTCAGGTCAGCAACGGTATTGATCTTTGCGTCAACAATAAACACATCGGCACCGCGCGAGTCGTCAATTTTGAGGAACTGCACAACCGACATTTTGGCAAGGTCACTGCTGCGGTCCATCCCAATCGGAGATATATCAGTGGTCGTAAAAATGAAATCGAGGTCGCCGTTTTTCAGTGCATCGTTTAATTTCTGCATATCGTCCATACGGATGGCCTCGAAAGAGACACCAAACTCTTTGTACATTCTCGAAGTTTTATTCGGGGCAGCCCCCCCGTTCATGTCGATTCCAGGTGCAAAACCGACAAAGTTGTTAAATCCTGCACGCAGGTCTGCCCTGTTGCCTTTCGAAGCTTTGTTCATATAGGGATAGCCGAAATAAACACCGGATCCTATAGCACCAAGGAGGATGATCAGTACGATCAATTGAAATCCAAAAGTCCAGTTTTTTGGGAATCCGGGAATCGAAGCTCCCGGTTTGTTTTGATAATCAGTTGCCATTTTGTGTTTTCCTTAAAGTTATGTTGTTGAAATTTAGTAGTATGTATTAAAATATGTCACCTAGGGGACCAGCAGCTGTTTTTTCGTCCCGCGTCAGTTTGTGGTTTGGATTGGCAATTTTGGCCGCATTGGGGACCACAATTTGACCTGCATCCAGTTTATTGCCAATTGCCAGTAATTTGTCATAAGCCTCATCACTATCGAAATTGAATCCAGTTGTATTCCTTTCGAGGTCTTCGAGGTTCTGTGCAGTCATGGCAAGATCCTCCGATATACGACCGGCAACAAATTCAAGGGCATACTCCAATTTCCAGTTCTGACCACCGGGACCGAGAATCTCTTTGAGGATTGCAGTTGCACCACGTGATGCAGCAGCCATTTCCCAATCCTTCTTCATAATGTTGATGCTCTCTTCAAAATCTTTGATCTTATTTTCCAGAAGGGTCGCACCAATGGCCAGTTTACGGTCGAGGTTGGCAAATATGTTTGAACGTGCCGCATATTTGGTTGTCCATTCAATGTTTTTCTCAAGTGTGGTATTCGTTCGTGTACCTGCCGAAGTGGCGTTGATGAATTTTTGCTGAAGTTCGACGTACTCATCTGTTTCCTTGATGGCTTCTCCTTTATCAGTGACCATTTTGTCCATGATCGCCTTGATTTCACCTGCCTTCTTTGTCTGTTTCTGAACTTCGAGCTTGGCGTTTTCAGCTACGGTCCGTGTTTCATTCGACATTTGTTCAAAATCTGTGCGAAGCTGTTTGATCTTGGCTTTATGTTTTAAGAATAGATCATGAGTCGCCCACATTTTGTCTTTTTGTTCGTCAAGTTCGTCAAAAGGATTCCATCGGATAATTGCCTTATGGAATGACCGTACGATGCGGCGGAACAACTTAAAGATAGCCGGTAAGAGCAAAATCAGGAGCACAACAGCCAAAACAGATGCAATGACAGCAAATACCTGGCTCAAAGCACTGAACACTGCGGGGATGATCCACCTGAACGTACCATATCCGATAATCCCAATGATGACCAGGCCAACAAATGCACCGATTGGCTTTTCACCTTTTCGCCAGTTGCCGATTGTCTCCTTCCCCTGTTCCATCAGTTTGGCATCATCGAAATACTTCATGATGGGCAGCTGGGTCACCGTTTTAGTTTCTGTTTCCATAGTTTTGTTGATCTTAAGTTATTTATAAAATTTTACAGATTCGCTTTTATCCCTGCTTCAATGTCCACAATACTCACAAGGACTTGTTCTTTTGCACCCCGAATGGCATTTATTTTCCGGTCGATATCGATAAACTGCGGGCCATATTTCTGGTCGATGGCAAGTAGTTGGTTGGAGGTCGCCATATCCTGATTCTGGAGATCCTGGATCTGTTTGGTCAGTTGCTGGATTTTGGAACGGATATCCTTAAGGTTTGCATCGAGGTTGTTCTTTTCCGTATCCTTTTCAGCCTGCAATCCCTGTTTTTTCGCATCACCTTTGCTTACTTCATTTTCAACTGTTTGTTGCACAAGGTTTTTGTAGAACAGTGCACTTTCAAGCAATTTGGCAGGTGTAAGTGATTTGTCCATTTTCTGGGCAATCCTGAAGACTGTTTTATAGACCTCAGGGCTGGGATTTTGCTTTTCCTCAAACAATGATTCCGTAAAGTCCAGGAAATCAAACCCGGGCTGGTTATTCTGGTTGATCAGGTTTTGGAGGCGCTGTACAAAGTCTTCCAGCAAAGGTTGTTCCTGACTGCCCGCTACCGGTGAAAGAGGGGCCGTATTGGAAACATAATTTGATTGTGTTGGTTTGTTTACCGGTTCCGGTTGAGGAGTTTGATCCTGCTGTGCATCGGTTTCTGCATCCCTGAAAAACAGTCGCTTGAAACTGAACCCTTTATCATTTTCAGCCATACCTTTTAGATTTTATGTGATTGGTCAAACGATTTACTAATTCATTACAAAAATAATTTATTTTTTGGCAGGAAGGTCTGAATGTCCGAATTAAGTAATTGACCTAATCATTAATCACCATTTCAATCACCTTTTCTTACAGTGAGTGCACAAATGTATTTAACGATTTAATATTGTTTTAAACGAAATGGCTAAGGATCAGTACACCCACCAATCCGATAACACCTATTGTTGTTTCCATAACAGTCCAGAGCCCGAATGTTTGCTTTATAGATGTATTGAAATACTCTTTGAACAACCAAAACCCGATATCGTTGAAATGGGAAAGCATCAGGCTTCCGGCACCGCAAGCGATGACCATCAATTCGGGTGAGACATTAGTTCCAACAATCAGTGGTGCCGTTAATCCTGCTGCCGTGATACAGGATACTGTGGCAGAACCTATTGTAAAACGTATCAATGTGGCGACGCACCAGGCCAGGACCAAAGGGGACAAGCTAAAACCGTTTGCCACATGTTTTATGTATTCGGCAGATCCGCTGTCGGCCAAAACCTGCTTAAAGGCGCCACCCGAAGCTATGATCAAAAGGATCATGGTCACACTCGACGACGAATCCGCCAGGGTCTTCATCAAATCGGGCATCTTTTTTCCCTTTCTGATCCCCAGCAAATAGATGCCGATAAAAACCGATGCAAAGAGGGCAATATTCGGGTCACTGATAAATTTTAAAAATTTGTTATTGTTTGCCTCGGCTGGCAGCACCATTTGAATAACAGCTCCTGCAAGCATCAACAAAATGGGGCTAAGTGCTGTGAACAAACTTGCTGACAACGAGGGGAGCTCTTCTTTTTTGAATACTCGCGGTACAAATAAATTTGCAGGAGGAACAAGCTTCCACTTTGTATAAAATCTTGATAATATGGGTCCTGCAATAATAATGGCTGGAATTGCTACAATGATACCATACATTAATGTCAGGTTCGGATTGGCATGTAAAATTGCTGCGACCGCAGTTGGCGCCGGATGGGGTGGAAGAAACCCGTGAGTTACCGATAATGCTGCACAAAGCGGTAGTCCCAGATATATCAATGGAAGTTTTGTAGAAAAGGCAAAAGCGTAGATCAGTGGAATTAATACAAGAAAGCCTGCATTGTAAATCATTGGAAGACCGACAAGAAACCCCGTTATCATGATGGCAATCTGGATTTTTGATAATCCGAAAATATCGACCAACTTACTGGTAATCTGATAAGCTGCACCGCTCTCTTCCAACAGTTTCCCTAACATGGCCCCGAAGACGATAACGAGGGTAATGCTCCCCATTGTACTCCCAAGCCCGTCGGTGATCGATTTTAAAATTGACAATGCATCCATATTGTTCAACAACCCCACTGCAAATGAGGTAATCAGCAATGCCAGGAACGCATGGATTTTAAATACGGTAACCAGTAAAAACAGGAGCGCAATGGCAATGAAAATAATAATGAGCGGCATAATTAGTTGTAAGTTTGATATTTGAAAAATACATAAGTAATGTGAACAATTAAATGTCATACTTAAAAACCTCTAACTCCAAAAAGGGAGTATTGATTTTCAGGTAGATACAGAAACTCACCTATTCGGGATAGGGGTATAATCGCGACACAATACAATTTCCAATACTAAATAATCAATATCTGACGAAAGTAGGATTTTTATCCTTAAAACAAAAACTCCGGGCAGTTTTAATCTGCCAGGAGTTTCAGAACAAAATTATTGTCAAAAAAATCTGGTTAATAGAATTTTCTGAACCCAATGATTTTCCGGACCTCTTCCAATGTTTTTGATGCCGATTCACGGGCTTTTTCTGCCCCGTTTTTTGCAACTTTCGAGAGATAGGCATCATCACGTGCAATATCTTCGATCCTGGTCCTGATCGGGTTTGTAAAGTTGACGATATCTTCTGCCAATTGTTTTTTGAGGTCGCCATAGCGGATTGAGCAGTTTTGATAAGCCGCATCAAAATGAGCTACAGTATCGGGGGTCGAAACCACCTCCATTAAGGTAAAGAGGTTTTGGATCACATCAGGCTTTTTCTGGTTCATTTCGGTTGGACCAATATCTGTAACCGCCTTCATCACTTTTTTACGGATGCTGGATGGGGATTCTGCTAAGGAAATGGCATTTCCTGTCGATTTTCCCATCTTGCCAGACCCATCAAGGCCAGGAATTTTTACCATGTCCTGACCTTCAAATGTATAAGCTTTTGGGATCGGAAAGGTTTCGACATTGTACATGCGGTTAAACCTTCGGGCAAATGTACGTGCCATCTCCAGGTTTTGCTCCTGATCTTTACCCACAGGGACGAGGTGGGCCTTGTGGATGATAATGTCGGCAGCCATAAGTACCGGGTAGGTCAGCAAACCTGCATTGACATTTTCGGGCTGCTCACGGGCTTTGTCCTTAAAGGAGGTTGTCCGTTCCAATTCCCCGAGATAGGCATTCATATTTAATAGAAGGTAGAGTTCGGGAATTTCAGGGATGTCACTCTGGATGAAAATTGTCGCTTTTTCCGGGTCGATCCCACAGGCAAGGTACTCTGCCAAAACCTGTTTGACATTGCTGTGCAGGTCACCCGGCGTTGGATGAGTGGTAAGGGAATGAAAATCTGCAATAAAGAAAAAGGTCTGGTGCTGGTGCTGCATCTCGATGAAGTTTTTGACTGCTCCGAAATAATTTCCGAGATGAAGGTTTCCTGTCGAGCGTATCCCGCTTACTACTGTTGGCATTTGAATCTCTGTTGTTTAATTATATAAAATATCCCCGCAGGAACGATAAGCTCCTGAATTGAGTGTGCAAAAATAGCAAAACCGATGGAAAAGATACCGTTATTCTTCCAATCCGGCAATTTCGTAATTTTCCGGATTGATCAAAGGTTCCCCTTTGTACCTGAGCAATAGCTGGGCGATGGCCAATGTGTCCTTTTCGCAATAACGGGCAATCCTTTTAATATCTGAAGTGCCGTAATAAATACCGGCCACCTGGCTTCCGTCGATATCGTCTTTTGGTGTCGGGATATTAAAAACGGTACAGAGCAATTCGAGCGACGAATAATGTTTGTAATCACCAAATTTCCAAAGCTGGAGTGTGTCGAGCATGAACTCCTTGATTTCCCAGGGTTTGGCACCAGCTATATCTAAGATCGAAGGTAGAGGCAACCCATTGATTAACAATCTTCTTGCAAGAAATGGAAAATCGAATTCCTGTCCGTTATGGGCACACAATTTATGTAATGGATTGGCCATGAAACTATTCAGCAATTCAGAAAACCCAATCAGCAATTCTTTTTCATTATGGCCAAAATAGGACTTGACACGATAGGCCCGCTCCTTCCCTTTGCGAAAGATTTTGCCGGCCGAGATGCAAACGATCTTTCCAAATTCGGCATAAATGCCAGCCCTGCCATACAGCTCTTCGGGCGTTTCGCCCTCTTTCCCGATCTGGCTGGCTTTCTTCCGCCACAATCTTTGCAGGTTATCCGGTGCAACATCCAGATTTTCATATTGCGGGACTGTCTCAATATCAACAAACAAAACATTTTCAGGTAATAATTTCTCAAGCATAACGATCTGGTTTAAGAGTTGTCGTGCAAATGTTTTTCAATGTATTGTGTGATAATGTCAATGGCAACTTTATTGTTACCCCCTTCGGGTACAATGATGTCAGCATATCGTTTAGTCGGTTCGATAAACTGGAGGTGACTTGGCCTCACAGTGTCTTCATAACGGTGTAGTACTTTAATGACATCCCTTCCCCTTTCGATAATATCGCGCATGATCACCCTCGACAACCTGACGTCAGCTTCACAATCGACAAATATTTTAATATCCATCAGGTCGCGCAAATCTTTGGGGAAAAGGCATAGAATCCCTTCAACGATAATAACCGTATGAGGATTGATCAAAACGGTATCTTCGGACCGGGTACAAGTGAGGTAGGAATATTCGGGTTCCCGGATACTTTCCCCGTTTTTAAGCTTCTTGATATGGTCGATCAGCAACTCAAATTCGATACTATCGGGATGGTCAAAATTGATCTGTTGCCGCTCTTCAAGTGGCAAATGACTGTTGTCGCGATAATAGGCATCCTGTGAGATGACTGCCGCATCTCCATTTTTTAATCGGGCGATAATCTCATTGACCACTGTTGTTTTCCCTGATCCTGTTCCTCCGGCTATTCCTATAATTAGCATATAATCAATTAATTATGATAATACTGTATTGGTTGGCATTGTATTGGCCTGAACAAATGTCCCCATTGTAATCCTGAATGAATCGCCAACGGCAACAGTTGATTCGATATTCAAAATTAAGGAATTATTCTGTTATCAACGATTTTTTATTCAAAATCAATATCTTTGTGTAATCTGAAACAAAATTAATTATCATTTATATGATTAATCATACAGTGCTTTTTAAACTTAGGGAGTTTAATAGCGAAGACCAGAAAGGGGTGGTCAGGGCAAAGTTGGAACATTCATTGATTGCATTAAAGGATAAAATAGATGTTCTGAAATACATTCAGGTTGGCCAGAATATCGAATTC
>TBL_comb47_HYPODRAFT_10006790_pt1 | contig 12265 bp, 9 predicted proteins | sample TroBogypolimnion_40_FD_10682 | JGI IMG/M metagenome (IMG submission 10682) | reverse complement strand
CAACGACTTAGGGAAAGATTCCTAAGTCGTTTTTCTTTCTGTGTAGTTGGTGTGTAGTACATATCACCACTAAACCCCAATAGATATATAGCTCTAGCTTGGAGCAATGAACTAATTGTAGATTGTGGTGTGCTGTGTTTTTACGATACAAATTTAAGGTGACTATGCAGGTTTTACTGTAACGGCAACCTTAAGCTTGTGGTCGGCGCCACCATGAATGACCCCGCGAATCGGGGATACATCAGAATAGTCTCTACCTTGAGCAAGATGAATATAGTCTTCGCCAGGTGTGCCGTAACCCCAGCGATTATTTGTCGGATCTAGATCACACCAGGTACCTGGGCACAGTTGTCCATCAGGGTCAATTCTTGGAGCATAAATTGAAACCCACGCATGAGATGCATCACCACCAATCAGTCGAGGTTGTCCAGGAGCTGGAGTAGTCAAGATATAGCCACTTATATACTTTGCAGGTAAACCAATGCTGCGCAATGAGGCGATCAAAATATGAGCAAAGTCTTGGCAAACGCCCTCACGCTTAGTTAGCGCCTCAAGAGCTGGTGTGTTTATGTCGGTACTTCTACTCACGTAATGAAATTCACTATAGATACGACGCATTAGATCAATTGCGGCATCTAAGATAGGTCTGCCATTGGTGAAATTAGCGCGTGCGAATTCCGAAAACTCTGGGCGTAAGGCAATAAAAGGAGACGTGAATAAAAATTCAGAGGCGCTATCCCATTTGGTATTTGAATGGTAGCGAAAGTATTCGCGTACCATTTCCCAGGCGGGCGTATCTGCTGGTTTCGGTTCTACAGACGATTTTGGTTTTGTTTCAATTAGAGACTTTGCTGAGATGAGAAGCTCGCTATGTCTATTTTGTAACGAAAAAAATGTGCTCACATTACCATAGCTATCAATACGCTCATCACTCCAGTCTGGAGTCAGATTCACATTAATCTCTGTCTTAAGCACTTGCTGAGTTTCGAGGCTAGCAGGCTTGAGATGGGCAAGATGTTGGGCTATCTCTACGCTGGGATCATATGAGTAGTGGGTATCGTGAGTAATTTCTAGCAGCATATTAAGTTCTTAGATTTGTACGCTATATTCATTTGTATGGATTAGATTGAAATAACGCGCGCTAATTTCATCGGAAACATTCCAGGCAGTTTGCGAGGTATTTCGTAGGCAATTTAGGAGTTCTGTGAAATTACCAAAACCATCTGCCGAAGATAGGGTATTTAAATCATAGTCCTTTAGATTTTTCACGCTACGAGTCAGTTCATCGGGATTGTCACGCTCAGTCCTAGCTAATTTAGAGAGTCTCGCTCTTAAGGCCTTGGTAACCCATGCTAAAGAACGTGGATTCTCATCATCTAAAACTAAAAGACTCACTAATGGGGCAATTTCTCGACTTTGCTGATGCTGGGCATGAAAGGTAATCGTGCTATCAAACAAATGGAGGAGAGCGGTATAACCTGAGCTATCTACATTTGGATTAAATAAAAGGCCAGCAGTGATCGCCGAATCAAAAGCATTTGTTAAAAATGATAGGCGCTCAATATGGCGCCCTATGGATAGTAATTGCCAACCGTCATCACGGGTCATTCGATCTGTTTGGGCACCTGTTATGGCTGCTAAGTTGCTACTAGCACCATTTAGTGCATCAATTGCGAGCGAAGATGAGAAATCATCAAAAGTATTTGCCTTATGACAGTCTTTATTAAACTTCTCTAAGCAAAGATTGATAGTGCTCCATTGTTCTATTGATAATCGTTCCCTGACATTGGATGCTGTACGTTTCATTGCGCTTAAATTAAATCCTACGCTAGTGACATTATCACTACCATTAAGTGAATTAATAAGCGTCCTCTCAAAAATGCGATGACGAATATCGCCCTGATCAAAGTTGCCTGGAACACCATCTGGTACTAAACCATACTGATGGCAAAGAGTCTCAAGCCATATCCATATGGGGCTAGATGGAATATATTCACTATTAATCTTTTCAAGATAAAGCTTAGCAAGGCGTACTAAATTCTCACTACGCTCTGTATACCGACCAAACCAGTAAAGATTTTCAGCAGCACGGCTCGTGACTAAGCGCTTACGCATCACAATCTCTTTATTTTGAATTGCTTGCTTAAGATTTGCTTCCGTCTCTTTGGTATGAGAAGGGTTTTGTACCCAAACATCGGCGCTACTACCACCTCTTTGCATAGAGGCAACCTCAGATTCATTAGAGGCAATGCGTGCTAAGCCGCCAGGTAAGACTTGCCAGCTTTGAGAGCCATTGCTCAATGCAAATACTCGCAACATGTAAGAGCGTGGCTCTATAAGGGATGCGTCATTAAGGTTAAATGCGTTTAGCCAGGTCGGCATTTGTGCTAATGGAATATAGGTTTGAACGGTATGCTCGTCAGGCTGACGCGTGATCCTTCCTACCCACTCATCTAGCTGGGCTTGAGTCAAATTGCCCCCTAAAGTAGCTTCATAATTTTGATGGCCAGATGCAAAAGGATAGGTGGGCTTGATTGCAGCGTGGGTTAAGTTTGGTATGGCAGCTTCTAAAGCAGCACGTTCGCCACACCACCAGGTATCCATTGCGGGCAACTCAATTTTTTCATTGAGAAGACGCTCGCTAATTGCAGGTAGAAAGCCAAGCAATGCCGGCGACTCTAGAAAAGCGGAGCCAGGCGCATTTGCTAAGATCACATTGCCTGCTCGAATTGCCTGTAAAAGTCCAGGCACACCCAATGTGGAATCAGAGCGTAACTCAAGCGGGTCTAAGAATTCATCATCAAGACGCTTGAGTAGAATATCAACAGGCTCTAAACCCCGTACAGTCTTCAAAAATAACCGTTGATCACGAACAGTAAGGTCGCCGCCTTCAACTAATGTAAGCCCCAAGTAGCGCGCTAGATAAGCATGTTCAAAGTAGGTCTCGTTATAAGGGCCAGGTGTTAGTAGTGCTATATGGGCGTTTTGTCCTGCAGGACTTTCAACTTTTAAAGTATCAATAAGATCGCGATACGCATTAGTGAGAGGGGCGATTTGCATTCGCTCATATGCTTTTGGAAACTGCCGACTAATTAAATTACGGTTCTCTATTAGATAGCCTAAACCAGATGGTGCTTGTGTGCGCTGAGAAATAACTGACCATTTTCCATCAGGCGCTCTGGCTAGATCAAAGGCGATAATATGAAGGTGTTTATTACTTTTGAGTTGGGCTCCATGCATGGCGCGAAGATACCCTGGGTGACCATGTATCAGTGCAGGGGGAATTAAACCCTCTTTGAGTAAATGCTGTGGCCCATAAACATCAGAAATAATCGCTTCTAACAGCCGGGCTCTTTGTAAAACTCCAGATTGAATTTCTTGCCAAGATTCTGGATTAATGATGAGTGGAAATAAATCTACCGACCAGGGACGCTGTGGACCAAATTCATCGGCATAGACGTTGTACGTGATTCCATTATCACGAACTTGTCTATTGAGTTCTTGGGTTCGCTGATCAAGATCGGCCAAACCAGAAGGCTCTAGCTGCTCAAAGAATGTTTTCCAATGTGGAAGTAGGGCGGTAGAGTGGCCACGTAATTCATCAAAATGGCCCTCATATGCTTTTGGGGAGAGGCGAGCAATCTCATCCGTTAGGGATAGGTTGTCTGCAGCTTTCAAAGGATTGGCTTGAGAAGAGTCCACAAGTTATTGTCTCATCGACGCATATCGAGCGTAAACGGAAACTCTCGACTAGCCTGTAGATCAATATTGGCTACAATTCCCTCGACCGTTCCTGGAGTATGACCCATACGGAAGAAACGAGATAAGCGGCGGCTCTCAGCCTCATAGGCATTAATTGGGAAGTTATCGTAATTACGTCCGCCTGGATGAGCCACATGATATTGGCAACCACCAACGGAACGCTTCATCCAGGTATCAATCATGTCAAATACCAGCGGGACGTGTACACCAATACTGGGGTGTAAGCTAGAAGGCGGATTCCAAGCTTTGTAACGCACACCTGCAACATATTCGCCAGCAATACCCGTTGGCTGGAGCGGTAAAGGTTCACCATTACAGGTAATCGTATAACGACTTTGATTTAAGCCGGTAACGCGAACTTCAATTCTCTCAATAGATGAATCGACATAACGGGCGGTGCCACCAGCCGTGCTTTCTTCGCCCATCACATGCCATGGCTCAAGACCATTACGCAAAGTAATTTCAGTACCCATAGTTTGCACTTGACCGATGAGAGGGAAGCGGAATTCTAGGTGGGGCGCAAACCATTCTGGCCTGAATTCATAACCATGGGCTTGCATTTCTTCAATGACATCATCAAAGTCCATCTTGATAAAGGTTGGCAAGAGACAGCGATCATGAAGCTCCGTGCCCCAACGAGTCGCAGGGGCGATATAAGGCTCATCCCAGAAGCGAGCAATCAAAGCGCGAATCAGTAGCTGCTGAACAATGCTCATTTGTGCATGTGGAGGCATTTCAAATGCGCGAAGTTCAAGTAAGCCCAGGCGCCCTGTCTGACTATCAGGCGAATACATCTTATCAATGCAGAACTCACTACGATGAGTATTACCAGTTACATCAATCAAGATATTACGTAAGGTACGATCAACTAACCATGGTGGCATGCTCGAACCATATTTTTTACGATTTTCGTGAATCTCTTTAAGAGCAATTTCTAACTCATAGAGTTGATCATTGCGGGCTTCATCTACACGAGGCGCCTGGCTGGTAGGCCCAATGAACATTCCACTAAAGAGATAGCTCAAACTCGGATGGTTATGCCAATACAAGATCAAGCTTGCTAATAGTTCTGGCTTACGCAAGAAGGGACTATCTATGGGAGTAGCGCCACCCATGACAAAGTGATTACCCCCACCAGTGCCAGTATGGCGACCATCAGCCATAAACTTTTCGGCTGAGAGGCGAGATTCAAAGGCAGCTTTGTATAAAAACTCAGTATGCTCAACCAATTCATTCCAGTTATGTGCCGGATGAATATTGACCTCAATCACGCCAGGATCAGGAGTAACTTGTAAGAGTTTTAATCGAGGATCGCGTGGCGGCGGGTAGCCCTCAATCACAATTTGAAACTGAAGTTGTTCTGCAGTAGCTTCTACTGCTTCTAATAGATTTAGGTAGTCCTCTAGGCGAGATAGCGGTGGCATAAATACATAGAGCGCACCGTTCTTACCACCATGTTTATTTTCAGCATCAGGACCATTAGCTCGCATAGGGTCACGAGTCTCTACACACAAAGCTGTGCGAGTAATCCACGCAGCAGATTCTTGGCGGTTTGGATAACGTACTTCTTGCGACTGACTCCAAATTGTCTTGCCGGCACCAGATGTAGATTTATCAGCGCTTTGGCTTGATGCGAATCCAGAACTACTTCCAGAAGTAGCCTCACCTAATGACTTGGATTGTTGAATTATTGGAGTAGCGTGGGGTAATGGAGGTCTTGGGGCGAAAGGGTCTTGCTCGATCAGATATGGGTAATCAGCCTTATTAGTCCAAGGAAGTGAATCTAATGGCAAGCGGTATCCCATGGGAGAATCACCTGGTAGAAGGTACAGGCGATCGTCGCGGTAGAGCCAAGGACCCGTTTTCCAACTGGTATCAAAATAGTTTTGACCTTGCGCTGCTTCAATAGGTAAGACATAGCCAATGACAGAATCTAGCTTTTGGTTAAACACGCGCTTAAGACGAGTGCGTTCCATCTCATCATCTAGATTTGATTTAAATGGATCTACGTTGATGGGTAGCTTAGATTCACGCCAGAGATAATAAAAAACATCCTCATAGGCAGACTCAATAAATTTATCCGCTAAACCTAAATTTTTGGAGAGGGTGTATACAAATTTTTCAGCATCTTTGCTGGTGTATATGATGGGATCACGCTCATCAGCAAATAGTTTTGGGTTCTTCCAAATAGGTTGACCATCGGCACGCCAATAGATTGAAAGAGCCCAACGAGGAAGCTGTTCTCCCGGATACCATTTACCCTGTCCAAAATGTAAGAAGCCACCATCGCCATATTCTTTACGTAACTTTTCCACCAGCTCGGTAGCGTAGCCACGTTTTGTTGGCCCTAATGCATCGACGTTCCATTCACGTTCATCACGACCGTTAATGGAAACAAAGGTAGGTTCGCCACCCATAGTCAACCGCACATCACCAGCTTCTAATTTCTGATCTACTTGATGACCTAAATTAACAATGGCATCCCATTGATCCTCGGTATAAGGTTTAGTAACACGTGGCGCTTCATAGATACGTGTCACTTCCATTGTGTGTTTAAACTCTACTTCGCATTCATCAACACCACCTTCAATCGGAGCGGCACCAGAGGGCTCTGGGGTGCATGCAACAGGAATGTGACCTTCACCAGCAAAGAGGCCAGAAGTAGGATCTAAGCCAATCCAGCCCGCGCCTGGTAAATAAACTTCACACCAAGCATGCAAGTCTGTGAAATCTACCTCTGTACCGCTAGGACCATCCAGTGCTTTGACGTCTGGCTTTAATTGAATCAAATATCCAGAAACAAAGCGCGCAGCTAGGCCGCATAGACGTAATAGGTTAACCATCAACCAAGCAGAGTCGCGACAAGAGCCGCTGCGTAAATCAAGAGTTTCATCAGGAGTCTGAACACCAGGCTCCATACGAATCAAATAATCAATGTCTTTATGAACTTTTTGATTAAGAGCAACTAAAAAATCAATCGTTCTTTTTTCATTACGATCAACTGTTCTAAAATATTTATTCAGCGAACCATTACGCATTCTCCCTAGATAAGGACGCAACTCTTTTTTGAGTTCAGAGCTATAGTTAAAAGGATAGTTCTCGGCATCTGGCTCTAAAAAGAAATCAAATGGGTTATAGACCGCCATTTCAGTAACGAGGTCAACCGTAACTTTAAATTTAGTAGTCTTATCCGGAAATACCAAACGCGCCTGGTAGTTTGCAAAAGGATCTTGCTGCCAGTTAATGAAGTGACCCTCTGGTTCAATCTTGAGGGAGTAAGAAAGAATATGGCTACGGCAATGAGGGGCTGGACGAAGCCGAACTACCTGTGGTCCTAGCTCAACTAAACGGTCGTAGTCATATTCAGTAACGTGATGAAGGGCAGCGTGTATAGACATGTCAAAAGTCTATGGGTTACTGATTCATGCACCGTAATACAGCGCACAAAATTAGTGCAGATATTTGCACCATGCCCAGAACTAGGAAAAAGCGATCAAAAATAGGGCAGGATGCTCGGTTGAGTAATTTCAGAGGGAATAAGTTGTAGTTGTATTCACTATTGGAAGTGAGTATGCCTAAGCAAATTGCTCGAAATCATACTTAACTAGCTATTTAATATCAGGAGGAAACATGCATATATATGTCACTCGCAATATTACTGCCAGAATGCGTCGTTTTGATGGGACTGACCATGGCAGCCTGCCGTTGAATCCTGGAAAGTATAGGGCTAATAAAACAAATGATGGCGCACTAGAAATCCTGCAAGATGCCGGCGAGCCAGTTTATCTTCTTCCATTTATTTGGTGGGAAAAGATGGAGCTTGGAGATATCTTAATTGCAGCTTAAAAATAAACAATCACATTCCTTATGAACTACCAGTACATTAAAACTGAGCAAGCAGATCTCATTGCAACTATTCGCTTCAATCATTACAGTAAACGCAATGCTTTAAGCGAATGTTTGATTGAAGAAATGCATCACGCTTTAGAGGTATTTGGTAAAGAGGATGTACGTGTACTGGTTCTGCGTTCGGATCAAAAGAATAAAGTATGGTCTGCGGGCCATGATGTGATGGAGCTTCCTAGGTCAGACCGCGATCCATTGCCCGCTGATGATCCTGTGATGGTTTTACTCAAGTCTATTCGCGCCTTTAGGGCTCCAGTTATTGCGATGGTAGATGGCTCTGTTTGGGGAGCATCAACGGATTTAATTATGAGTTGTGATATTGCGATTGGGGATCATGACTCTACTTTTGCCATTACCCCTGCAAAACTTGGTTTACCCTATACAGCGAGTGGCATCTTACATTTCATGTCAAGAATGCCACTAAATGTCGTGAAAGAAATGTTCTTAACAGCCGATCCAATAGGAGCAGATAGGGCATTGCAAATCGGTATCCTTAATCACCTTTACGTTTCTGGTGAGCTCGAAGCCAAAACCTATCAAATGGCAAGGACTATAGCTTCACGTTCACCCCAGGCAAACTCTGTATTAAAGGCGCAGGCCCAGATGCTCTCAGATGCTGCAGTAATGAACCCCGCGGTTTTTGAACATCTTCAATCTCTACGAAAAAATGTGTATATGGGTAGCGATTATCGAGAAGGAATTACTGCGTTTTTAGAAAGGCGAGAGCCAGTATTTGGGCAGGCTTGATAGATGCTGCATAACTAATTCACATATTAATACCAGTTTTTAATTTATAAATTAATTTTATGACTACCGTAAAACAATGTATCGCGCAAAAATCTAATACTATCTTTTCCGTAAGATCGTCAGATCCTGTAGAAAATGTTTTATTACTGATGCGCGATCATCGGGTGAGAGCAATTCCAGTCATTGATGATGGTGATTTGGTAGGAATTGTTTCACAGGGCGATTGTGCAATTAAGGTATTGTTGCCTTTTAATAATCCTAAGCAAGTCCCCGTCTCAAAAATAATGACAAAAAACCCGCTTACTGTTGCACCTTCAAACTCATTAGAAGAGTGCATGGCAATTATGATTCACAAACATATCAGGCACTTGCCCGTGCTTGCAGAACAAAAGATGGTTGGGATTATCTCTGTCGGGGATACTGTAAAAAATATTATGGAGCACCAAGGTGATCAGATTAAGTTTTTGGAAACCTACATTAAAGGCCACGGAAGCTAAGCGTTACTTAAAGTAACGCTCATTCCCCTAAAATATTTTGGGGCAACGAAGTGCTAGATGGTTGTTCCATAAGCCCTTTATCTCTGGGTTTAAGTCATGGTAGGCCAATCAGAAATGAAAATATCAACCTTTGGCTTGATATTTTTTTGGCGCTATTAATCTCATGCTTTTTCTCTTATGTCTATAAGAACCCTACGGGTTTTTTGGCAATCAAGAGCATTAATAGTGCGCACCATATTAACGAATGCTGCACTCTAATTGATGAATTTCGCACTAAAGCAATGCAAACAGACTCGCTAGTGGTGCAAGTAGATGTCAGTATCAACCCTAATAAAAATATTTAATGGAGATTGATGGTGAGCAATCCTTTAGTACAACTTTCATTAGATTCAATTCATAAATCTTTTGCCAGCAAGGGCGGTCCAGTCCCCGTTCTTAACGGGCTCACATTTGATGTAATGGAGCAAGATTTTCTGAGCATCATAGGGCCTAGTGGCTGCGGAAAGTCTACCATCTTCAATATCATCGCCGGTCTGCTTGAGGCTGATAACGGCAGCATGATCTATCGAGGCAACAAAATTCAAAGCCTAAGGGGTAAGGTGGGCTACATGATGCAAAAGGACTTGCTATTCCCATGGCGCACGGTTCTGGAGAACGTCATGCTTGGGTTGCGGGTGCGGGGTGAGGATGATACTAATGGTGTTGAAAAGGCAAGAGACTATCTCAACACTTTTGGTCTATCCGGATTTGAAAAAGCCTATCCTCAGACCCTTTCAGGAGGCATGCGACAGCGCGTTGCTCTCATTCGCACTCTTTTAATGGACCCTGACATTCTGTTGTTGGATGAGCCATTTTCAGCTTTAGATTATCAAACCAGGCTTTATCTCGAGAGTGTTTTATTGGATGCGGTAGCCAAGTTCAAAAAGACGGTCATTTTGGTTACTCACGATATTGATGAGGCAGTTGCCTTGTCTAAGCGGGTAGTAGCTCTCAGTACTAGACCCACCATCGTCAAAAATGTGCATCAAATTGAGATTGAGCGCTCCTCGCCAATAGAAGCACGTTCCCATAAAAATTTCGGCGAGTACTTTCATCTACTTTGCTCTGAGTTAGATATTCAAACCAGAAAGGATGAAGTGGTATGAGGCAAGAAAAGCATCTATGAGTCAAATGCTAGACACAAGTCTTGGAAAGTCCCTCATCCAAATCCTATCGGTTGTCATTTTCTTTGCAATTTGGCAAACATTGGCAGAGTTTGGTCTTATCTCTGAGTTCTTAATTGGAACGCCATTTGGAATTTGGAAGCGTTTCATCGCGAGCGTTATGGATTACTCGCTATTTATTGATACTGGATATACGCTCTGGGAAGCTTTGCTAGGATTTGTCATTGGCACTTTGGTTGGAACAAGTATCGGCCTTTTACTTTGGTACTCGAAATGGGTCTCCCAAATTGTGGAACCTTTTATTGTGGCAATCAATAGTGTTCCCAAAATTGCTTTGGCCCCAATTATCTTGCTTTGGTTTGGTACTGGCTTAGGGGCTAAGGTTGTATTGGTTGTCTCAATGACAGCCATCATTGCCCTCATTGCAGCCCATCAAGCTACCAAAGAGGCGGATAAAGATTTGCAATCCTTGCTGTACTCAATGGGTGCCGATCGTAAGCAAATATTCCGTCAGGTGGTTGTGCCTTCATCTATGCCAGCGATTGTTTCCAACTTTCGTATCAACGTAGGCTTTGGATTGGTTGGTGCAGTTGTGGGTGAATTTATTTCATCTAAAGCAGGTTTAGGCCACATGATTTACAACGCCTCAAGCTTGTACGAACTCAATTCTGTTTGGGTTGGCTTATTCATGCTCATGATCGTTGGATTCTTTCTTTATCACTGCATTGATTCCCTGGAGCGTTTCTTATTTCCATGGCGAAATGATGCAGGACGTACACAAATTCGGATGTAATTTTTTAATAATCTCACGGAGGTTTTTCATGAAATCGATTTACAGAAGGCTACAAGTTAGCATTGCTGCGTTAGTCATCGCTGGAATGTCCTTTAGTGCCGCAGCTGAAGTAAAGACGGTCACTATCTCTCAGGCATTTCAGTCAATGTTGTACCTACCACTTTATGTTGCAATTGATAAAGGCTTCTTTAAAGATCAGGGATTAAGCGTAATTAAAGAAACTGCAGGATCTCCTACTGCAGCTTTATCTTCAGTCCTATCAGGAAGCTCGCAATTCTCTATTCACGGTCCTGAGTGGACTGCCATTGCCGCTTCTAAGGGCGCCAATGTCGGCGTGATTAGTAATGCAGTTAATGGCGCGGCGGTATGGATTGCAACGGCCCCTGATGTCAAATTTACAAGCATTAAAGACATCAAAGGCCAAAAAGTAGTGACTGGTTTGATGCCAACAACAAGTACTTCTTTATTTCTAAAGTTGCTTAAAGAAAACGGTATGAGCGATAAGGATGTCGATATGATCCAAGTTCCTTTGGGTACAGAACCGGCGGCCCTATTAGGCGGTCAAGCTAAAGTGGCAGTGTTGTATGAGCCAGGTCTTGATCAAGTGGCAATCAAAGGGATGAAGGTTGTTTTGGGTTTCCCAAAAACGTATGGTCCTTACGCCTTCTCTTCCATTACCGCAATGAAGACGGTTGATCCTGTATCTGCTCAGAGAATGGTGAATGGTATGGAAGTTGCGCTTCGTTTTATGGCCAAAGATCCTAAGGGTGCTATTGAGGTTGCTAAGAAAGAATTTCCAACTCTCGATCCCCAAGTTGTTGAGAATGCAGTAACACGCATGATGAGCGAGAACGTGTTTCCTAAGAGCGTTCAAATTACTCCTGCAGCACTCAAAATTTCAATGGATACCCAAATTGCTTTAGGTAACCTAAAAGAGCAGCCTGTTTTTGAGAACTTCATTAACGAAACTTATATACAGAACGCTATAAAACTGAAGTAATTACTGTCATTAATCTATCTGGGGCGTGTTTTTTGCGCCCCATTTCTTTGAATAAACTAAAAATTATGAAAAACACAATTGGACTGACTGAGGCTTGTAACTTAATAGCCGCCAATCAATTAAAGCCTGTCGATGTATTGCAGGTATCTTTTGATAAGGCTAATGAAGTAGAGCCAGTTCTCAAGGCTTTTGTCTCAAGAGCTTCAATGGACTCAATGGCAAAGCAAGTAAAGCCTGGCCCACTCTCAGGAATTCCGATTGCTGTTAAAGACATTATTAATACCGCTGATCTTCCAACGACTAATGGTTCGCCAATCTATAAAGATAAGACTCCTGCTGAAGACGCAGCAATTGTTAAAAAGATTCGTAGTCTGGGCGGCGTAATTTTTGGAAAGTC
>TBL_comb47_HYPODRAFT_10006789_pt1 | contig 12266 bp, 10 predicted proteins | sample TroBogypolimnion_40_FD_10682 | JGI IMG/M metagenome (IMG submission 10682) | reverse complement strand
GGCGGCGTGGGCGACCACGTTGCTGGGGAACAGGTGCAGGGCGATGTCCCAGCCGCTCTTGGCCTGGGCCAGGGCGACGCCGGGGTGGGCGTTGGTCAGGTTCAGCCCGGACCCCGGCTGCACCCAGTTGGCGATGCCCAGGCCGATGAACAGGGCGATGGTGGTGACGATTTCAAAATAGATGAGCGCCTTGCCGCCCATCCGGCCTACGGCCTTGATGTCCCCTGTCTGGGCGATGCCCACGATGATGGTGGAGGCCAGCAGGGGCACGATCAATCCCTTGATGAGGCTGATGAAAGCCTTGGACAGGAACCGGAACAGCTTGTTCATGAACGGGAACTGGTCGGCCGGGAGGAAGCCGCCCAGGATGACGCCCAGGATGAGGCCCAGGAAAATCCAGAAAGTGCTGGATAGGTACCAGGGCTTCCTGGGCCGGACGGGGGTGTTCACGGATGCTTGCATGGGTGGTCCTCGCATGGGGGTTATGGGGTGGGTTGCAGAGCGGGGCAAATGGACTCCGGCCACGCCAACGCCGGGCCATGGCCGGTGACTGCGGCAGGATGGAACAGGGGCGCGGCTCGCGCCTTTTCATTCTGGGTCAGGGCCCAGACTTCGGGGGATCCGAGTCAATTGCAGCCATCGTGCCAAGCTCTTGTTTTTCATGTGTTGCGAGAAGACAACTTAATTGTTTCCAATATAAAACGCGTATTTAGTTATAGATATATATAGATGGGCGCGGCGTCAAAGGGCCATAACCACTGGCATCCGGGATCCGGGTCAATGCGGGCATTTTCGTTATAACTAAAGGAATCTGGTTGCTGTTCCGGATGAACAAAGGTCATAGGGGTTCGGCAGGGCTGATTCCGATTAAGATAGACTTGCTTGATTATCCGAGGTAGCCGGCTTCGCCTCCGCGGTCACCCGCCCATGCCGTCTTCGGTCAAGGAGCCCTGCGCCGTGCTCAGCATTCTCTCCGGTCTGCTTTCCTCCCTTTCCTACGCGGCGAGCGATCTGTTTTCACAGAACGTCACGAGGCAGACCCGTGTGCTCACCCAGATGGTGTGGGTGCTCGCCACCGGCGTGGTCGTCATCATGCCCATCGCCATGCTCGTGGACGGAATGCCGAAGGGCGAGGCGCAGTGGCACGCCGCCGGCTTCGCCGCCCTGGCGGGCGCCCTCTACTTCTTCGCCTTCTTCTGTCTGCTGCGGGCGCTGACCACCGGAGACCTCGGTCTGGTCTCGACCCTCAACGCCTTGCAGGGCGCCTACGTGGCCGTGACCTTCATCCTGCTCGGAGCAAAGGTCACGCCCCTCCTTGCGGTGGCTCTGAGCGCGTGCATCCTGGGCGGCCTGTGCACCTCCTTCCAGGGCCGCGCCAGGACGGTGAAGGGGGCACCCTGGGCCCTCGCCAGCGGCCTCATGTTCGCCGCGGTGATGGTCTGCTACCACGCCGCAGGCGCGATCAGCTGGCTTGCGCAGTCGGCCATCTCCCGTAGCGTCTCGCTCCTCATCGCGCTTCCGGCCGCCCTGCTCACCGGTCGCATCCACGTTCCCGCGAACCTCCGTGGGCGCGCCATCGGAGCTGGTCTTCTCGAACTGGGCGGGCTGGTCCTGCTCACCATCGCGGTCGCCATCGGCCCGCCGGCGGTGGCCGGCGTCACGACGACACAGTTCGGCACGTTCGCCGTGCTGCTGGGCTGCGTGGTCCTGCACGAACGCCCCAGGCCCCTCCAGTGGGCGGGGATCGGCTGCACCTTTGCCGGCGTTAGCCTGTTGGCCGCCATCGGGTAGGCATGTGCCATCTGAGCGTTCCCTCGATTGGCCAGGGGCGACCGGAGCTGGCCGGGCCGGGGGGTGGCGCCCGGTCAGGCCCGCCCGAGAACTTCCGCGACCCGGGCCCCTTCCAGTTCCAGGGCCATGGCGATCTCATCCAGCCGGGCCGGTCAGTGGAGCATCACCCATGGCACGGTGATCAGGAAGAAGGCCCCCATGAAAACCACGCCGAAGATGGTTCCCAGCTTCCAGTAGAGCGGCCCGGGCAGGAACCCGGAACCGAAGTAGACCGGACTCGGGCCGGTGCCGTACGGGGTGATCACGCCCATGATGCCCAGCTGCAGGCAGAGCAGCAGGGCCATGCGGTCCACGGGCATGCCCGGGATGGCGGCGCCCACCGCCAGGAGCACCGGCAGCACCGCGGTGACGTGGGCGGTGACGCTGGCGAACAGGTAGTGCAGCAGGAAATTCACCACCAGCAGGACCACCAGGGCCTTCATGACGGTCATTCCGCCCAGGTGCTGACCCACGGCGGCGGCGAACCACTGGATGAAGCCCACCCGGGACAGGCCGTCGGCCAGCGCCACCAGGGTGGCGAACCAGGCGTAGGTGTTCCAGGCGTCCTTGTTCTGCATCATCTCCGCCCAGGTGATCACCCGGGTCACCAGCATCATCCCGATCACCAGCAGGGCCACGGTGGTGGGGTTGATGAACGCGTCGCCGAAGATCCAGAGGGCGAGGGCGCCGGCCACGTAGACCAGCAGCAGCACTTCCTTCAGGGTCAGCCCGCCCATCCTGGCCAGTTCCCCGGCCGCCCACCGGGGCACCTCGGAGCCGCCCTTCACCGTGGGTTTTTCCAGCCAGTAGGCGAGCAGCGGCACGATGGCCAGCAGCAGGAGGCAGGCCGGCAGCGCCGCGTACAGCCACGGCATCCAATGGAGGTCGACCTTGACGGTCTTCCGGACCAGCTCCACGGCGAGGACGTTGGGGGCCAGGGCGGTCATGAACAGGGTGCTGGTGACGCAGGTGGAGGCGATGGCCACCCACATGAGGTAGGAGCCGATCCGGTGCATGGACGGGTCGTTGGGCTTCGATTCGAAGAGCGGCGGCAGGTGGCTGATGACCGGGAAGATGGTGCCGCCGCTGCGGGCCGTGTTGGAGGGGGTGAACGGGGCCAGGAGCAGGTCGGCGCCCAGCACGGCGTAGCCCAGGGTGAGGGTGCTGCGCCCCATGAGCTTGACCAGGGCCAGGGCGATGCGCCGGCCCAGCCCGGTCTTTTCGTAGGCCAGGGCGAACATGAAGGCCCCGAAGATCAGCCACACGGTCGGGTTGGCAAAGCCGGAAAGGGCCCAGGTCAGGGCCGCGCTGGAGGCGCTGAACCCGGGCTTGGCCAGCTGCTCCGGGCTGTAGAGCACGTACCGGGCCAGGATGGTGGCGGCGGTGAGCCCCAGCAGGCCGACCGCGCCTCCGGGCAGGGGCTCCAGGACCAGGGCCAGGATCACCGCGGCGAACAGGGCGAAGTAATGCCAGGCAAAGGGGGCGAGGCCGGCCGGCGCCGGCAGCAGGGCCAGGCCGATTCCGATCAGGGGGGGGATCAGGGCTTTCCAGGCTTTCATCAAGACCTCCTGCATCTCATTTGACGGTTCTATTTTTTCCATATTTGGCGATCGTTTAAATTTTTTCAATGGGTTTTATTCATTTTCAAGCAACAAGCTGTTTTCCTGAACCCTTATAACTTGAATAGCTTCAGAAATAATTGTTATGATATTTAATTACATTAATAATTATACTTAAAATCATTTCAAAAATTCACCATAACCAAAGTTATACCTCTTCGAAGGGACTGCTGGAACCCGAAAACATGCCATGAGGCCAGATCATCTCTATTTAATCGCTTTCGATCATGGAGACGATATGAAAAATAAATCATGGCACACGGATTGCTTTTAAGCCGCATATCGTTCTCATCTCGCGTCCACCCGCTCCTTAACCCTTGATCGCCCCGCTTTCCGCAGGCACGAAACGGTTTGTGTCCGTTTTTTGCGCGTAGCCGGCGGGACTTCCCCATTCACCCAACCCTCTCCAAGGAGAAACCCACATGAAACGCAGCTGCCTGATTTCGAAACCCCGGCTGGCCACCCCCCTGGTCTGCGCCGTGATGCTCGCCTCGTCGGGCCTGGCCCAGGCCCAGGCCACCCGCAAGGAACATGATTCCCTCGGCGACCGGCAGATCCCGGTGGCGGCCTACTGGGGCGCCCAGACCTCCCGCGCCATCGAGAACTTCCCCTTCAACACCCAGAAGCTCGAGCAGTTCCCCACCTTCATCGCGGCCTATGCCTACGTGAAGAAGGCGGCCGCCCAGGCCAACCACGAACTGGGCATCCTGCCCAAGCCCAAGCTGGACGCCATCAGCAAGGCCTGCGACGAGCTCATCGCCGGCAAACTGCTGAAGGAGTTCCCCGAGGACATGATCCAGGCCGGCGCCGGCACCTCCACCAACATGAACTTCAACGAGGTCATCGCCAACCGCGCGCTGGAGATCATGGGCAAGCAGAAGGGCGAGTACTCCTTCATGCACCCCAATGACGATGTCAACCTCTCCCAGTCCACCAACGACAACTATCCCACCTCGGCCAAGGTGGCCGTGGTCATGGAGATCGACCAGGCCCTCAAGAACCTGAAGGCCCTGAAGGCCGCCCTCGAGGCCAAGGGCGATGAGTTCAAGGACGTCATCAAGATGGGCCGCACCGAGATGCAGGACGCCGTGCCCGTGACCCTGGGCCAGGAGTTCTACGGTTTCGCCGACAACATGAATGAAGCCATCGAGCAGCTCCAGGACGCCCAGACCAGCTTCCTGCGGGTCAATCTGGGCGGCACCGCCATCGGCACCGGGCTCAACAGCCCCCCGAAGTACAGCGCCGTCTCCATCCAGAAGCTGGCCAAGCTCACCGGCTACGCCTTCACCCCCAACCACGACCTGGTGGGCGCCTCCTCGGACTGCGCCAGCTACGTCCGGATGTCCGGCGCCATGAAGCGCGCGGGCCTGGCCATGTCGAAGATCGCCAACGACCTGCGCCTGATGTCCTCGGGCCCCCGGACCGGTTTCTTCGAGATCACCCTGCCGGCCACCCAGCCCGGATCAAGCATCATGCCCGGCAAGGTCAACCCGGTGATCTGCGAAGTGACCTCCAGCATCGCCTACCAGTTGGCCGGGTTCGACACCACCGTGACCATGGCGGCGGAGCTGAGCAGCCTCGAGCTCAACCCGGTGGAGTGCATCATCGTCTTTGACGAACTGGTGGGCGCCAACCTGCTCGCCAAGTCCGCCGAAGTGTTCACCAGCAAGTGCATCACCGGCATCAAGGCCAATGCCGAACGCTGCCGCACCATGGTCAAGGGCAGCATCGGCCTGGTCACCGCCTTGAACCCGGTGCTCGGCTATGACAAGTCAGCCTCCATCGCCAAGGAATCCCTGGCCACCGGCCGTCCGGTCTATGACCTGGTGCTGGAAAAGGGCTGGCTGAGCAAGGAAAAGCTCGACGATATGCTCAAGCCCGAAAACATGACCCAGCCCCGGGATTGGCCGGTCCTGCAGTAGACCGCACCAGGCTCGCCGAGCGGAGCGGAAGGTCCCCGGGATCTTCCGCTCCTGTTCATAGACCCGGACCTGTTCCCTATTGGATACTGGATAAATGAAGTATTTCCTGGTGGTTCTTCTGGCCGGCCTGCTGGGGGTGATCCCGGCCCATGGCGAAATGAACGTCCGGCCGCCATCCCGGCCGGTCATCGTCGTCGGTGGCGACAAGAACTATCCCCCCTACGAGTTTCTGGACAAAGCCGGCCAGCCGGCCGGGTTCGATGTGGAACTGTCCCAGGCCATCGCCGAAGTCATGGGCCTGGATATGGAGATCCGGCTGGGCGACTGGAACGAGATGCGCCACGCGTTCGAAAGCGGTTCCATCGACACCATGGAGGGGGTGTCCCTTTCCGCCGAACGGAACAAGGTGTTCGACTATTCCATCCCGCACTGCATCGTCCGCCAGTCCATCTTCGCCCGCCGCGGCTCCCCCCAGGTGCTGACCCTGGAGGGACTGCGGGGCAGGGACGTGGCGGTGCAGCGGGGCGGGTTCATGCATGACACCCTGTCGGAAAACCAGATCGGGGCCCACCTGATCCTGGTGGACACCCACGCGGCGGCCCTGCGCCTGGTGGCTTCCGGCAAGTCCGACTACGCCATCGTCAACACCCTCACCGGGCTCTATTTCGGGCTCGAGCTCGGGCTGTCCAACATCGTGCCGGTGGGCCAGCCGGTGGCGGAAATCCCCTACGGCTACGCCATGAAGAAGGGCAACCAGAAGCTGGTGGCCGAGTTCAACCAGGGCCTGGAGATCCTGAAGAATACCGGGCGCTACCAGCAGATCTACGACAAGTGGCTCGGCATCCTGGAAACCCACCCCAGCCCCTGGCGCAAGATCATCAAGTACGGATCCATGATCCTGGTCCCGCTCCTGCTCCTCACCGCCGCAACGGTCGCCTGGTCCTGGTCCCTGAAGAAGAAGATCGCGACCTACATCGCGGATTCCCAGATCCGCCAGCAGGAGCTGATCCAGGCGGACAAGCTGGCCTCCCTGGGCATCCTGGTCTCGGGGGTCGCTCACGAAATCAACAACCCGACCGGGCTCATCCTGTACAACCTGCCCATCCTCAGGAGCGCCTACCAGGTGGCCGAGGCCGGGCTGGAAGCGCGGTTCGCCGAGACCGGCGACTTTCTGATCGGCGGCCTGGCCTATTCCCAGCTCCGGGACGAGATCCCCCGGCTGTTCGAGGAGATGCAGGGCGGGGCCAGGCGGATCAAGCGGATCGTCGAGGATTTGAAGGATTTCGCCCGCAAGGATACCTCCAGCCTTGATGAAGCGGTCGATCTCAACGCGGTCCTTCAAACGGCGGTACGGCTGCTGGACAACACCATCAAGAAGGCCACCCGCCACTTCCAGGTCAGCTGCATGGACGGCCTGCCGCCGTTCATGGGCAACCCCCAGCGGATCGAACAGGTGGTGGTGAACCTGGTGCTGAATGCCTGCCAGGCCCTGGCGGACATGGACCGGGGCATCCAGGTGGCGACCACCTTCGACCCGCAGCGGGGCGAAGTGAAGCTGACGGTCAAGGACGAGGGTGTGGGCATCCCGGCCGAGCACCTTGCGCACCTGACCGACCCCTTCTTCACCACCAGGCGCGCGTCCGGCGGCACCGGACTGGGGCTCTCGGTCTCGGCGGGCATCGTCAAGGACCACCGCGGCAAGCTGGAATTCCTGTCCGCGGCCGGGGCGGGAACGACGGCCGTCATGACCTTGCCTGCCATGAAAGGGATCTGAAGCCATGACGGAATCCACCTATCCCACCTACTCGGTCCTGCTCATCGACGACGAGGAAGCCTGGCTGCGCACCCTCAGCATGACCCTTTCGCTGCTGGCCGGGATCACCAACATCCTCCGCTGCTCCGACAGCCGGCTGGCCATGGACCTGATCGCCGGAAACCGGGTCGGGCTGGTGCTGCTCGATCTGAACATGCCGCACCTGTCGGGCGAGACCCTGCTCGCCCAGCTCCTGGAGAAGTACCCGGAGATTCCGGTCATCATCATCAGCGGGCTGAACCAGGTCGAGACCGCGGTGGAATGCATGAAACGCGGCGCCTTCGATTTCTTCGTCAAGACCGTCGAGCAGGAGCGGCTGATCCAGGGCGTGCAGCGGGCCATCAAGATGATCGACCTGCAGCAGGAGAACCGGGAATTCTGTTCCCGGGTGCTGGACGACCGCCTCGCCCATCCCGAGGCGTTCAGCCAGATCATCACCCAGGACAAGGCGATGCTCGCCATCTTCAGGTACCTCGAGGCGATCTCGGCCAGCAGCCAGCCGGTGCTGATCACCGGCGAAAGCGGGGTGGGCAAGGAACTGCTGGCCAAGGCCATCCACCGTCTGAGCGGACGCAAAGGCAAGCTGGTCGCCTTGAACGTGGCCGGACTGGACGACAACATTTTCAGCGACGCTCTGTTCGGCCACGTGAAAGGCGCCTTCACCGGCGCGGACAGCGTGCGCCGCGGCCTGATCGAGGATGCCGGGGACGGGACCCTGTTCCTGGACGAGATCGGCGACCTGGCCCTGGCTTCCCAGATCAAGCTGCTGAGGCTGCTCCAGGAGGGCGAATACTTCGCCCTGGGCAGCGATGTGCCGAAACGCTTGCGGGCGCGGGTGGTGTTCGCCACCCACCACGATCTGTCGGCCAAGCAGAGCTCCGGACAGTTCCGCAAGGACCTCTACTACCGGCTGTGCGTGCACCACCTGCACGTTCCGCCCCTGCGGGAGCGGACCGGGGACATCCCTCTGCTGCTGGACCACTTCATGGAGGAGGTGGCCGGGGAGCTGGGCAAGAAGAAACCGACGGTGTCCAAGGAACTCTATGTGCTGCTGGCCAACCACGGCTTCCCGGGCAACGTCCGCGAACTCAAGTCCATGGTCTACGATGCCGTGAGCGTCCACCAGTCCCGGATGCTGTCCATGGACGCCTTCAAGCGGGCCATCGATCATCACGGCGACCAGCCGGCCCGCCCGCGGGAGGCCGAAGCGTCCGCACCGACCCTGTTCGAGCCCACCGAACCCCTGCCCAACCTCCATGACCTCCCGGACCTGGTCATCGCCGAAGCCATGCGCCGGGCCAAGGGCAACCAGTCGGTCGCCGCCCGGTTGATCGGCATATCCCAGCCCGCCCTCAGCAAGCGGCTGAAGAAGAATCCGCCAGCAGGACCGGTCATTCCCTGATCTGGATCCGCCTCAGGAAGGGAATGTCGTCCAGGAGCATGGCGGTGCCGCGCACCACCGCCGTCTCCGGGTTTTCGGCCCGGTAGCAGGGAAGGTGGGTCTCCTTGCTGAGGCGGAGATCGAGGCCCTGGATCTTGGAGCCCCCGCCGGTGAGGCAGATGCCCCGGTCGACCAGATCCGCGGCCAGCTGCGGGGGCGTGTCGTGGAGGGCCTTGCGCACCAGGGCGACGATGGCGGTGATGGGCTCGGCCAGGGCTTCCCGGATCTCTTCCTCGTTGAGCGTGATGGACCTGGGCAGGCCCTCGAACTGGTCCCTGCCGGCGATGGTCATGGTCCGGCTGGTCTTGGAAGGGTAGGCGGACCCCAGGCCCCACTTGACCTCTTCCGCCGCGGTGGTGGAAATGAGGATGTTGTACTTTTCGGAAATGTAGAGGTTGATGGCCTCATCCATCTCGTCGCCGGCGATGGGGATGGAATCGGAAAAGACCTTTCCGTTGAACGAGATGACGGCGACATCGGTGGTGCCGCCGCCGATATCGACGATCATGCAGCCGCGCTTCTCATTGATGGCGATGCCCGCCCCCATGGCGGCCACCATGGTCTGATCCACCAGGAAGACTTCGCCGGCCTTGGCGTCGTAGCAGACCTGCTTCATGGCCCGCCGGGCCACCTGGTGGGCCATGGGGGGGATGCTCACCACGATCCGGGTGCGGGCGAAGGTCCGGCGGGGCCGGGCCTTCTGGATGAACGCGGCCAGCATCTTCTCGGCCGCGTCCACCTCATAGATCATACCGTCCTTCATGGGGCGGACGGTATGGACGCCCTGGGGAGCGCGGCCCAGGAGCTGCTTGGCCTCGTCGCCCACCGCCTCGACCTCGTGGGTGAAGGTGTTGAGGGCGACGATAGATGGTTCGTAGACCACGATGCGGCCCGCCTGCCGGGTATGGACCAGTACCGAGGCGGTGCCCAGATCGATGGCCAAGTCGGAGGAAACCAGGTTGGACCAGAATGAACGTGTGAATGCGATGGACAATAAAATCTCCTGGAGCCTTACGGCCCGTAGGCTGCTGTCTGGATTCAAGGGATCGGCCCATGGCGGGGATCCCTTGGGGGTTGGGGGGTCGGCGCCGGCCGCGGGTCAGACGAACGCCGCCCGCACGACGCCGTCGTCCGCCTGGCTCGCTTGCACGGCCTTGGGGCGCAACCGGCTTGCCAGCGACCGGAGGCCGTTCCGGAATTCCTTCCGGATCAGGCTGGCGGTGAACACGGCGGCGAAACCGCCGAGGGTGGCGCCTCCGAGCAGGGCGATCATGAGGGCATGGGGGAAAAGCTGTTCATTCTGATTCATGATCATTTCCTCGTGTATGTTTTTTCCAAGCCCGATGACAACCTGTGCGGGCTTGCCTGATATTCAATGATACTGCCGATCCCGGGATCGCCCTCCCGGCCCGCCCTCCGAGCCCGGGAAGCCGGCCAAGGAGACCACGGAGCGGGGGATCCCGTCCCGCGGCCATAAGTCAAGAACTCCGACTCCGGGATGGAAGCTCCCACCATCGGCGAACAGGCCTCGGACCACGAGGCCCCGGCAGGCCGCGTGGTCCGGGTCGTGCTGTTCCATATGCGCGCTGCTGCTGGTCAGCTTTCGCGCACGTCCAGGATCTCGAGCACGAGGGGCTTGAGGATCGCCAGCAGCTGCTCCTTGGGGACATCCTGGACCTTGAGGGTGAGTTCCCCGCGCTCGCCCTGGGCGTCGGTGAGCTCAAGCAGGCCCATGCCGACGATATCGCCGGAGGCGGCGGAGATGGCCGTGGTGATCCTTGCGACGGTGCCCTTGGCGGCGTTGGTCGAAACCCAGACGCGGGTCCCGTGCCGGCGGCCGCCGAGCAGTTCCATGAAGGCCCGGAACAGGTCGTTCTGGCTGACCATGCCGACCAGGGTCTTGCCGTTCATCACGGGCAGGCAGCCGATGTTCTGGTCGGCCATGACCCGCGCCGCGTCCTCAACCGGGGTGTCCTCGGTGACGGTGAACACGGTCTTCACCATCAGCATCTCGACCGTGATCTTGGCCAGGAGGCCGGGGATCTCCCAGTAGGACAGCAGGGTGGCCTGGGAAGGGGCCGCGTTGTGCAGATCGGTCTCGGCGACGATGCCCACCAGGGCGCCCTGGGCGTCCACCACCGGCATCCGGTGCAGGTTCTTTTCCTTCATGAAGGTGAGTGCGTCCGGCATGGTCATCCACGGGGTCAGCACGGCGGGCTTGGGGGACATCAGTTCTCGGATCAGCATTCTTTTTCTCCATCAAAGGGTGGCGCGGGTGGCATCGTCGGCGGTCTTACCGGTACAGGCTCTTGGCGGCGGGGGCCGCCGTGTTGTGGAGGGCCGCGACCTCGGCCAGGATCTTGCGCCAGGTCTGGTCATGCACGGCCTTGCGGGGCAGCACCCGGCCCATGGCCGGGGCGGTGCTCCGGGCCTTCTGGACCCCGCGGCCGAGCTGCTCCAGGTCGAGGAATTCTTCACCGCTCGCGAGGCTGGACGCGGCCTCCGCGGTGCTCACGCTCGCCACTTCGTCGTCGGAGAGCAGCTTCAGGATGTTTTCCCGGAACACGAGTTCATTTCGGTTGCTGTCGTTCATGGTTTGCTCCTTGCTCGCCCCGCGCTGGCGAGGCTTGACCAAGGAGTTAGTGCAGCAATTGTGCCGAAGATCGCCAACGTCCCGGACACCCGGCGGGAGCGGCGGCGTTCTGGACCATCTTGATTGTTCATTTATTTGAGAAAGGGAGACTTGGCCGTCCAGCCGGTTTCCCGGCATGGTTCCCGTTCCGGTCCTCGGGACGGTCCCCGAGTCGGCCACGGGGCGCCTCCAGGGCCAGCCATGACATCAGAATGAAGTAGCCTGACCTTCGTTTTGATCAGGCCATTCCCTGGGCCAGCTAGAACCGGGTCTTCTCGTGGGTCTTGTTGTGCTTGTAGATGCCGATGAGGAGGTTGGAACCCTGGTCGGTGGCGCTGGTCTCCAGGCTGCCGGTGCCATGGTAGAACTTGTGGTGCAGGTAGGACAGGGCCGGCTCGCCCAGTTCCGGCAGGCTGCGGAGCACGGCGAACACCAGGTGGACGACCGCGTCGGTGGTCTGGAGCTGGACCGCCGAGCCCCGGTCCAGGAGCAGGTTGTCCTCGTACTTGTTCAGGGGACGGGCGTAGAAGACCACTTTGCCGTCGAAGGTGATGTGGGAGCCATCCGTGGCGATGGTGAAAATTTTGCTGTTGGCGGTGATGTCGAATTTGAATTCGGTGCCGTTTTTAAAGGCGGTCATCAGGCTCTGGAATTTGGGATGTTTGATGAAAGAGGCGCCAAAGTCGATTTTCTTGGGGGTCATCTTCAGTTCGCCGTCGGTCGGGCCATACATCATGTGGTTGTAGCGCATGGCTTCGAGGCGTTCCTGCGGGGTCTGCTTCTTGTCTTTCACCTTCTTGGGGGCTTTTTCCGTATTGCCGGTCATAGGGTTCCTTGTCAAGCATGCACACTCATGAAATTGTGCCACAGAGACACGGACCCCACCTAGGAGCTTGTCCAAGTTACAGGTCCGGGTCCCCCCAGGGCGCCCTGTTCGCTCCCGGTCAGTCGCGTTCGCGACTGCCGTGAGCGGAGGTCGGCAACCGATTGCGGCCAGCGTGTTCCACCT
>TBL_comb47_HYPODRAFT_10006786_pt1 | contig 12268 bp, 8 predicted proteins | sample TroBogypolimnion_40_FD_10682 | JGI IMG/M metagenome (IMG submission 10682) | reverse complement strand
CAGCTTCAGATTCAAGGATAACATCTCCCTCTCTGTCGCTTTCGATAACTTTTCTTACTTTCTTGTTAATATCCATAACTTATATTATTAGTTTGTAATTTTAATGATTTGATATAATATGATGAATAACATATTGAATTGCTTTGATGTAAACCACTTGCAGCTTGATGAACACCACCATTATACAAGCTGAAGTTAGTGAAATAAGACCGTGAACCATTTGTGGAAGACCCTGAGCAATGTATGGAAGACCGTGAGCCTCTCAGGGTGGACGGTGAGCCACTCAGGGTGAACCGTGAGTCGTTCAGGGTGAACCGTGCGTCACTCAGGGTGAACCGTGCATCACTCAGGGAAGACCGTGCGTCACTCAGGGTGGACCGTGCGCCACTCAGGGTGGACCGTGCGCCACTCAGGGTGGATCGTGCGTCACTCAGGGTGGACGGTGAGTCGTGCAGGGTGAACCTTGAGCCTGTCAGGGTGGACGGTGCGTCAGTCTCAATGTTATTTGAGCTTTCTCCTGAAAACATGCACTTTCTGTTCTTCATCACCTGAATGATGAAGACACGAAAAGATGTACTGATCCCCGAAGAAGAATTTCTACTCATAGTTTTAATGCGCCCTTGGGTGGCTTATTTAACGTGATTACTTAAAAAGAGACTTTCTCTGTTTTGTATCCTACTTAAGAATTGCTTATCAAATTTCCGCAATTGCTTAATAATTATTGAGAAGCTACGTGCTTGGGAATAACGAGTGCAATATTACAAAATGTTTTTCATTCCAGCATCATAATAGTTAAACTAAATTTATTTATTATTAAAATAATATTGTTTTCGCTTCAAAATGTCGTATCTTTGTGCTTTATTTCCATAATAACAAGTATAAATTCAAGCATCATGAAAAAGGTAATCGTTTTAATCATTGCAATCTTTATGATAAGTATTGCTAATGCACAGTGGGTGCAAACAAATGGACCTTTTGGAGGGAGTATAACATGTGTTAGTGGTAATGGAAACGATGTTTTTGCAGGTAGTATGTGGAATGGTCTATATTTGTCTAGAAACAATGGAGCTAGTTGGAGTGCTATAAACAATGGCTTAAGTGATCTTCATATATCAGCTTTACTTGTATCCCAAAATTTTATTCTTGTTGGTAATGCAAAAGGGATTTTTAAATCAACAGATCATGGTAATAGTTGGGTGGATGCAAATTTAGGAATAGTTCAACTATGGGGAGGTGTCGGAATTTTTAGTTTTGCAGTAAGTGAAGACTATGTTTTTGTTTCAACTAGTTCAGGATTGTATTACTCAATAAATGGCAGTTTCTGGACTAAATTAGAGAATGTTAATTTTAATATTCTTTCAATAGCTATAGATAATAACAATATTTTTGCAGGAAGCGATCATGGTGTTTATCTATCAACAGACAATGGAAATAGTTGGACAAAATCAGTTGTAACAGATGATGCAGTTTATTCGTTAGCTATAAATGATAGCAACATCTTTGCAGGAGTTTATGATCATGGTATTTATAGATCAAATAAAAATGGGGATAGTTGGACTGTAGTAAATACAGGTAAAATTGATACTAAAATAACATGTATGACAATTAGCGGAAATAATATCTATGTAGGAACTACAGATGGTAGTATATATATGTCAACAGACAATGGGAACAATTGGACAGCCATGAATACTGGTTTAACGTTGGCTTATATCAGCCAAATAGCAATAATTGGGAACAACATTTTTGCTGCAACTGATTTAGGTGTTTACCTATCAACTGATAATGCGAATAGTTGGAGTAGGGTAGGATTAAGATTAAGTGATATAAGTTCATTAGCAATAAAAGGTAATAATATTTTTGCCGGAACAAATGATGGAGGAGGTGTGTTTTTATCAACTAACAATGGAGATAACTGGATTAATAAAACTACAGGTTTAACAAATACTTATGTGTATTCAGTAGCCATAAATGATACAAGTATTTTTGCAGGAACAGAAGGTGATGGATTATTTCGATCAACAAATAATGGGAATAATTGGACTCCTAAAAATACGGGTTTAGCAGATCTAAGTGTATATTCTATAGCTGTAATAGACAATACTATTTATGCAGGAACCTCAAGTGGCATATATTCGTCAACAAATAATGGTGATAGCTGGAATTGGGTAATAAATACAACTAATAGTGTAAGTTCATTTGCAAATTATGGCACTAATATTTTAGTCAGTACTTTAGGAAGTGGTATTTATTTATCTACTAATAATGGGATAAGTTGGAATCCGGTGTACACTAATTCTGAGAATAATTATATTTATACTTTGGCGATAAGTGGTAGTAATATATATGCAGGTACAGGTAATGGTGTATTGTTATCAACAAATAATGGAAGCAGTTGGTCAGTAATGAATACTGGCTTAACTGATACACATGTAACAGCATTAGCAATATATGATGATAATATTTTTGCTGGAACTTATAATGGTGTTTGGTTGTCAACAAATAACGGAAGTAGTTGGGTTAATGAAAATACAAGTTTATCTGACACTAGTATTACAAACTTGTATATAAATGGAAATGTACTTTATGCGGGTACTTCGTTTTGTGGAGTTTGGAAACGTCCTTTATCCGAAATGATTAAGATAAAAACAGATACTATTCATAATGATATTAATATTTACCCCAACCCCACCAAAGACAATCTTACAATAGAAATAAACTCAAACAAAGATCAAAGATTAGAGATCGTAAACCTTATCGGGCAAACCGTATATACTAATAGTATAAATAAAAAAGCTGTAATTAATACTTCCGCTTTCGCGAATGGAATGTACATCTTAAAACTAAGTTCGGATAAAGAAACAGTGGTTAGGAAGTTTGTAAAAGAATAGAAGAGAGTGCCTACCTTGCCTACCGGCAGTCAGGAAGTGCCTAAAGTTGTTTTAAATAACTTATGGCACTTTTAACTTAAGGCACTTAAGGCACTACTTCTTCCTAATCCTATTTAAATATTGATTTCTATTATAAATATGATGAAAATAATAATAAAGAAACTCCTATTTATAGAGCTATTTATATTCTTAATGTATTAAAAATAGCTTATTAAAGCCTTTAATTTTATCTTACTTATAAATTTTTAATAAATAACTAGCCCATTAGTGCTAATAAATTTATAATTTTGCAATCAGAATATTAACATATAAACGGTTTAAAACAGTAGCGTTCAAATTAACAGAGAGCATGGAGAATTACAGACTAAATCACTTACGAGAACTTGAATCTGAATCAATATATGTGATCAGAGAGGTGGCAGCTCAGTTCGAACGTCCTGTAATGCTGTTCTCTGGCGGCAAAGATTCAATAGTAATGGCGCATCTGGCTCGCAAAGCTTTTGCTCCCGCCAAGCTACCTTTTCCTTTGTTGCACATTGATACGGGTCATAACTTCCAAGAGACACTTGATTATCGCGATGAGCTTGTTAAGAATATAGGTGCTCAGCTGATTGTAGGCTCCGTGCAAGAATCTATTGACCAAGGTAGGGCTGTTGAAGAAAAAGGTTATAATGCAAGTCGAAATGTGTTGCAAACCGTTACGCTGTTGGATACTATCGAGAAACATAAGTTCGATGTAGCAATGGGTGGCGCCCGTCGTGACGAAGAAAAGGCCAGAGCTAAAGAACGATTCTTCTCTCATAGAGATGAATTTGGGCAATGGGATCCTAAAAACCAGCGACCTGAGCTATGGAACATCTTTAATGGCAGGAAAAACATGGGAGAACACTTCAGAGTGTTCCCTATCAGCAATTGGACGGAAATGGATGTGTGGCAGTACATTCTTTTGGAAAACATTGAGATGCCAAGTATCTATTATACACACCAAAGAGAAGTGTTTAGCCGCGATGGTAACTGGTTGGCCGTGGCTCCGTTTATGAAGTTGAAAGATACCGAAAAAATAGAGCTCAAAACAGTTCGTTGTCGTACAATTGGCGATATTACCTGCACCGGTTTGACTTTATCTACAGCTAATTCGCTAGAAGAAATAATAGATGAGATAGCAGCCACAAGAGTTACCGAACGGGGTAGCCGATGGGACGATAAACGCTCGGATGCAGCCATGGAAGACCGTAAAAAAGAAGGATATTTCTAGCCTAAATATATTATATAGAACAAATCTAAATCAATACAATAATTAAATGGAAAGCTTTTCGCACAATGGTTATCTAGATATGGAACTGCTGCGTTTTACCACGGCAGGTAGTGTGGATGATGGTAAAAGTACGCTGATTGGGAGGTTATTGTTTGATAGTAAATCAATATTCGAAGATCAATTAGAAGCTGTCAAAAAGGCTAGTATCCAGAAAGGTAATGATTATATAAACCTTGCCTTACTTACTGACGGACTTCGCTCCGAACGCGAACAAGGTATTACCATAGATGTAGCTTACAGGTATTTTGCAACACCTAAAAGAAAATTTATTATTGCAGATACACCCGGTCATGTTCAGTACACTAGGAATATGGTAACAGGTGCTTCCACTGCCAATGCTGCCCTTATTTTAATTGATGCCCGCAATGGTGTAACCGAGCAAACCCACCGTCATACTTACATTGCATCGCTCCTACAGATACCTCATATTATTGTATGTATTAATAAGATGGATCTTGTTGAATATGATCAGAAGACTTATGAAGAAATTCGTGATAAATTTGCGCAGTTTGCTCAAACTATTGATGTAAAAGATTTTTTATTTGTGCCTATCAGTGCTTTAAAAGGTGATAATGTTGTGGATGCTTCCGCAAATATGCCTTGGTATGATAATGGTACACTGATGGAAATTCTGGAGACGCTACATATAGAAAATGATTATAACTTTGCTGACGCACGTTATCCGGTTCAGTATGTTATAAGACCATTGACTGATGAACACCACGATTATAGAGGTTATGCAGGCCGAGTTGCAGGTGGAGTTTTCAACAAAGGTGATGAAGTAGTGGTGTTACCTTCGGGATTAAAGTCAAAGATTAGTTCAATTGATACTTTTACCGGCCAAATAGATAAAGCTTTTCCTCCAATGTCCGTTTCGCTATCACTCACAGATGATATAGATATCTGCCGGGGAGATATGATAGCCAAGCCCGATAATATGCCCAAAGTTAGTCAGGATATCGAAGCAACTATCTGTTGGATGAATCAAAAGCCATTGAATACTTCGCGTAAATATGTGTTAATGCATACCAGCAATGAAGTAAAATGTATGGTTAAAGAAATTATCTGCAAAGTTAATGTAAATACGCTCGAAGAGATTGTTGATGACAAAGAAGTAAGTTTGAATACTATTGCTAAAGTTAAAATTAGAACTACTAAACCTTTAATTTTTGATGCTTATAAACGCAATCGCGTAACTGGAAGTTTTATACTTATAGATGAAGCTACCAATGAAACAATTGGTGTTGGAATGATTTCATAAAACAAATTGATATATTATTATAAAGACGTTGCATGCAATGTCTCTACTTATAATGCCTTAGCTATTTTCTTTAATTTTTTAATTCCTTTAATTTTATTTTGGCACGGTTTTTGATAAAGCTAGAGTACAATAAATAAATTTAATAAACTTTAAAAAAATTAGAAATGAAAAAATTAATGTTAATCGTAACTGTAGTGTTTTTTTCAACATCTATCATCTTAGCTCAGACTGTTCCAGTAAAAACAGAAGTGAAAAAAGATGTAAAGGAAGTAAAACAACAAGTAAAACAAGACAAACAACAGGTTAAAACTGATGTTAAAGTAAAAAAGGACGTTGTTAAAACAGACAAGGATCAAGTTAAAGCTGACGTTAAAGTAAAGAAAGACGTAGTTAAAAAAGACAAAGATCAAGTTGTAAAAGGTGACAAGAAAGACATCAACAATGACAAAAAAGTTGTTAAAAAACACGTAAAGAAAGTAAAAAAGGAAACTACTCCTAAACCAGTAGAAGCTCCTAAAAAGTAATTTAGAAATCTAAATAAAAAAAAGAAGAGGATACTTTGCAAAAAGTATCCTCTTCTTTTATGTTAAAACATATCTGAAAAACTATCTTAATATTTCCAAACTGCTTTGATGTTTTAATTCTTGTAGCAGTCCTACTCCTTTTCCTGTAAAGATATAATAGTAAACGCCATCAGGTAATCCTTTACCATCAAATTCTCCATTTACATAATTATCTGTGTCATAAACTTTCTTACCCCATCGGTTATAAACTACAAATCTGTTAACTGGATAAGCACCATCTTCTAATCCTTTAATAACAAAATTGTCATTAAAGCCATCACCGTTTGGTGTAATAATATTAGGGAATATAAGACTATCATTAACAATAAGAATTGAATGTCTTACTGTGTCAGCACATCCTTGAGAACCCGAAACTATCATTACTACTTCATAACTATTAGGGATTGAATAAAGATGAAAAGGATTGGTTGTGATATCATGTGTGCTATTATCACCAAAATCCCAATCATGAGTAAAAGAAGGATTTGCAGGAGTAGTAGCATCTGTAAAAGTAATCACAGGATTACTGGTAGTTCCCATAGTTGGTGTCCAAGTAAATTCAGCATGAGGCTGAGGGAAGACTTTAATTAAACTATCAGCAACATATGTTGAAGTACATCCTTGATTAGTAGTAGCAACTAAAGTAACTGTAAATGGAGATCCTGTTGAATTATAAGTATGAGATGGATTATCAGTTGTAACAGTTGGACTATTATCACCAAAGTTCCATATATAGTTACTAGGAGGGAACGTACTATTAGTAAAAGCTACAGTAATTGGTTCGCAACCGGTAATTGGAAATGCTTCAAATTCTATTCCAGGCACTGGGTTCAAAGTAACCCTAATTGAATCGGATGATGTACATTGAATATTTGCATTTTGATTAGTAACATGAGCTACATAATCATATATAAAAGGAACTCCTGAAGACAAAACAGAATCCTTAGTCATTATAGTTTGACTTGTTGAATTATTAAAATCATTCCATTGGAATGTTGAACCCGGATTGCCTGCATTAAGTGAAATAGAATGTCCTTCACAGAATGAAGTGTCATTGCCAAGATTAACTGTTGGCATTTGTACAACTGTAAGGTTAGTATTAGTATCCCATTTACAACCATAATCATCAAATAAAGAAATAGGAATGATAAAAGTACCACCTGTTGATGGGTGTACTCTAGCTATTGAATCATTTAAAGCTGTAACTAAAGGACCATAAAAACCAACTGAATCTATTAATACTTCATAAGTCCAGTTAACAGGCATTAAATTAGCTTGCAATTGTAAATCCCAATGAAATATATAACCATTATCAATAGCATAGTCATCAACAATCTGAATATTCCATGTACCATTCAAAGGACAACCAATAAGACCTGCAAGTGAATTTTGTGGCATTATATAGTTAGTATGATTGACCTGATTGGTTGAATCAATTGTATTTCCAGTTGAACCACCGCATAATGAATTTGTACATGCATTACTACTTAACCAGTCTAATGTATTCCCTCCATTAGAATATATTTCAGACCAACAATAACTCCAGCCAACACCTGCTGGATTATCTGCCGGTAAACAACCATTATCATAAGTTCCATGGTTAGTACCTCCATAAGGTTCTCCAAAGTAAGCACCACCTGAATGTGTGTTTGGGTCAAGTACAACATTTTGTCCATTGGGACAGAATATAGTAAAGCCTAAGTCACCGGTAAATGAATGTTCCATATTAACACAAATAGCAAGTATATTACTTGCACTTGTAATAGTTAATCCTTGTGGGAAATTATTAAAAACAACAGAAGTGTTATAAATTCCGGGAAGGCAAGCAGGTCCATCAGGTAAGAACATTGTACTATCAAAGCTTTGTTTAGATATTTGAACAAATTGAGATGGGTTCACCATTATATTAGAATTATTCAAATATCCAACTTTTAAAGTAGAGGAGTCATTTGAACACATATCAGCAAGAGGAATAATAACTATATCAGGAAAGCCTGCCATTCTTACTCTTGCACCTATTGCATTTGTATTAACACAACCTATACTATCTGTTATTTTAAGCATTATATCATAACCTCTTCTTAAAAGATATTTATGTTTAATAACTTGCCCTGTTCCTGTTGTTCCATCACCAAAATCCCATTGAAAGGTACATGCACTGTTTTGTTGATTATAAAGAATATTATTTTGAGGGAAGATCCCTTTTCCTGAGAATGTAATTGAATCTCCCATACATGCATCAACATAATTGCTATCAGGATGAGGCATAGTTAACACAGTGTCAAGAGAAGAGACAATCTTCTGACAAGCAGGAGTACATACAATAGATGCGAACCAACCAGCTGCTTGATTTGAAGCATCTGTTTTAAATCTAAATGTTAAGGCTCCTGAAGAGTTGTAAATACTTGCCTGAACAATATTTTGACCGGCACTTAAGGGATTGTTGTTATTAAATTTTCCAATTAAAGTAGCTGAAGTATTTAATCCATCATATACATATAAAGTATCTGTTGGGTTTACATCAAATTGATTAAAACTAACTTTGATGTGAGTACTAGTTGCACTACTTGATTGAAATGTTATGGTTTGATCAACACTGGCAGAATAATTGCCACTTGCATTATCATAAAAATCTCCTGTGCATGTTGAGATTGTTTGTCCATTGTTAGTTGTAATATTATATGTTTGAGCAAATAAATAGCCATTAAACAATGCACATATAAATATGAGTAAAAATATCTTTTTCATAATATATTATTTTTGGGTCTTTGTAAATTTTATGTATTCTTCTCTTATAGTCTTTTCAGGATAAAAAACAATTACAATTCCTGCTTCATTCCATATATAATTAGGAGTTGACATCTCTCCTGTTTCAAAATTGTATTGTAATACATTAAATGTTTTTTTATCATAAGCTACTTCGTTAAACTTTATATCAGTTAGTTTCCCGGCTTTAGATTTTTTTAGTAAAGCATGTATATCTTTTCCTAAGACCTCTTTAGTTGCTTTTAAACTTGCAGTATAATAGGAATGATCTAGATAAAAATTGTAATAAGCAATCTTTTCTGGATTGTTCATTAAAAGATTATCTACGTATGATTTCTCAAAACATTGATAAAGTCTTGAGTCTGGAATTACTTTGTTAGTGTTTTGTGAAAACAGTGAAGTAACTAAAGTTAGGCATAATACAAGTATAATACTTGTGTTTTTAATAAGGTTTCGTTTCATAGTAAAATAAATTAATTAATCAGCAAAAATAAGAAAATATTCGTTATAATCATACATAGACAAGAAAAAATAACGAAAGGTTGTATTTAATGTAAATTATTTTGTAAATTATTGTAATTTTGCACTGTGAATAATATTAGAAATTTTTGCATAATAGCTCATATAGATCATGGCAAAAGTACACTTGCCGATAGATTGCTTGAGTTTACTGGTACTGTGTCTGCTAGAGACTTGCAGGCCCAAGTATTAGATGATATGGATCTTGAACGTGAACGAGGTATCACAATTAAGAGCCATGCCATACAGATGGAGTTTGAGTATAATGATGAGGTTTACGTGTTGAACCTTATTGATACCCCGGGACATGTTGACTTCTCTTATGAAGTTTCCAGATCAATTGCCGCCTGCGAAGGGGCGCTACTGATTGTGGATGCTACTCAGGGGATACAGGCTCAAACTATTTCGAATCTTTATCTGGCTTTAGACCATGATTTAGAAATAATACCTGTTCTAAATAAGATGGATCTCGACAACGCTATGCCCGAAGAGGTAAAAGATCAGATTGTTGATTTGATTGGTTGCGATAGAGATGATATTATTGAGGCTAGTGGTAAAACCGGCATGGGAGTAATGGATATTTTGGATGCTGTAATAAAAAGAGTGCCTTGCCCTAAAGGTGATGTTAAGGCTCCCTTACAAGCATTAATCTTCGATTCTGTTTTCAATCAGTTTAGAGGAATTATCTCTTACTTTAGGATATTTAATGGAACCATTCGCAAGAATGATTTTGTTAAGTTCGTTAATACCGGTAAGGAATATTATGTTGACGAAATAGGGGTTCTTAAATTAAAACAGGAGCCTAGAAATGTTTTGTATGCAGGTGATGTAGGTTATATTATTTCAGGTATAAAATCTTCAAAGGAAGTAAAATGTGGTGATACAATCACTCATAAAGATATGCCTTGTGAAATAGCTATTGATGGCTTTTCGGATGTTAAGCCTATGGTATTTGCAGGTGTTTATCCTACCGATGCAGACGATTACGAAGAACTTAGAAACTCTATTGAAAAGTTGCAACTTAATGATGCGTCACTTACTTTTGAGCCCGAATCTTCTGCAGCATTAGGCTTTGGTTTTAGATGTGGTTTCCTAGGATTGCTTCACATGGAGATTGTACAGGAACGCCTGGACAGAGAGTTTGATATGGATGTAATTGCTACCGTTCCTAACGTTTCTTATAAAGTTAAAACAACTAAAGGTGAAATGCTTGAGGTGCATAATCCTTCGGGCTTGCCTGCTCTTAATTATATTGATCATATTGAAGAACCTTATATAAATGCAAATATTATTACCAAGTCGGAATACGTTGGTGGGATAATGACCTTGTGTATTGAAAAGAGGGGTATCTTGAAGAATCAGGTGTATCTAACTTCTGATAGGATTGAGATTACTTTTGAGATGCCTCTTGGCGAAATTGTAATTGATTTTTATGATAAGTTAAAGAGTATCTCAAAAGGTTATGCTTCTTTTGACTATTATCAATCAGGATACAAACCTGCAAAACTTGTTCGTTTAGAGATTCTATTGAATGGGGAGTCTGTTGATGCTCTTTCTACCTTGATTCATCAGGATAATGCGTATAGTTTTGGCAAAAGAATTTGCGAAAAGCTTAAAGAGTTAATCCCTCGTCAGCAATTTGATATTGCTATTCAGGCTGCAATTGGTGCCAAGATTATCTCACGCGAGACCGTGAAAGCTGTGCGTAAAGATGTAACTGCTAAATGTTATGGTGGTGATATTACGCGAAAGCGAAAACTTTTGGATAAACAAAAGAAGGGTAAGAAGCGTATGCGTCAGGTGGGCAATGTAGAGGTGCCACAATCTGCTTTCCTTGCAGTACTTAAGCTAGATTAAAATCTAAAGCCTAAGGGTTTTTAAAAATATGTTAGGGTTAAATATAAAGAGGTGATAATTAATTATCACCTCTTTAAGTTTGTCGGAAAGATGAGACTCGAACTCACGACCTCTTGACCCCCAGTCAAGTACGCTAGCCAACTGCGCTACTTCCCGAACTAAATCAGGTGCAAAATTAACTCATTTAATATTACTATCAAAACTAAAAACAGTTTTCGTTGGTTTATATTTTGTTTGTTTGCTCTAAATACTTATTTTTGAAGTCTGAATTAAATTAAAAATTGCATGAAACACGCTTACATTATTATCATATCAATCTTAATATTGCACCACAGTGCATTTGCACAGGCAAGCAAGGATAGCATCAGTGCTACACCGAAGAAGGAAAAGCAGATAAAGGGCTGGAGTTTTGGGGCTGTGCCTGCCATTGCATTCGATTCGGACATTGGTTTTAAGTACGGCGCTATTGTTAATTTATTTGATTATGGTGATGGTTCTATCTATCCGGATTACCGTCATAATATTTATCTGGAGTGGTCGAGAACTACTAAGGGATCAGGGATTAATGAGATTAATTACGACACCAAGAGTTTGATTCCCGGCATCCGCTTAACTTCTGATTTTAGTTATCTTCAGGAGCAAGCATTAGATTTTTATGGTTTTAATGGGTACGAAGCTAATTATAATCATGTTTACGAAAATAATGATAAATCAAATGCTGATTATCTTTCCAGAATGTTTTATAGGATACAGCGCAATCAGTTGAGGCTTACTGTTGATTTGCAGAGCATGGATGCCAAAAAGAAACTGCATTGGATTGCCGGATATGCTTTATTTGATAATAAGATTAGTGATGTAAATATTGGAGATTTAAATAAGGACAGAGCTGCCAATGACTTATTGCCTGCAGTTAGCGATACTACAAGTCTTTATACACAATATAAGGAGTTAGGAATTATACCTGCCGATCAGCAGAATGGCGGCACTACTCAGTTGATAAAGCTTGGTTTGGTGTATGATACCCGCGACAACGAACCTAATCCTATGAAAGGGATGTGGACGGAAGCACTTATACAGATGGCTCCATCGCTTATTG
>TBL_comb47_HYPODRAFT_10006784_pt1 | contig 12269 bp, 10 predicted proteins | sample TroBogypolimnion_40_FD_10682 | JGI IMG/M metagenome (IMG submission 10682) | reverse complement strand
AATCGCTTCCGTTCTTTCCGACTCATGCTTAGTGTCTCCATCAATGCCGCTGCTCATACTCCAGTTGCCGCCAAAAGGGGACATTTTCATCGAGTTCAAAAGGGGACATTCTCACGGAGTCGCGACACCGGCGCGAAACGACTATTGACATTTCCCGCCGGGCTAGGTAGCGTTATCCGGGTAATGGGCTGGCGTGTTCGTCTATCGGTTAGGACACGGCCCTCTCAAGGCTGAAAGACGGGTTCGATTCCCGTACGCGCTACCATTGATAATCAGGGACTTGCGATTGAGAGCAGTAAGAGTGAAGTAAGGTGAATCGAGAACTCCGAGGCGACTTGCCTCTACCTCACTGAAACTCCGCCATGAAGTCCCTGCCGAGCGGCTCTGAAAGCTCGCGGTACCGCCTGAGAATCGCCATCAAGTTTTGGGTTCAGCTACGCCGGCCGCCATTTCCACGTGATTCTGTCCTGGGTCCGATCGAAATCAGCCAGCTTCGCACGGCTCGGCACGAACGCCTCAGGGGCCAGATCGTCCACCGCTTCCGCGCTCACTCGACTGGAAAACACACGGCCTTGTCATATAAAGTCAGCTCCCAGACCACTAATCCGACAAATGAACGGGAACGTCCGAGACCTAATACGCCCATGGATGTCGAGGGACTGAGCGCCCAGATCGAGCAACTTCACTCGCTGAGCTACGGCTGGGCGCTCAGTTGTTGCGGGCGCGACCCTGCCGAGGCGGCCGACGTTCTGCAAACGGTTTATCTGAAGATTCTCAATGGCCGGGCGCAATGTGATGGCCGAGCGAGTTTCAAGACGTGGCTTTTCGCCGTCATTCGCCTGACCGCGGCTGAGGAACGCCGACGCCGATGGCTGCGAATGACCCGGTTGGGCGACTACCTTCGGGAACGGTCGCATTCGGAGACGGCCGCTGACCATGCGGCGGGGCGGGCGGAGCCGGGTTTCATGGCGCACGTTGAGAAGGCGCTAACCGACCTGGCGCCCCGGCAGCGGGAAGTTCTGCACCTTGTCTTTTACCAGGAGTTGACTATTGAGGAGGCGGGCAAGGTGATGGGCGTGAGCCTTGGTTCGGCGCGCACGCATTACGAACGCGGCAAACAGCGGCTCCGGCAGAGAATCAACGAATCAGGAATTCTGCATGAATACGAACAACAAGGACAACGAGCTCCAGGCGCTGTTTAGCGAAATGAAAAGTCGGGATTCCGCCGCCGTGCCGAGTTTCGCCCGGTTGAGCAGGGTCCGGGCCCGCCCATCGGGACCCCCAGCTTGGGTTTGGTTCGTCCCGGCGTCGTTGGCGGTGGTCATCACGGTGGTGGCAGTGCATCGGCTGCACTCGCTGCCGCCATTGTCCGACGAGAAAACCCGCCTGTGGGCCGCGTATTCAACCTGGGACCAGCCCTCGGACGAGTTGATGAGGATATCCAATGGGAACGTGTCGAACGAGACCGCACCCGACACGATCCAAAGCCGAAAGGAAATACAGCCATGAAAAAGCAAATCATCCTGAGCCTTATACTCCTGGGCGCCACCGGCAGCTTGCTCGCGCAAGAGCCCGCTGGGAAAGCGCCACCCGGTGAGAGAGAGTTTGGCCGAGAGGGCGATCGCGGACGCGGCTTTGCGCGCGGACTCGAAGGTGACCGCGGCAGAGCGGCCAGCCAGCCCTCCCTGTTCCTGGCCGTGCTCTATCCCCCGGAATTGGTGATGCGCAACGCCGGGGTCATCGGACTGACCGACGGCCAGAAATCGGCGATCGACAAACTGATGCCGCAGAGCCTGGGTGAAGCGCAGGATCAACAGCGCACCGAGGCGAAGCAACTCGAGAAGCTGCTGAAGAACGACCCTGTGGACGAGACTCAGGCCCTTGCCCAGTTGGACAAGCTGGTGCAGTTGGAAAATGGGTTTAAACGCAAGCAACTGGGAACATTGATCAAGATCAAGAATCTCCTCACTCCGGAGCAGAAATCCAAGCTGGACGACCTGAAGCGACAAGCCCCGCGCCGAACCGAAGGTGAGCCCCAGTTTGGCCCTCGCGAAGGCGGAAGCCATGAAGGGGGAGAACCCCGGTTTGGCCCACGAGAAGGCGAAAGGCGCACCTCGGACAACGCGAAGCGCAGCCAATAACCGGCTCAGGGTCCATACGGGCCTCGCTGCCGTCCGCCCAGCCTGCCAGACCCAGCCGCGCGCAAGGGCTAGTACTAGTGCCCGCCACATTGGAACATGACCATCAACGCATGAAAGCCATCGTCTGTGCCAAAATCGCAGTGGATCTCGTTATGGCCCTGGTGTTCGTGTTGCTGCTCAACCAGCACGTGCTGGGGGGCCTTCCTTTCCACGAAATCGCCGGCTCCGCGATTTCAGTCATGTTCCTCACCCACGTGTTATTGAGCTGGAATTGGGTCGTCCAGGTTAGTCGGAGGATATTCAATCGCCAGCTTCCCGCTAAGACGCGCCTGGGCTACCTGCTGAACGCCTGGCTGCTGCTGGCCGTGGTCTTCATCATGGTGAGCGGCATCTTGGTTTCCAAAATCCTCTTTCCGGAACTGCATGTCGCCAACCAGCGTTGGTTCACCGGCGCGCACATCGGTGTCTCTTTCTTGATTCTGCTGTTTGTCGGGATACACTTGGGCCTTCACTGGAGGTGGGTCATATCGCGAGTGGACAGGATGTTCAGCGGTGTTCCTTTCTTGGCCCGTTCCCGTTTCGTTTCCATAATAGCGGTGGTGGCCCTGGGGGGGTTCGGTAGCTACCAGGTGTACCGAACCCATTACCTGTCCAAGCTGGGTCTGCTCCGGAACCTGGCTCACTGGCAGAAGGAACGTCCCCGGTTTGCCGGAAGAAGTCCAGCGCCAGACCGGCGCGAACATCTTGATGGAGGCCGCGGCGGTTTCCCTGAGCGCGGGGTTGAGCAGCGGCGAGAGGATCCACCAGGGCTCAGTTTAACAACCGCAGGGGACGTGGCGGTTTCCTACCTTGGCCTTATGAGCATTTTCGCACTCGTCACCTCTGGATGCGATAATTGGCTATCGCGGCGAGCATCGTGGCCGGGCCCATCATCCACCAAAGAGAAACTTACCGGAACAACATGAGACTAATGAACCTCCATCACATCATTGCTGGGCTGTCCTTGCCGGCCATTCTGGCCACCACCCTTTCAGCCCAGCAACCCGGTGGCCGTTCCGCTGCGCCAGGATGGGAGCGCAGACCAGAGGAGGGTCGCGAGGTACCTCTCCCAGTAGGTGCGAAGGCGTTTCACGACCTCGCCTATGTGACCAACGGACACCCGCGCCAGCGTCTGGATCTCTACCTTCCAGACCAACCCGGCAAACCGCCCTTGATCATCATCATCCATGGCGGTGCGTTTCGCAGTGGTGATAAGGGCCAGACCACCGGGCTTCAGTTCCTCCGGGCCGGCTACGCTGTGGCTTCGCTCAACTATCGCCTGAGTGGTGATGCTATCTTCCCCGCCGCGGTCCAAGACTGCAAAGCAGCCGTGCGCTGGCTGCGCGCTAACGCTGCAAAGTACCACCTCGACCCCGACCACTTTGGGGCCTGGGGCAGCTCCGCCGGCGGCAACCTCGTCGCCATGCTCGGCACCACCGGCAACACCAAGGAGTTCGAAGTGGGCGAAAACCTCAGCACCTCCAGCCGCGTGCAGGCGGTAGCCGACTTTTTCGGCCCGACCGACTTCCTGCAAATGGACTCGCACCGCCTTCCCAACGGAATGGTTCATGACGACGCCCAGTCGCCCGAGTCGCTCTACATCGGCGGGCCCATCCAGGAAAAAAAAGACCAGGTAGCCAAGTCCAACCCCATCACGTTCATCACCGGTGATACACCTCCCTTCTTCATTGCCCACGGCGACATGGACCCGCTCGTGCCTCATCACCAAAGTGTGCTGCTCGAAGTCGCGCTCAAGAAGGCCGGTGTCCCTGTGCAGTTCCATACCGTCAAAGGCGCTGGCCACGGCTTCCACGATGCGGTCATTGACGAAAAGCTGATGAACTTCTTTGAACACCACCTTAAACCCGCTGGGACTGGAGCGAGATGGCCGGGCGGGAACGCCAAAAGGCCGCTGAAGCCGGGGGAGAACGCCTTAACGAGGATGGACGGGAAAGCGAATAAACCCTAATCTCGCTCCCAGCTCGGACTGACGCCCCGCAGGGCCCGGAAATGCCGGCCTGCTCGCGACGGTTTCGAAGTCCAGCTCATCGAGAAATGGAAAAATGAAATTAACGGCCTTTGTCTGTTGCTGGCTGATCTTTTTGGGTTGCGCCCATCCGCCCGTCCGCGACGGCGGCAAGCGGGTCCAAGACTGTTTCGTGGACGTTTCGAAACTTCACCATGACTCGAAGTCAAACGGCGACAGTTGGGATTACTTTTGGGCCGATGACGATAGTCTGTATTCCTTTGGTTGCGATGGGGTTGGCTACGGCAGCGGCAAGGGCAACAACCTTAACTTCAACAAGCTCATCGGCCCTGCGTGGGATCAACTGGTGGGCAGCCCGGTCAACCCGATGTCGGAATACGGCCTCAACGGCGCTTACCTGGCGGAGAACTCCACAGAATTGCTGCCGCGGACCAACTGGTCCACGATTCCCAAAGGACCGAACTGGAAGGTGACCGGGGCCGATTGCATTGACGGCGTGTTCTACGCCTTTGTGGCCGAAAACTGGTATGGAAACCAAAACGCCTACGGCGGAGAGGCGCCGGACCCTTGGATGCGCCAGACGGTAAATAATATGAGCCTCATCAAGTCCACGGACAAAGGTCTTACGTGGACGCGCGCCATGGCCGAAAACGCCCTCAAACCCATGTGGACCAATAAACTGTTCAGCACCGCGTTCTTCTTCAAATACGGGCGCAACGGCGGCAGCACGAGGCAAGACGATCAAGACAAATTCATCTACGCCATGTCCAACGACGGCTATTGGAACAGCGGCTCGCGTTTCCGGCTCGGCCGGGTGGCGCGTAACAAAATCGGCCGCCTCAACGCCTCGGACTGGGAGTACTTCCGGAGTGGCGACTGGACTAAAAATATCGATGCCTCCACGCCCGTCCCCGGGTTGCCGGACGGCACAAATCTTTGCACGATGGGCACTCCCGTTTGGCTGCCTTCGCTCAAGACCTACGTCGCACCGCTATGGCATGAAATGGGCCGGATGACCTCATGGTATTTCCCGCCCGATATCGTGTTCGAGTTTCGGCAGGCGTCGCGCCCCTGGGGGCCGTGGAGCCGCATCGGCGAAAAATCGGCCACTGAGTTCATCGCCGACCCGGGCACCAACCACATCCACCGTTGGTATGGTCCGACTTTTGGCCCCAAGTTCATCACCGAGAATCGCGATGGCAGTGTGACCGCCATCCTGCTCTTCTCCGGCTCAACCTGGGAAAGCACGCCGCAGAGTTTCTACAAAAACAACTCCTGTCCTGTCACATTTTATACAACACCATTGCCCGCGCTCCGCGAAACGGTCAATGACACCGGCGCAGAGTATTCCGAAGGTTGGTCTTACAAGACTAACCGCAACGTCGGCGACTGGAAAAACGACGCGCACGTCACTACCAACTCCGGCAGTTGGTGCGAATTCACGTTCGAAGGCGAAGGCATCGAGGTGTTGTCCGAGAAATTCCACGACATGGGCGAAATCGAAGTGGCGCTCGATGGCGTTTCGCAAGGCCGGGTTCAGCTTTATCAAGATCCGATGCCTCGATTGTACCGCATCCCTGTTTTTCGCAAAATGGACTTGCCGCGCGGCCGCCACACCGTGCGCCTCACCAACTGCGCCACCAACGGCACGTTTTGTCTCGTGGACGGTTTTCGTGTCTTCGGCAAACCATGACGAAGCCCGATCTGCAGCCTTAACTCCATGAAGCAAATAGGTACCGCAGGCGGGTTGTGGCCTGTCCTCTTGAAATAGCGGTTGCGGAAAGCGGTTTCCGCCATGTCCTCCAGGACTCGCGAGTTCACCTGCTGAACATCGGCATGCGGTTCAAGGAAGAAATTGATGCCAACCTCAAGCTGGTAACGGGCGCTCCCATTTTTACTGCGGAGGATCGAGGCTTGCTCGCGGAATTCTCGACCAAGCTGTACGACAGCGATGCTATCAGGAAGCTGAAGGTCGAGTGAGGAGTTTATGCCGCAACATCCTCTCTGGTTCTTTTAAGACCTGCCACGCGAACGGCTTGTGACGCAAACCGATGGCTGCACTGTCAGACGGCTTTGATTCCCGTACGCGCTACCATTGATAATCAAGGACTTACGCGAAGGTGCAAGTAAACTCCCGGCCTCGCGGTAGGTGTCAGGAAGGCACCTGGACGGAGATTCGGGGGCACTTCAAGGCAGACCGGGGAAAAAGGGGTGGGGATGTCGGCCCGCTCATGAACGCGGATTGACGCCCGCTTGACCCTCTCTTCCTCCTCAGTCATCATGCACTCATAATGAACGGGACCGAGGGCCAATTCTCCCCCACCCGCGCAGCGGCAATAGCCGCCGGGTTGGGAAACGAAGCAATTCCGCATCCGGTCAGGAGAGAGGTTTTCCCGTCGACTCACTGGACGGTGGTCCTGTCCGCTGCGGCGAGCGGCGCTCCGCAGGCCGAGGACGCCATGGCCAGGCTATGCGAGGCCTATTGGTACCCGGTTTACGGATTCCTTCGTATGAAGGGGTATGGCCCCCATGAAGCCGAGGACCTGACCCAGGAATTTCTTGGCCGCATGGTGCATAAGGACATGCTGGCGGGGCTGACCAGTGAGGGCGGCCGGTTTCGCGCCTTCCTGCTCACGGCCCTGAAGCGGTTCCTGGCCAACGAATGGCATCGCGAGCACGCGCAGAAGCGCGGCGCTGGCCGCAGCATCATCTCGATTGATGAAACGGCCGAAAACCACTTCCAGAGGGAGATCGCGGTCCAAACCACCCCCGAGACCTCGTTCGAACGCTCTTGGGCTCTCGCGGTGCTGAGCCGGGTCTTTGTCGGGTTGAGGGCCGAATACCGCGCCGCGGGGAAGGAGGCTCTTTTTGTTCGCATCGAGGGCTGTCTGCCGGGAGCCTCGAACCAGGCCGACTCCCGAGAGGCGGGCGCCGAATTGGAGATGAGCGAAGCCGCGATTCGCATGGCCGCCCTTCGTCTGCGCCGGCGCTACGGACAACTGCTTCGCTCCGAGATCGCCGCGACCGTTTCCAGTGCGGACGAAATCGACGAGGAAATCCGGTATCTGATCGAGATCATGGGCCGAACCTGAAAAGGGGCTCGAGCAGGAAAAACGTGACGGTTGCCGCTTTTTCCTGAGGTAAGCATGTGGATAAGCGTTTATGGACCAATCGCGCACCTGCCGGGAATGCCAGACCGAGATTCCCTCGGAAACCCCTTCCGGGTGCTGCCCGCGCTGTCTTCCTCGCGCTCGGCCTGGAGGCAGCGGAGGGCCCTGAATCCCTCGGAGAAAGGGAAGACTCGCCCTCGGGTGGCGCAGGTGGAGTCCATCGCTTCGGAGATTATGAGTTGCAGGAAGAGATCGCTCGGGGCGGCATGGGCATCGTGTGGCGCGCGCGCCAGATCAGCCTGAACCGGCCCGTGGCCCTCAAACTCATCCTGGCCGGGCAAATGGCCAGCGAGATGGAGATCCAGCGATTCCTCCGCGAGGCGCAGGCCGCGGCCAACCTCGACCACCCCAATATCGTCCCGATCTACGAGGTCGGTGAGCACGCCGGACACCATTATTTCTCGATGCGCCTCATCGATGGTGGCAGCCTGGCGGAGCGGATGGCCGACTACCAATGGCCCCGCGAAGCGCCGCGCTCCGGCGATCCGGCCGCCGACAAACAAAGTCTCCGTGAGCGCAAAGCCAAGGCCCTCACCCTCATCGCCCAAACGGCTCGCGCGGTCCATCATGCCCATCAAAGGGGCGTCCTGCACCGGGACCTCAAGCCGGCCAACATCCTGATCGATGGCCGGGGCGAACCGTTCGTAACCGACTTCGGACTGGCCAAACGCGTGGACCTGCCGGGCGAGATGAGCCGGTCGGACACGGTGGTGGGCACCCCAAACTACATGTCTCCGGAGCAGGCGCGCGGACGTCACCAGGACCTCACGACCGCGACCGACGTCTTCAGTCTCGGAGCGGTGCTCTATCACCTGCTGACCGGCCGGCCGCCGTTCCAGGGCCCGACGCCCTGGGAGACTTTGCGGCAGGTGGTCGAGCAGGAGCCGGTTCGGCCGAGCATTCTGAATCGCGAGGTGGAGTCGGATCTCGAGACGATCTGTTTGAAGTGCCTCGAGAAAGCTCCCCAAGTGCGTTATGCCTCCGCCGAGGCGCTGGCGGAGGACCTGGACCGATGGTTAAGGCAGGAACCCATCCACGCGCGGCCCAGTACGGAGTTGCAGCGGGCGGTCAAATGGGTCCGGCGCAAGCCCCGCGCCGCGGCGCTGATTGGGTTGGTCATCGTTACGGCCGTGGCAGGTCTGGCGGGGGTTTTGTTGGAATGGAGGCAAGCGGTGGTGGCTCGCGGCGAAATGGAGCACCAACGGGGGCTGGCCCGCGCGGCGGAACAGGATGCCCGCGAAAGGCTGTGGTATTCTTATCTGGCCCAAGCCCGGGCCAGCCGCTGGAGCGGCCGGCCTGGCCGGCGGTTTGACAGCCTGGCCGCCATTTCAAACGCCGCCGCCATGCGGTTCTCGATGCCATTGCGGAACGAGGCCATCGCCTGCCTGGGCTTGTTCGATGTGCAAGAGCGCCGGCGATGGACCCTGCCGCCAAAACGGCTTGGGTTTCACGGCGTGGTCCTGGATGCTCCGTTCGAGCGTTATGCCTGCGCTTTGCCCAACGGTGACGTCACTATCCGTCGCCTCCGGGACGACGGTGAAGTCCTGAGGCTGCCGGGCTTGGGTGAACGCGATCTCGCCACGCTCTGCTTTAGTGCCGACGGCCGATTCCTGGCGGAGAAATATGAGGCCCCGAAAACGAATTTCTTTCGGGTTTGGGATTTAGAAGAGCGCAAAGTGGTCATCTGGGCGCCCTACCGCATCAGCACGGAGTCGCTCGCCTTTGGGCTCGACAGCCGCACCGTGGCGGCGGCGGAGAACGACGGGATCCATCTCTACGAACTGCCGACCGGGCGGGCGGGGAACCGGATTCCCCTGGCGTCCGCCCCGTCCTCGCTGAGTTTCGATCCCACCGGACGCCGGTTGGCCGTGAGTGCGGGCGACGCCGGGACGGTTGAGGTCTTTGACACGCAATCGGGCCAGCGGTTGCTCGCCCTGGAGTGTCCTAGGCCGACGTGGGTGCGGTGGGGTCCCGATGGGCAGTTGCTGGCCTGCTCGAGCATGGACCAAAAGATCTACCTCTGGAACTCGTTCACGGGCAAGCGCGTGGCGGTTCTGGCCGGCCACCATGGCGCGGTGATGACGTTGGCCTTCAATCAAGCCGGTGATGTCCTGGCCTCGCATTCCTGGGATGGCTCAACCCGGTATTGGGATCCCACGACCGGCGAGAGCCGCCTGACCAATCCGCTTGACCTCCTCGCGTTCAGCGCTTTCGGCCCGGACGACCAACAGGTGGCTTTCAATGAAGATAGCGACGCCGGTCTCTTGGAGGTGGCGCCTGGCAGGGAATGCCGCCGGTGGCCCGCCCCGCCCACCCATTGTGGAGCGCTGGATCCGAGCGGGCGCATCTTGATCGCCTGCAATCTCGATGCCCTTCGGTTTTGGGACGTAGCCAACCGGGAGTTGGTTGGGGTGATTCCGGGGGAGGGTGGCCTGTCGCTGGTCCTGCATCCGGACGGCCAGAGCCTGTTTGTCAGTGGCGCCAAGGGCCTCAGGCGGCTGGAATGGGCCTTGGATCTGCCCAACCACGAAGTTCGCGTGGGGGAAATCGAACAGTGGTGGCCGACCGAGGTAAGCCAGATTTCCCTGAGTCGGGACGGCCGGACCCTTGCCGCCGCGGCCCTGGCCGGCCCCAGGGTGCTCTTGTTCGATGTGCGGAACCCGGCCAGGCCCAAGGCGATAGAGCCCGGGAGTGATCTCAGATCCGTTTCGCTGAGTCCGGATGGCCGGTGGGTGGCGGGCGGAGTCTCGTGGGGCACCAGCGTCAAAGTGTGGGACACCGGCTCCGGCCAACTGCTCAGGGAACTTCCCGTGGCGGGAGCCGGCCTTATAGGATTCAGTCCCGACGGACANNGGCTAATCACGGCGAATNCGGCCGTCTGCCAGGTCTGGGAGACCGGCGGCTGGGGAGTGGTCGCGACCCTGCCGGGAAACCATACCGGGGGCGGGGGGTGTGTGATCGCCATTTCACCCGCCGGACAAACGGCAGCGGTGCTTCGAGGCCGCAACAGCGAGACCTCGCTGATCGATCTCGCCTCGGGCCGCGAGTTGGCCACCCTCGCGGAGGGCGTGCCGCTTGGTTTCAGCGGCGATGGCTCTCGCCTGGCGATGTGCATTGAGGACCCGCCGAACCTGGCGGTCTGGGATCTGCGGCGCATACGCGAAGAATTGGCGGTGATGAAGCTGGANTGGGAGCAGCCNCCNTTTCCTCCCCCGGCAGCCAACTCCGGNCCGATGCAACCNCACCTGCGCCTGNTCACNNAGCCATAAGGGCAAGCCNGGCAGTCTNCCGTNTCGGCTCCTGCGCCTCCATTAAATCGATAAANCGCGCAATATCGCGTTACGTTTCGCGCGATTCCCTGTGTAAGGAGGTAGAGACCGTGTCGTTTCTCTCCGTCGGCCGCCGGCGAACGGCTCCGGCGCNGCTGGATGAGTCGGTATGCTACCTAATTGGCACAACTCAATGATTCGGCTTACAACCTGGACTTCGTCTCCCTCGCCCCGCGAGGAACGAGCGGGGAGAGGGCCGGGGAGACGGGTCTTCTTTCCAGATTCATGGTCCCGATGCGGGTTTCGCAGCACAGGGAAGCTCTCCGTCAGCCCAGATCCAGGGGCTCCCACGCCGGCTTGAAGCCATCCAAAAACGGTTAGCACTCTGAAAGCACCCGATTCGCCATTTTACATCAAACTGACCTTCCAAAACCAGACACACCCGCATTATGAATACCACCTTGAGCCACCTCCTGCCCTGCCTCCTGCTCTCGCTCAGCGAGCTATGGCTCCAGGCTGCTTCACCCAGCACGGCCTTCACCTACCAGGGCCGCCTCTTCGACGGCGGCGCGCCCGCCAACGGTCTATATGATCTGCAATTCACCAATTACGACGCCGCCACCGGCGGCAACGCGTTGGGCGGATTCAACACCAATGCCCTGCCCGTTACCAACGGGCTGTTCACCCTCACCCTCGATTTCGGCGCGGTGTTCGATGGTACCCCGCGCTGGCTGGAGATTTCCGAACGCACCAACGGCACGACCAATTTCGTCACGTTGACGCCCCGCCAACTGCTGGCCGCCGCCCCTTACGCCACCTACGCCGCCAGCGCAGGCACCGCCAGCGCTGTGCCGGGCTTGACCATTCTCCAAAACACGAACGGCTTCGCGGGCTTGAGGGTGGATGGTCCGGTCAGCGCCGCGAACACGATTTATGCTGATTCTGCGGGGCAGAATTTCGGCGACCTGACGCCCGGCCTGATTTTTGGCGGCAGCGGAAGCCAGGAAGGCATTTCCTCCAAACGCACCAGCGGCGACGACCTAGACGGCTTGGACTTTTACACCCGAGGCTCCGTTCGCATGACCGTCCATAACAACGGCAATGTGGGTATCGGCACGACAACGCCGACGAGTTTATTGACGGTGGGCAATTCCAGCAGCCCCGCGTATTGCGACGGCACCACTTGGGTGAACGGTTCCGACCGCAACGGCAAGGAACACTTCGCGGCCATCAATCCACGCGCGGTGCTGGCGAAGGTATTGGCGCTGCCGATCACGCAATGGAAATACAAGGTGGAAGCGGACGGCACGGAACACATCGGCCCGATGGCGCAGGATTTTCACGCGGCCTTCGGCCTGAACGGCCCGGATGACAAACACATCGCCACCGTGGACGAGGAAGGCGTGGCCCTGGCCGCCATACAGGGCTTGAACCAAAAACTGGACGAAACACGCGCCGACAATGCCGCGCTCCGCGCCGATAACGCCGATTTAAGGGCCCGGCTGGAACGTCTGGAGCGGCTCCTCCAAAAGCCATAACTCTGCATGATATGAATACAACCTCACGCAACCTCCTGCCATTGCTCCTGCTCGCCCTCAGCGAGCTGTGGCTCAACGCGGCTTCACCCAGCACCGCGTTCACCTACCAGGGTCGCCTGTTTGAT
>TBL_comb47_HYPODRAFT_10006783_pt1 | contig 12270 bp, 12 predicted proteins | sample TroBogypolimnion_40_FD_10682 | JGI IMG/M metagenome (IMG submission 10682) | reverse complement strand
TGATACTGCTGACTGCCCTGCTGTTCGCACTGCGGGTTAAATTGCTCTGCCGGCAGCCGGCGGCGGTCTCCGGCACCTGGGGCTGCGGCTATGATAATCCGACCAGCCGCATACAATATACCGGAGCCTCGTTTTCCATGCCGTTTATTGATGTGATCAAACCGGTGATGCAGCGGGAGGAAACCGCAACCGGGGTTAAAGGCCTTTTTCCGTTGAACGCGATTTTCAGTTTCAGAATTAAAGATGTCTTTGAGACGGTAATCATCCGGCCGCTGGGGCAGGGAACCGTGTTTCTGCTGACCAGGTTGTCCTGGATCCAGGACGGCAACATGCAGCATTACCTGTTTTACGGCATTGTGTTTCTGATTCTGTCATTAATATGGGTAATCTTCGGGTGAAAATATGAAAATCATCATCAGTGTTTTAATGATAATATTTTTTCCGTTCCTGATCTCAGGGACGATCCGCCGGGTGAAGTCGGTATGGGGAGGCCGCAAAGGCCCTTCGCTGATTCAGCCGTTCTTTGATTTCAGCCGGCTGATGAAGAAATCGGAAGTTATCAGCCGGACAGTTTCGCCGGTCTTTATGGTTGCGCCTTCGGCGTCGCTGGCCGCCACCATCTGCGCGGCAGCACTGGTGCCGATGGCTGGCAAAAGCGCCATCCTGAGCTTTAACGGTGATTTTATCATGTTCTGTTATCTGCTGGCGTTCGGCAAATTCATGCTGGTGGTCAGCGCGATGGATACCGGCAGCAGTTTTGAAGGCATGGGCAGCAGCCGCGAAGTAACGTTTTCCGCGCTGGCGGAACCGGGCTTTTTCATTATCATGGGCTCTTTCGCCTGGATTTCCGGCTGCAAATCGTTTGAATCCATTTTCCAGGGCATCTACAATTCCGGCCCGGCCTCCGGGCTGCTGATTCTGCTTTCCATTATCGGTCTGTTCATCATGCTGCTGACGGAAGGCGGACGGCTGCCGGTGGACGATCCGGAAACCCACCTGGAACTGACGATGATTCATGAAGTCATGGTGCTCGACAATTCCGGCCCCGACCTAGGATTCATTATGTATGGCGTCGCATTGAAGGTTTTCCTGATCGCGTCGCTGATTGCGTCGCTGGTGACTCCGGCTGGGATTGGTTTTGTGCCGGGCCTGATAATTTTCGGCGTGTTTGTCGGGGTGGAAGCCGTTTTTATCGGATTCCTGGAATCAGTCATGGCCAGGATGCGCATGACTCACATACCGCAATTTGTGTTTATGATTACGGCGCTGGCCATAATCATCTTTTTCATAGTAATGATGGAGCTGGGTAAAGCATTATGATCACACCGATAAATTTTGAGAATTCGATCATCATCCTGTTTGCGGTGACCATGTTTTATGTTGCCATGAGCAGCCGGATGGAAGCCTATGTCAAGATGCTGGCGGCGCAGGGCGCGCTGCTGTTCGCGGTCTCGCTGCACAGCATTTCCCCGTCCGATTATATTACTTTCTCCTTCATTATTTTTGAGACGCTGGTGCTGAAAACCATCGTGATACCGCTTTACCTGATGAAGATTATCCGCCAGAATGAGATCCAGCGGGAGGCCAAACCGTCCATCCCGAATCTCTATTCGCTGATGATCGTCAGCGCCATTACAGCGGTCGGGTTTGTGTTCGCGTACTGGCTGGCCGGAACTCACCAGCCGGTCAATCCGCTGTTTTTCGGCGGCGCGATTTCCGTGATCCTGTCCGCGCTGTTCATTATCATGACCAGAAAGAAACTGATAACTCACATCATCGCTTTCATCTTTCTGGAAAACGGGATTTTCCTGCTATCGCTCTCGGTCGCGCAGGAAATGCCGTTTATCGTAAACCTCGGCGTAATGCTGGATATTTTTGCCTGGGTGCTGCTGGCCGGAATCTTCGTGAAGATGATTCAATCCTCGTTTACCGGACAGAATATCGATGCACTGAAAGGACTGAGAGATTAACATGACATCCTGGGTGATACCTTTTCTGCTGATTGCTCCGTTAGCGCTGGCGCTGACGATTATGAGTATTAAGCCGTTCCGCCGCGTGCATATCTATATTACGCTGCTCTATTCGGTGATGCATCTGGCCGCCTCGATATACCTGATGAATTTTCACGAAAGCTTTTCCAATTATTTCAAAGTGGATGATTTAAACAACCTCTTTCTGCTGGTGCTGTCTGTCGTGTTTATCGCGGTTTCCGTTTACAGCATCAGCTTCTTTGCGCACAATGATGAGAAAAATCATGTTGAACGCAGCTGGAAGTACCATGTTTTCCTGCTGCTGTTTGTGGCTTCGCTGGACGGCATTCTGCTTAGCTCCCATATCGGGATGCTGTGGGTATTCCTGGAAGCGTCAACGCTTTTCAGCGCCATGCTGGTTTATTACTATACCGGGAAAAGCGCGCTGGAGGCCACCTGGAAATACATCTTCATCTGCTCTATCGGCATCTCATTCGCCTTTATCGGCATAATTCTGCTTTCGATCGGGTGCATCGGCGGCAGCGGCGGCGAAATCGAGTTGTTCTGGGGTTCGCTTAACCACAATGCTAAACTCATCAATCCGTTCTGGCTGAAAATGGCATTCCCGTTTCTGCTGCTCGGGTTCGGCACCAAGATGGGGCTGGCGCCGATGCAGAACTGGCTGCCGGACGCCTATGCCGAGTCGCCCGCTCCCGCGGCCGCGATAATTTCCGCGACCCTGGTGAATGCCGCCTTTCTCGGAGTCCTGCGGGTGCATAAGGTCATGCTCATGGCGGGACTGGGTTTTTATTCCACCACGCTGCTGATTATTATGGGTTTTATGTCGCTGCTGATTCCGGCGGTGTATATATTGCAGTCCAGAAACTATAAACGCATGCTGGCCTATTCTTCGGTCGAGCATATGGGAATTGTCGCCATCGGCACCAGTATCGGCGGAGCCGGTCTTTTTGCCGCGCTGCTGCANATGNTCGGNCATTCGCTGGTCAAATCGGCGTTNTTCCTCAATTCCGGCAACATCTTCTGCCTGTTCCGCAGCAAAAAAATTAAGGAGGTGACCGGATTGCTGAAAGTCTCTCCGGCCAATGCCTGGCTGTGGGTGGCGTCATTTGTCGGCATCTGCGCGTTTCCGCCGTTCGTAACTTTTATCAGCGAACTGCTGATTATCAAGGAACTGCTGGGAAAGAGCATTATCCTGACGATACTTTTCTGCGTCATGCTGACCGCGATTATTTACGGGATCGCCAGAAATGTCATCAGCATGATTTCCGGAGACCCGCAGCATGCGGAGTCCAGCCGGGATGCCGGGCTTCCGGCAACCGGTTATATCCCGCAAATCGTACTGATGGGCATGGCGGTCTGGCTGGGGCTGTATATCCCGTCGTTTCTGCTCGACCTGCTGAACAATGCCGTAAAGTTTATGGGGGAATAAAATATGAGCTGGGCAGTTACAGGCAACAATCAGACCATTGAACTGGCGTCAATCCCGGTTAAAACCCCCGCTGAATTGTGCACGGAGATTATCGAACAGTGCCGGCGCGGCGCCCGCCCTGTCGCGTTTTTCGGGCATAAACAGAGTTCCGGGGTACGGCTCTTTGTAATTCTGGCCAATGACCCGCGTTCAGAGCTGATGGCCTCTTCCGCGACGTTTGCCGAAGGCGAGAAGTCATATCCGTCAATCACCAGTGAAATCCCGGCTTTTCATCTTTTCGAGCGTGAATTTTACGAAGATACCGGCATCAGACCGGAAGGCCATCCATGGCTAAAGCCGGTTCGTTTCAGCCATAACCGGGCGGACCAGTCCGCAAAAATGGCTGATTATCCATTTTTCAAAGTCGAGGGTGAATCCGTTCATGAAGTCGGCGTCGGGCCGGTCCATGCCGGGGTCATTGAACCCGGTCATTTCCGTTTCATGTGCAGCGGGGAGAAAGTGCATCATCTGGAGATACATCTGGGGTATCAGCACCGCGGAATTGAACCGGCGATGGCGGATGGCAGCATCTGGAAGAAATCCAAGCTGGTTGAATCCATTGCCGGCGACAGCGCCATTGCCAATTCCCTGGCTTATTCGTCGCTGCTGGAAAGCGCCGCCGGGATAGAGGTTTCCGCCCGCGCCACCGCCATCCGGACGCTGGCGCTGGAACTGGAAAGAGTGGCGCTGCACATGAGCTCAATGAGCGGGCTCTGCGGCGATGTCGGCGACCTGACCGGCAACACTTTTTTCGGCGCCACCCGTACCTATGTCATCAATTCGCTGCTGGATATCTGCGGCAGCCGTTTCGGCTACAGCCTGATCCGTCCTGGCGGGGTCAATTTCAACATTGACGCCGAATTGTCGGTTAAACTGCTGAAGACGCTGGAAATGGTCAGGGAGAGAGTCTTCCTTATCGGGGAAAGAACGTTCAACATGCCGGGGGTGCTCAGTCGTTTCCAGCATACCGGGATCGTTGATGACAAAACCGCTGAACAGATCAATATGGTGGGCATCACCGCCAGGGCCTCCGGCCTGAAACGCGATATCCGCGCCGACCATCCGTTCGGTTTCTACCGGCTTTATCCTGCCTACAAACTCACGCTGGACTCGGGTGATGTGTTCGCCCGCGCCTATATGCGCTATCTTGAAGCCAAACGTTCTCTGGGCTACATGATCGACCTGTTGAGCGGCCTGCCGCCGGGCGGCCAACTGCTGGCGGAGCGCGGCAGCCTGAAACCGGACAGCATGACCGTATCCATGGTTGAAGGCCCGCGCGGCGAACTGGTGCATGTCATGATTACCGGGGCCAATGGCGAGGCTGTCCGGTATAAGTTCAAAGATCCTTCTTTCAATAACTGGTTCGGCCTGGCGCTGGCGGTCAGGGGCGAAGGCGTCAGCGATTTCCCGATCTGCAACAAGAGCTTTGATCTTTCATACTGCGGTTACGACCTTTAAGGAGATATTGAAATGTTCGATGCCATAAAAGTTAGAATTAAACAGGGGAAGCAATATATCTCCGATGTTAAAAGGGCTGAAGTAAATCCCAAATTCAGGGGATTTCCGAAGCTCGATGATAAAACCTGCACTAGTTGCGGCAACTGTACTGGCGTATGTCCGTCCGGGGCGGTCACCGGCCGCCCGCTTAAAATAGATATGGGCAAATGCACCTTCTGCGGCGATTGTCAGCGCGCATGTCCGAACCAGTCTATTCAGTTTACCAATTTCCACAAACTGTCGGCGGACAGGCGTGAGGCTTTGATAGTCAATGAAAAAACCGACCCGAATCAGTATACGGTTGACGCGGTGCAGGCCAGGCATGAGATCAAACGGCTGTTCGGGCGCTCCCTGAAACTCCGCTCCGTCTCCGCCGGCGGCTGCAACGGCTGTGAACTTGAACTCAATGCCTGTTCCAACGTGAACTTTGACATGACACGTTTCGGGATTGAGATCGTGGCGTCGCCGCGCCATGCCGACGGCATCGTGATTACCGGTCCGGTTTCGGAAAATATGGCTTATGCGCTGGAAGACACGCTGCTGGCCGTGCCCAGTCCGAGGATTATTATTGCCATGGGAACCTGCGCCATCAGCGGCGGGGTTTTTCAAAACTCGCCAGCGCTTAACCGGAAGTTTTTCGACAAATACAAGATTGACTTGTATGTGCCCGGCTGTCCGGTGCATCCGCTGACATTCATCAATGGCGTTCTCCGCTTCCTGGGCAGATAGACAATTTTGTGAGGCCTGGGTTTTCGCTCCAGTACACACATTGGACCATGCCCCCTCATTTTGCACACACCCTGTATACAAGTTATTCCCCATTCTTCCCATTCTTCCCGGCCCAACTTCCGCAGACAAAAAAAAATTTTTTATTGAGCTAAAAATCTGGTTTTCCAGAATTTCAAAAAGTTGTAAGTGCTTGATTATAAACATGCCCATTTTAAAACCTGTTTTGTTGTGCCGCAGCGATGAGCGCAAAAAGAAAGATGATACCATCGTCAGCATAACCGAGGAAAAATTTCTTGCGGATCTGAAAAACTGCAACTACGGCTCGGCAAAAATGACGGCAAACTGCATCTGGCGCAGGGGCCGGAAACCGTAAACAGGAATATCGGCAGACGCTGCGGAAGACGCTGCGGAAGACGCTGGCTAGCCATTGCTATAGCAGTATAATCATTCCCGCAGACGACGGAAAAATCCGGCATCTGTGCAAACCAGGCAGGCCTGACGAACTGCAGCGCAGCATTTACTCGCTACTGGGTTAGATTTGAAGAAATTGCCGGTCAGGAATACAAATTTAAAAAAGATGTGAAAGCGACGTTGTGCCTGCTTTGGGGATAAGTCGTTGATTACCAACATGTCTTTTTTTAGCCTGCGGAAGTTTGGTTAAATTTTCAGCCGTGCAGTGTATAAAATGCCGGAATCTCCGCGATGATAATATCGGTTTACCTGCTTTGCGGGATTACTGCTCAGGAATTGGTTTCCGGAGCGGGGCTGTTTGCGGCAGAATAAGAGTTCATGCCGTTCCTGCGGTTAATATTCAGCCAGCGGCGGTGCACCCACATCCATTGATCGGGTTGCTCGGCAATGAGTTTTTCTAGGGCGGTAGTATACATCTGGGTGACGTTTTTAATATCCTTTTCCTTGTTGCCGGTCGGCGTATAGCGGATCAGATCGCCGAGGACAAATTCAAATTTAAAGTTATTGTCCAGCCGGCGGGTGACTTCAGGCATGATCGGCACTCCGGTCTTCAGATGCAGCAGCGCCGGGGAAGAGTGGGTGCGGCATGGCTGACCGAAGAAAACAGTCTCCACGCCTTCGGACGAACCGGCATGCTGATCGGCCAGAATGGCAATCGTTTTACCTTCTTTTAATGCTTTTAGAAGTCCTTTAATGCCGCCTTCCTTGGGAATGCTTTGATGAATGCTTGATTCACGGTTGCTCAGAATGTATTTCCCAATCAGCGGATTGCCGAACGGGCGCATGATTGACACCATCGGATTGCCGGTTTTCTCAGCATAGGCGGTTCCCGCTACCTCCCAGTTGCCGTAATGGGCGGTAATGATAATCACATTGATTCGTTTGCCGTCTTTATCAAAAACCTCGCGCATGGTCTCCCGGGATCCGGCGAGTCCGACTTTTTCAGGAGAATAAAGCTGGCTCATTTTGATGATCTCCACCAGCAGCTGGGAAAAATTGTCATATACCCGCCGCGCGATATCCGCCGCCTCCTGCTCCAGGGCTGTAATTCCGGCATGAAGAAGATGGCGGATGGCGCGAGTCCGGTGCCTTTTATCTAAAACAAACATCAACTTGAAGAGAAGACGGCTCAATCCGGATGCCGCGTTCAAAGGAAGTGCGCGGATAAGTATGTAAAACAGCCAGAAAGGAATGAATTCCAGCCAGATTCTAAAAACGTTTCTTGTCTTTTTTTGTCTTTTCTCTTTCGGCGCTGCCGCTACTGAAACCGGAGGCATTTACAGTAACTCCTTAACTAAAAACAATGATTTATACACTATTTACCCGTGTTTTTAAACAAAAATAATTAGACGGGGCTGTCCTCGTCCCGTCACAAAGATATTACCGGTACCGGAATTCTTCGTTCCCCTGAATATTATTATATACATTCTTCCATGTATATTCAAACTTTTCTGCAAAAATTTTCCGGTACTGATATTAAATTTAAATTAAACATTTTCGGCTTTCAGACTTCAATATTACACAATCCGGATGTATATTAGAAGTAACGAAGAACATTAAACGGAGCTGAAAAATGGCTGGAAAATATCAGTATCACAAACATGAAGACTTGTCAAAACGGCTGATCTGTCCGAGATGCGCCGAATTTTTGACTTATGCCGATATTGAAATTTTTCCGGCATGCCCGTACTGCGACTGCCGGCTTGAAAGAAACCCGGAACTGGAGGATTTTATCCTGCAGCCGCTGGTGGAGCGCTGGGCCAACCAGTATGCGCCGGTGACCGGACGCAGCCGTGGCCGGGGCAGAGACTCCATCTAGTCTTTAAATTGCGCCTGGATTGGAAGTTGAATCAAAACCCAATCTTTTTCTTACCTGATCCATAAAAATAATCAAAAATATTTTTATTTTTATTTTTTTATGGCTTGAATCCATTCCTATCACTGCTAATTTAAGCGTTCCATGTTTCTTTACATATCTACTTCCACACCGCTATGGGGGATGCATGGGAAAAGGCGGAATTGCTTCCGTATTATAAGCAATTCTTAGAAATTATGTACAGCTTAAAAGTAATCTGGGAGATACTGTTATGAAAGTCAGAGCATCCGTTAAACGCAGATGCGAATATTGCCAGATAGTGAAGCGTAATGGCGTTGTCCGGGTCATTTGCGCCCGCAACCCGCGTCACAAACAGAGACAAGGTTAAAATCAGGATAAGGATTAGAGACTATGCCACGTATAATTGGAGTTGAAATTCCGGGAAAGAAGCGCATTGAGTTTGCTCTGCGCTACATTTACGGCATCGGTCCGAGCAAGGCTCTCGAAATCATCAAGAAAGTGAAAATTCCGAGAGAGCTCCGTGCCGATAACCTGACCGATGAGCACATTGCGGCGATTACCCACATCCTGCAGAACGAAATGGATGTGGAAGGCGATCTGCGCCGTATGGTTTCAGCAGATATCCGCCGTCTCCAGGCCATCGGCTGCTACCGCGGGTCCCGCCATCGCAGAAATCTGCCGTGCCGCGGACAGCGCACCAAGACGAACGCTAGAACTAGAAAGGGCCGCAGACAGACCGTCGGAGCCATCCGTGACAAAACTCAACGTAAGCTGGCTGCCACCTAAGAGCCTGCCGGAGTTGTGTTTGTTAGTAGGATTAAAACTCAGAATCATTAAAAGGTACTGCATTAATCATGGCTGAAGAAAAAAAGAAAAATCTGGAAGTTGCCGACGTCGCCGAAGCCGTTGTAACTGCTGACGCTCCTGTTGCCGCTGAAACTGCGGTCAAAAGAAACAAGAGCGGACGTTATGTTCCGGCAGGTATTGCTTACGTTTCGGCTACTTTCAACAATACGAAAGTCACTTTTACCGATTTACACGGTAATGTGCTTTGCTGGTCGACCGGTGGAAAAAACGGATTTAAGGGGTCAAGAAAAAGCACCGCTTACGCCGCACAGGTCATCGCCACTGACGCTGCTAAAAAGGCTCAGTTACTCGGAATGAAAGAAGTCGAAGTACGGATTAAGGGTCCGGGAGCCGGTCGCGAATCTGCTGTCAGAGGCATTGCCGCAACCGGAATGGAAGTAGTCTCCATTAAGGATACTACTCCGGTTCCGCATAATGGCTGCCGTCCCCCGAAACGTCGCCGCGTCTGATGACAAGGTGCGATTTTAGTAAATTTAAAATAAATCTGGAGGAATAACATGACTGCTGCATCTGGTTTTCCGATGCCCCAATCTATCAGGATAGAAGAAGAAACTGCAACTGACAGATATGCCAAATTTATCGCGGCTCCGTTTCAAAGCGGTTTCGGGCATACTCTCGGCAATTCTCTGCGCAGAGTGCTCTTGTCCTCTCTGGAAGGGGCGGCTATCAGCGCGGTCCGTATTGACGGCGCGTCACATGAGTTTGCTTCGCTTCCGAACGTAGTTGAAGATGTTACTGAAATTGTTCTCAATCTGAAACGCGTCCGGCTGAATCTCCACAGCGACCAGAGCAAGACACTGGAAATAAAAAAAGACAAAGCCGGTCAGGTAACTGCCGGAGACATTGTCGTTGACGGCACGGTTGAAGTGCTCAATCCCGAGCAGATCATCTGCACTGTTGACAAAGATATCCCGTTTCGTGCGGAAATTGATGTAATCAAGGGCAAGGGCTATATGCCTGCTGAAAAACAGCTTGCCCCGAAAGTTGAAGGTACGATTCCGATTGACTGTATGTTCAGCCCGGTCACCCGCGTCAACTACCATGTCGGTGCGGCGCGTGTCGGTGAAGAAACAGAAATGGACGGACTTCAGCTCGAAATCTGGACTGACGGCAGAGTCAAACCCCAGGATGCCCTGGAAAGCGCGGCGAAGATCCTCAAGGATCATCTCCAGCCGTTCCTCGGCGGCCAGGCTGACGAAGAAGACGTCCTTTCTTCCATGAGCGACGAAGAACTGAAGATGTATAAAGTGCTTTCACAGGATGTGGAAGTCCTCGACCTCTCAGTCCGCGCCATGAACTGTCTGAACAACGCCAATATCAAAATTATCGGCGAGCTGTGCACCAAGACAGAAAGCAGAATGTTAAAATACAGAAACTTCGGTAAGAAGTCTCTGGATGAAATCAAAGAAAAAATCGAAGCGCTCGGGTTGTCTCTGGGCATGACTTTCAGCGAAAATCTGCTGAATGCACTTGAAGCGGAAGCCGAACGCCTCAAAGCTCAATCCGTGGAGGAAAAATAATGCGTCATAGATTACATACATTTAAAATCGGACGGTCCGGCGCGCACCGCCGGGCAATGCTTGCCAATATGGTGAGCAGCCTGATCGAGCATGGCCAGATTACCACTACGATAGTCAAAGCCAAGGAAGCCCGCCGTTTTGCGGAGAAGGTAATAACTCTCGGCAAAAAGGGTGGTCTCCATCATATCCGTCAGGCGGTTGCCAAGCTCAGAAACAAAACTGCCGTCAAAAAGCTTTTTGACGAAGTTGCGCCGAAATACATGACCCGTCCAGGCGGCTATACCAGAATTATTCATCTGGCAAAGGTGCGCGTCGGCGATGCCGCCGAAATGTGCATACTTCAGCTTGTTGAAGAAGGAGCCCCGGCCCGGAATACTGCAGCTCCCGAAAAAGCTGTGGAACAAAAGGCTGAATAAATCGTAATTACTGCTGTTTTTAAAGACAACAGGATTTATAATTGAGAAACCCCGGCTCCGCGCCGGGGTTTTTTTATGTTTTCCCGCGGCCAGTGCGGAAGAAGATGAAGAACGCAATCTTTAAGGGGAAATGGTATGAGCGGTAAATTTGCAGGATTTAATGTAATCGTCACCGGCGGAACCCGCGGTATCGGCGGTGCGGCATCCGAACTTTTTCTTAATAACGGCGCGTCGGTTACTGCGGTTTACGGCGGCAATGACGTTGCCGCCGCTGAATTTAAGGCAAAATGGCCGGGTTTCCCGCTGGAAGTTGTCAAAGTTGACGTTTCAGATTATGCCGCCGTGGAAAAATTTTTCAGCGAATATGATAACACTCACACTTCGCTTGAGGTGCTGGTCAATTGCGCCGGTATTCGAAAAGACAGCGTGACCGGCATGATGTCCCCGGAGGACTGGAACTCAGTCATTGCCATTAATCTGACCGGCACATTCAATATGAGTAAATTCGCGGTCATGAAGATGATGCAGAACCGTTTCGGACGGATTATCAGCATCACTTCGCCGTCCGGCAAGCTGGGGTTCGCCGGCCAGGCGAATTACGCCGCATCCAAAGCCGGGCAGGTGGCGTTTACGAAATCCCTTTCCAAAGAAACCGCCCGTCGCGGCATCACCGTCAACTGTGTATCGCCTGGATTTATTGAAACTGATCTTATTTCCGATCTGCCGGAAGATTTGAGAAAAGAATATAAAAACCAGGTTCCGATGAAGCGGTTCGGCACTCCGGCCGAAGTGGCTGAAGCGATTCTGTTCCTGGCATCCAAAGAGGCGTCATATATCAACGGCACTGTTCTGGAAGTAACCGGCGGACTTTAATTCCGGAGGGAATATGCGAAAAATAACGTTATTATTCATTACTTTTATGGTTCTGGCTGTCACGGCAGACGCCGCTTCAAACAGCCAGTTGAGGCTGGTGCTGCCTCCAGCCGTTTATGCCGTGCCGGGTCAGGAAATCAATATCTATTTCGACAATATCATCCTGTCCCCCAATTATAATAATTACGCGTTTGACGTGGATTGCGCCAAAGGCAGGCAGGATAAAGCGAGATGGCGGTTTACGCCAAAAGCTGAAGAAACCGGCCGCTATCCATGGAAAATCAAGATCTATAATGGCGCTAATGAACTGATAGCGGAAGGGCATACAGAACTGATAGTGAGTCCACTTGATGCCGGTTCAGCCAAAGCTGTAAGCCTGCTGATCATTGGCGACAGCCTGACAGATGCTTCAATTTATCCCCGCGAACTCTACAACCTCTGCTTGAAATACGGGCCTAAAACAACATTTACCGGCAGTCATTCCGGCGGCGGCAAAGCGCCGAAAGAATTTGCCCACGAAGGTTATGGCGGGTGGACATGGAGCACTTTTTTGACCCAGTATAAACCGGCGCAAACCGATTACCGGGGGAAAAGCAAATTT
>TBL_comb47_HYPODRAFT_10006781_pt1 | contig 12271 bp, 9 predicted proteins | sample TroBogypolimnion_40_FD_10682 | JGI IMG/M metagenome (IMG submission 10682) | reverse complement strand
GTGAAGGTGCTGGATTTGGTTCTGGCGCTAGTGAAGGTGCTGGATTTGGTTCTGGCGCTGGATTTGGTTCTGGCGCTGGCGCTGGTGCTGGATTTGGTTCTGGCGCTAGTGCTGGCACTGGTTCTGGCGCTAGTGCTGGCGCTGGCGCTGGTTCTGGCGCTGGTGCTGGATTAGGCGCTGGTGCTGGTTCTGGTGCTGGTTCTGGCGCTGGTGCTGGTTCTGGCGTTGGTGCTGGATTTATATCTAATGGTATATATTGTGAATTTATAATAGTATCACTAACTGATATATTACTAACACTAACATACGCTGGTGCTGGTGCTGGATTTGGCGCTAGTGAAGGTGCTGGATTTGGTTCTGGCGCTAGTGAAGGTGCTGGATTTGGTTCTGGCGCTGGCGCTGGTGCTGGATTTGGTTCTGGCGCTAGTGCTGGCACTGGTTCTGGCGCTAGTGCTGGCGCTGGTGCTGGATTAGGCGCTGGTGCTGGTTCTGGTGCTGGTTCTGGTTCTGGTGCTGGTTCTGGCGCTGGTTCTGGATTTGGCGTTGGTGCTGGTTCTGGCGTTGGTGCTGGATTTATATCTAATGGTATATATTGTGAATTTATAATAGTAGTATCACTAACTGTTCCCTTTCCAATTGTTATTGTAGTTAATGGTATATATTGTGAATTTATAACATTTGCATTTAAATTAGGAAATGAAGGAATTGTAACACTAGGAAGTTTAGTAGTATCAATTTGATAATTATTACTACCATCATTTATAAAATAATTATTATTTGTGCTATTATAATAAATAGGATAACTTCTTACAGCTAAAGATCCTCCATTCATACTTATCCCGCCTCCATTGGATGTAATATTAAGCATTGCATCGGTTGTATAATAAGTTGGCACACCTGAAATTCCTATCGCTGAATCCAATGCGGCAATTTCATATGCATCTAACGATCGTACATTTCTTAATAAACTTCTCCACTGTGAAGGGTAATTATTGAATTTAGAATTATTAAAATAATCATTAGTTCCTATTGTATATTTTCCATAATAAGTATCAGGAATAATATTATTAGTTCCAATAACAGCAGAGATACCAGATGGTAATTTATGGCCTGATAATAAATCTTTATTAAAATTTGGATTCGTATATTTAGGTGGTAGAAGTTTTCTATCAGCATCAATTAAACTTTGCATACTTGTCATTTTTACTCTAATTTATCGTCTATTTTTATTATTAATATATTTACTTTGATCGCTTAGTTTTACGATTAATTTTTCTTGATTTTCTTGATTTGTTTGATTTGTTTGATTTTCTTGATTTTTTTGATTTTCTTGACTTAGTCATCTTACGTTTACCACCAGTCTTCAAGCAAGCGGGATTCATAATACGAGCATCATAAGGTTGTTGTAATAATACTGGTCCACCAACAGAATCTACAAAATCACTAGGTTTATTGCCATATCCAGCCGTAGGGGCAGTATAAAAAGCACTATCAATACCACCAACCCCACCATTTTGTAATAATGGAGTAGGATTTGGCATAGCACCAGATGGTGATGTATTTACTAAACCACCTTCACATCCAATACGAGAAATTACAGCCATGCCAGCAGAAGGTCCAGCCGAACCAATTCCATTTATAGGTCCAGCGCCAACATCTACAGTGTATCTTCCACCTTTTAACATAGTATTCGCAGGAGTATTTACATTATAACCAATTGAATTTGCATTTAAACTTGGTCGCATACCACCCGCAAAACCGGGGAGACCACCAGATCCACTAATAGGACCAGCAAGGCCAGGACGAGTAGCAGATAAGCAATCAGGGGTTAATGGAGTGCCATGAACAATTTCTTGTGCATAAGGTGCTTCAGGGGCGATTGCTTGACCAACTGTATATCCAGCGCCATATTGTCGTTGTTTTCTTGTATTTTTACGAACCATCTAAATATCTACAACATTTTAAGAATATATTCCAGTAATTTCATATCGTTTAAAATCTTCATTATAAGAAATATTTACCATAATTTCTCCAGAATATTGTTTTAATTGTTTACTTAGTTCTAATTGTTGAACGCATGCTTTTGAAAGTGCTTTACCATCAACATCAAATAATTCATATACATCAGGTAACATAGGTTCCCTTATAGCTTTAGCATAAGTTGGTCTTATATTTAGTTTGTTTTGTTGTATTATAGGCGTAGATGATGTTTGCCTTCCATAAAATCCTTGTTCAATCTTTGCAACACTATCATTAAGTGTAAATATAAATCTTCGTTTTCCTGGTGTTTCAGGAATTAAAAAGACTTTTGTATAATCTTGAACACCTACTAATGTTTCAAGTGATGAAAGTGGTGTAGGAGCGATAATTTCACTCACAATTCCTCCCATTAATCTTACATCTGGAATCCAATGATGTTCAACAAAATCTTTCATATACGATCGTCTTTGTGTAAATGTTTCATGATTAAATATATTTTTTCCTTTATATACGTATATATCTTCAATAAGCATACTATGATTTACTACATCTAAACTTACAATAAATACACTTCCTTTATAAATCTCCTCAGATACTCTCATTCGTAGCATATAACATAATGGATGACCTTTAGTAAATTCTCTTTCTTTTTTTGATAAATTATAACGAACATATATTGGTGTATTTTTATCAATAAAAACTAAAAACCCTGGATCAGATTTTGTATTTGTATTATGAATAAAAAAAGTTCCTTTAGTAAATAAAGACCCAATTTTGTTGTTAGTATCAACAGAATTTAGTCTTTGACATATCACTAAGTCTTGTAAATTATGTGTAAGAAAATCAATTGCTGCGTTTTGCATATGAGGCAATGCTTTTTTTAAAATAATTGCATGAGTATTTCTATGCGAACTTTTTAATGAACCTTGAGCAATTTGTTCTTGTTGATTCATTTTTAATACTTTTCTTATTATAATAGGTGTTATATGTTTAAACCTTCTAAAAACTAGAATAATTATAATTGGTACGTGTATCATCAGGACCAACGCCTTCGAGTAATCCACCATTTTGAACTAATTCCGGTTTGAATAGTTGTATTGGTTGTATGGTATCTAATATAGAATTACTAGCTCTTTCAGAATTTGTAATAATTTTATTACCAGAATTTATTAAACCTGTTCTAAATGATCGTTCCGGGTATCGTAAATTATCTTTTATATCTTGAGAACCATAATATTCATCCATCGGATCATTTGGAATTACGCTAAATACAGATTCAATTACATTAGGAATTCTGGCATTTGGAGGATTTGGTCCAGAAGGTGATACTTCTCTAGGGGCTTGAATTGGCAAAGGAGTTTTTATAATAGTGGCAGGAGCAGGAATTTCAAAAGATTCTGACTGTATTACCGATCTTATGATTGGATATTTTGACTTATTTATATATATATAAATAACTACAATTAATATTAATATTACTATTCCTATAAATATATTAGACACCATCTATTTACATGGTTTAAAAAAGAAAAAAATAGAGTAATTAGAAATGAGTGTTACTAGCGAAGATTTATTAGTTGCCCAAGTATTAGCACTTCCCTGCGCAAATATTGATCCTAGTAAGTGGAATTTGGATGTTGTGTTAGAAGTTGCTGTGCAGGTCGCCGGACTCGTAAAAAAGGCTTCTGCTTCGACGAAACAAGAGAATTTTGATTTATTATTGAAGATTGTGAATGCGGTAATTGACAAACTTGAGGCAAAGGAAATTTCATCAATTGCTCAAGGCTCGTCCACTGATGCTGTTGTCCAGCGTTGGTTAAGTTTAAAGGCGCTTGTGAATACAACGCTACCTGTTGTGTTTTCTTATACATCTCATTTATCTGTCCCCCCAGTTGTTGCGAATTGGTTTGCGTGTTTTTGTGCGGATGCTGTAGAGATTGAGGAGTTTGTAAAAGTTGCTGTTCCAGTTGTTGAAAAAATGGCGGAGCCTGCTTTACATGTGATCGATGAGATTGCTGTTGCCGCGGGAGAGACTGATGTTGCTTCTGCTGTTGAGAAGGTTGAGGTTGCACTTTCAAAGGTTGAATCTGTGGTAAATGTGGTTGAATCCGCACAATAAAATTGGGTTTTTTATAAACCTCAATACTAATTACATTCATAGGAATTGATTCATTATATAACTCGCATATTTCTTTTGTATCTTCTTTTTGAATAATTTTATACATTGTAAATTCATTATTAAAAAGAAATCCTTTTATATGTCCAAAATCATATATAATTAAATCATATTCAGATGGTTTTTCTTCAAAAATATAATCAATAAAATATATCATATTACTAAATATTAATAGTGTAGTATATTTAGATAGTTATTTAGAACAAAAAAACAAAAAAATTAATTTGAACTTTAAGAATAATTATGTATTATAATAAATGGCTTCAATTCTTATATTAACGCAAAAAGCAGAAGTAAAATCTGGAAAACTAAGTGTGGATAAAGATGTAAATTTAGCAACTATTCAAAAATATTTTAAGAAAAAGACTGAGCCAGAAATTATTGGAAGTTATACGTTTAAAAGTTTAACACTCTTCTTATTTGGATATACAACTGGTAAAGATGGAACAGAAAATAAACATGAACTTCCTCCTCCACATGATTCACAACTTATATTTGGAGATATACTATTAATTGCTTCTAAATCTAATAATTCATTTGCGAATCCAGTGGTTTTCAAACTAGAAGACTATGAAATCTTTTATTCAAAAGCATATGGTGGATTTGATGATTTAGATGAAGAAGAAGATGAAGATGAAGAAGAATTAATTGAAGAAGAAGTTGAAGAGGAACATATCGATGATGTTATTGAAGAAGAAGAAGTATTTGATAAAACATCCTATATATCTGATGAGGAAGAAGAGATTGTTATTAAAAAAGAAAAGAAAAAACGTGCTACAAATACTGTAGTTAATCATGTAAATATTCATCCAGATAAACAATTAAATGAAGATTCTGAAAAAAATAATATTCGTATAAAAGTAATTAAAAATTTAGAAAATATTTTCGCTAAAATTCTTACAACAAAAGAAATTGAATCTTTAGAACAAGGAATTTATAAAGTTGCTCTTCATCAAGCTGATCAAAAACATGTAATAAAAGATTGGTCAATTAAATTATTTGAGTATATTTATAATTATAATCTTAGAAAAATTATTAGTAATCTTTCTACAAAAAGTTATGTTAAAAATACAGAACTTATGAAAAGATATAAAGCAAACGACATTAGTTTAAAGGATATTTGTTCAATGAATCATTATGATTTATATGAATCTAAATGGAAAGGACAAATTGAAAATCAAAAGAATATTGAAAAACGTAGAATTGAAGGTAATAAATCAATGGCATCCGATCGATTCTTATGCACTCGCTGTTTTAAACGTGAATGTTCATATTATGAAATGCAAACTCGTTCTGGGGATGAAGCAATGACAATCTTTATTAACTGTTTGAACTGCGGTAAGAATTGGAGACAATAGTTTATTAAATATTTAGAATGCAACAATCTACGGCAGAAATACCTTTACGCATAGTTGGTAAAAAAGGAACAAATCCACTTCCTATAATTGATAAACTTTGGGAGTTTTATTCAATTAAAGGAATAAAAACTGTTTTTATTTCATTAGGAACTTCTTCATCACCTCTTGCAGAACTTGAAATTGGCGAGATTCTTGGCTCTCCTATTCATATAATAGAATTTTCTGAAACTAAACGTGAATTATGGAATACTATTTCTGAAATTTTAAAAACAAGAAAACGATCCGATAATTCTTCTTTTACAGAAGAAGTTGAAACTAAATGGATATTACCTAAAAATCTAAGAATTACTAATAAATTACCATATTTCTTTAATGGATCTATTGAATTAAGTGGCAATCTAGTTGAAACAATTAAATGGGATACTTATGTTCAAGAAATCTGTGAAGCGATGAATATAACTCCTCGTATTGATTTACTTAATATACAATTAAACGGATTTGATGAATCAATATTGTATTCTTTTATAAATACTTGCTTTCGCCCCGGTTTAATATTAATTTCTTATACAAATACTCCAGATTCAAATCTTTTAACAACTCAAGTAGCAGGTCATTTACATAATATCGGATATCAATTAATTGCAAAAGAAAATAATAAATTTTTATATTTATACAATGATAAAAATGTATATGAATATTCTTCTTATGAAAATAAAAATATAGAAAATCCGTTAGTTCATGAAATTTTAAAATCATCTGGTTTTTTCAAGAGTTAAAATAGATATAATAAATGCCAGAAAAAATTTCTAAATCTCCTCTGCAAGATAAAAGGCTATACCTTTTACATAAATATAATTATTTTATAAATCGTCGTGCTTATACTTTTAGTACACAGATGAAAATAATATATAAAAGCATAAATAACAATAGGAATGGCTACTTTAAAGAAATATAAACAAAATATAATTATACCCGAGATTAATCCAGAAATTCATCCCGGTGATAATTTTTATAAATATGTAAATGATACTTGGTTAAATACAACTAAAATTCCAGATTATGAATCATCTTTTAGTGTAAATGAAGAAATTGAAGAAATTATTCAAAAAGATTTATTTTCATTAATTGAAGAATGTGAAATACTTGCCAAAAAAGGCAATAAGGTTCATAGTTTTGATGCTATTTTAAAGGATACTATTGGTCGGTTTGCTCTTTCATCAAATCGTATTGCTGTTCAGAAAAATAGTATTGAGAGTTTAAAAAAGGGTCTATTAAATCTTCATTGTATTCGTTCAATTGATGATATTGGAGAGATTCTAGGATTTTTATGTAGGAATAAGATTCCAACTATTATAGGATCATTTTTACAGCTAGAAAGAACAGAACATAATACATCAGTATATACTCTTTTTTTAACAACTGGAAATTTAGGATTACCAGATATTAGTTATTATAATGCAACTGCTCCAGGTAAATTAAGAACATTAATTGCTTATTTGCAATTAATTAAATCAATATGTAAACTTCTAGATATTGACGATATAAGTGAGACAGTAACATTTGAATCATATTTTTCTGCTCATATTGAAGGGTTGTCAAATGATGAAAGTTTCTTAATAAAAGGTAAAGAATTAATTAAAACATTTAAAGGATTTCCATGGGAAACATTTTTTACTACATATGGTATTAGTTCCTGGAAAGATAAAATATTTCGCATTCAATCTAAGAAATATTTACATGTATTAGAAAATACCTTTTTAACAACTCCTTTAGAACATTTTAAAAGTCTTTTTATGCTTCATTTAATTCTACATGCATTACCTATATTACCTCCTCCATATGATGATCTACATTTTAAATTTTATCAAAATAGACTCAGAGGACAAAAAAAGAAAGTTGCTCAACATTATTTAACTCTCTTTTTATCACAAACTTATCTATCAAAACCATTATCTATTCTTTATAAAAAAATGTATTTAAAAGATTTACTTAAAATACATGCAACAAAATTTATTGAAAAAATTCGTTCTTCTGCGTTAAAACAAATTGAAACAAATTCTTGGATGGAAGATTCTACAAAATATTTGGCAAAAGAAAAAATAAAAAATATGGTATTAAGTATTGGATGGCCAGAATCATATCCTAAATTTGTTTTACCTCTATTACAAACAGATAATCTTTTAGAAAATGTATATTTATTATCAACAAGTTCTACCGATGAAGATATTTCTTTATTAAATAAAACGTCAATTCCTGGTAAAACATGGAATGAACCTTCTTATATTGTGAATGCTTTTTACTATAATGAAATTAATGAATTTATAGTGCCAGCAGGTTCTCTCTTATATCCTTTTTTTGGAGGAGATAATGAATGTAGTATAGGATGGAATTATGGCGGATTAGGATGTGTAATTGGTCATGAAATGATTCATGCTTTTGATGATGATGGAAAAGATTATGATCAACATGGATTATATAATCCTTGGTGGAAACCTCGTGATAATAGAAGATTTCATGTGATTTCTAAAAAATTAGTAGAAATATATAATAATTCAAAAGTATATGGAATTAATGTTAATGGATCTTTGACATTAAATGAAAATCTGGCAGATTTAGGAGGATTCTCTATTGCTTTAGAAGCACTCAAACATGAAATCGCAGATAAATCTGAGAAAGAAAGAAAATATGAACTTCAACAATTCTTTATTTCTTATGCTGTTTCATGGAGAACAAGAGAAGATAAGAAAAAAATTTTACAAGGTTTAATTATTGATAGACATAGCCCCGCAGAACTTCGTGTTAATCTTATAGTTTCTCAGATAGATGAATGGTATGATATATTTGATGTGAAAGTTGCAAATAATCTTTTTGTTGCTCCAGAAGATAGAGCAAAAATATATTAATTTTTTAACTTATAATTTGGAGGTAAACATTTGGCATTAGATAATTTTAATTTATGTAATACCATCTGATCATTATTATTCCCTCCGAATTGGTTTTTAGTTTTTCTTGTTTTTCTTGTTTTAGACCCTCCTTTCTGTGCCATTTTTTTATTAAATTTCTTTTTATATTCTATATGTAAAACTTCTGGAATAATACCTTTTAACTCTTCTGGATGTAAATTGGCTTGACATTGAGAAAACCAACATTTTCCAAATCGTTCTGATCCAAATTCTTTATTCATAATCTCAACCGCACGTGATAAATCTTTCTGACAAATAAAAATACCATCATGATTTATTCCATTATATCTTTCATGATGAAAATGATATGTAGGATTATCTTCTTTACCTTCATCATCATCCCCAAATATAATACAATTATCCTCTTTGGGGTCTAACTTTGTTGGAAGTCTTCCATTAAATGGTATATTAGCATAATTTTTATTTTCATTTTTAGTATTATTATTTCTTTTATTCTCAGGAAATTCTTTTATATTTATATTCCATTTTTTGTCTTCTAAAATCTTTTTTATTTTTCTATTTCTATTATGTGGAGCATTAAATACTTCTTCAATTAATTCATCCATTACTTCATCATATGGGCGTTTATCAATATCCTCTTGTAATTCTAAAGCATATTCTCTTAATCTTCTAAATCTTGTGGCTTTCTCTTCTATCCCTCCTCCACCAAATCCTATACAATTCATATTATCAAAAAAAACATGATTATCACCTCTATTTAGCCTCTCTTGTATTTCTGGTTTTATATTTGCGATTACTTTGGATGGAGTGCTTGCTAATGATAATATATAATGTTTATGATTTTTTGTTGGTCTTCCACAAATAGTGCACCATTCGATTATTGGAGTATCTCCTTCAAATTTATAATACATATATATATTATATAATTTTATATGATAATGATGGTTTGTGTTTGCACAATTATGCGTCATATACATACATCCATCAGAACGTTCTATATATTCTAAACATATAGGACAACAAGACCAATCAAATGGTTTCTCAAAAAAGGTATCATATTTTTCAATATCACTGCGAGAAGAACCTTTCCATATATCCTCATTCACAGGATTTCCTAATAAAGCCAAAATTTTTTTATAGATTGCTGGATGTTTATGATAATTATTTTGAGCATGTTCTAAAGGGGTTTTATTTATTCCTTTTATTGTTTTATCGGCTCCATGCTCTAATAAATATTTAATAATTTTTACAGATTCTTCAGATTTAGCATGATAAATCGCATAAACTAAAGCAGTAACACCCTCATCTGATAAACCATTTATATCTGCTCCTTTTTCTATTAATTTTTCTACATAATATAAAATTTGTGTTTGTGCAGATGCTATTATTAAAGGAGTGCCACCTATGAATTTATAATTAACATCTGCTCCCTTTTCAAGAAAAAAATCAAATATTTCTTTCATATTTTGCTGTATTGATATGGTTAACATAGTTACCCCTGTAACATCTAGTACATCATCAATATCCAAACCAGCATCAATAAATATCTTATAAAATTCTATTGATCGTGTGTTTGAATATAATAAATAAAAATATGATACTCTTCCAAATCGATATTTAATATCTGCTCCTTTTTCTATTAAATATTTTGCTCCTTCTAATATATCATTATCCGCTCCTTCTAATATATCATTATCCGCTTTAATATTTAACCATATCCATAATATTGGACCGTAGTATTGACTGACGTAGTATTTAGTGAAAGAATTTGGATCTGCCCCTTTGTCTAGTGCTAATTTTAAAAGTTTTACATTATAATTTTTTCCTGATGCTTTAAATATTAATGGAATATTATTGTTAGTTTTTAAATTAGGATTTAAATTTGCTTTTAATAACTCTATTAATTTATTAATATTATTTTCTTTTATTTCGTCTAAAAGAGTTATTTGCTTAGATATAGTTAGTATTGATAGATCTTTATCTTTTAATATTTCTTGTAATTCCTCAATAGATTTATTCTTATATAAATTATCAAATACTTGTTTGTATAAATTTTCAGTAATTACTTTTGTTTCAATATCCGTTTTTTCTAATCCTTTTTCTTTTAAAAAATCTATCATTGTTTCTTTATTTAAAATAATTGCTAAATCAAGAGGATTTAGACCGTCTTCTATGACATGTAATTTTTTTGGTGCTAATTCAATAAGTTTTTTTAAATCGTCTAATGTTGCATCCGGATTTCTTATTAAATTAAAAATATTATTTTGCTTTGTAACTCTTAATCCGCCTTGAAACATCTAATATTAGATAATAATTAAATCACTTAGTCTGAATTTCTCATACGATCCGTCAGGCATATGACGTTTTATAATAAGTGGTAATTTACGCTGTTCTAACTCTAATTTAGCAATATCTTGAACATTTGTAATATATTCGGGTACAACAATATATGGCCTTGCTCCTTGAGCCAATTGATTTGTTCTCATGCCAAGAATTTTTGTTCGTTCGTAAATTGAAAGAAATGGTGCAGAACGATGATGTCTGTCACCTTCAACATCTGAAAGAGTTGTTTTTAATGAAAGATTAATTTGTTCATCTTCTTCATAATCTAATACACATTCTGGATGATATTTTAATAGATATTCAATTGGATTACTAAAAGCAGATTTTTCTTCAGCAACTTCAGCAACTTCTCCTTCAACTGTATCAAATTCTTCTAACTCTTCAATAATATCTTCTACATCCTCCGCATTTTCTGCACCAGAAGCAATATAATCATTATCCATTTTATCTACTAATATATAAATACACAATCCTTTAATTTTTTTATTTTTTTACAAAAACCAAAAAAAATTGGATATAAAGTAATTTTATTAAGTATATTAAGAAAATGGAATCTACTAAAGATCTTAAGATGTATGAATCATTTGATGAAATGAATTTGCCAGAAAATTTACTTCGTGGAATATATTCATATGGTTATGAAAGACCTTCTAATATTCAAAGTTTATCAATTATTCCTATTTCTAAAGGCAAAGATGTTCTTGCGCAAGCTTCAAGTGGTCTTGGAAAAACTGGTTCATTCTTAATAGGTTCAATGGCAAGAGTTGATATTTCTTTAAAAAAACCTCAGATTCTAATATTAGTTCCTACACAAGAACTCGCAAAACAAATTTATGATGTTGCTAAGAATATTGGCAGTTATTTACCTATTAATTGTTTATGTGCTATCGGAGGTAATTCTATTCGCGATGATATGAACAGTATTGATAATGGGGCACAATTAGTTGTAGGAACGCCAGGTCGTATATTTGATTTAATGAATCGTAATAAACTTACAACTGAGAATATTAAAAATCTTATTCTTGATGAAGCAGATCAAATGCTTGAAGATAGATTCTATAAACAAGTTATGTGTATTCTAGAAATAGGATTCCCACGTACAACCAAAGTTGCTTTATTTTCAGCAACTATGCCGAGTGAAGTTATTGAAGTAGCAAATAAGTTACTCCAAGATCCTATTAGTATTCTTATTCCTCCAGAGCAAGTATCACTTGAAGGTATTGAACAATATATTGTTGAAGAAAAAGATGAATATAAGTATGAAGTTCTATGTGATATTTATAAGCAATTAACTATTAATCAAGCATTAATCTATTGTAATACACGTAAACGTGCTGAATGGCTGGCAGAGAAACTAGCAGCGGATGGTTATCCTTTATTATGTATTCATGGTGAAATGGAGAATACTGAGCGTCGTCGTCGTATGGAAGATTTTCGTTCTGGAAAGGTCCGTGTACTAATTTCTACTGATTTACTTGCACGTGGAATTG
>TBL_comb47_HYPODRAFT_10006780_pt1 | contig 12273 bp, 12 predicted proteins | sample TroBogypolimnion_40_FD_10682 | JGI IMG/M metagenome (IMG submission 10682) | reverse complement strand
ACTTGTAGACCCCGTAGAAATCAATGGTTCGCTGATAGTGGAGGACGATGGTGCAGGTCCCGCCACCCTCCCCCCCACTCTTGGAGATGCGGATGGCGTTCTTGTCGGTCAGGGCCTCGATGATTCCCAACTCCTTGGCCTTCTGCCGGACCTCCCGGTCGATGACCTCGATGGGCCGCTTGCTGGCATCGGCGGCAGCGAAATCGCAGGCGTCGATGAGTTCGCTGTTGGAGATGTAGATGGGCAATGCCTTGTAGGCCGAGGCCCCAAGGGCACCTAGGACCAGCATCGAGACGATGCATCCGATCTTGCCTTCACCACGTTGATGCTGCATGGGTTCCTCCGCTTCACTTCAGGTCCGCCATCGCCTGTTTGGCCAAGGGTGCGACCAGGGGGCCCTCGGGACCGAGAAGGGTAGCCTGAGGATACTTCAGGGCCTGGCCGAATGCCTGCATGGCTTCGGACTGATAGCTGTTGCCCAGGTGGAGGAAGCAAAGCCCTGTGTGATAGTCGATGGTGCCCTGGCTGACTCCGCGGATGGCACTGAGCTTGGCATCCCGCAGGAGCTCGATGGCCTTGTCGTACCGCCGGAACTGCATGAGGACGATGGCCAGGTTGAGCTTGACCAGGTTGGCCTTGTCTCCCTTGGCGCCGACCAGTTCCAGGCGAAGCTGGGCGAGTTCCGCCGGGTAGCAGAGCCCCCCGGAGCCCAGGGGGACCTCCAGGGACTCCAGCTGGATCGGCAGGGTCGCCTTCCCGCCATCCTGCAGGATGGACACCGATTCTTTGGAGGCCCCGAGCAGGTTCTGGAGGTCCTGGGCCGAGGCCACGGGTTTCCCCTGGGCCTGGAGAATGGGTCGGCCGACCTGGAGGCCGGCCTTGATCGCGGATTCGGAAGCGGCAACCACCCAGGGGCCGGGTTCACCGGGGATGTCCAGGACCGAGAGGCCCAGACCCGGCTGCTGGATGGACGGCACCTCGTTCAGGCGCGCCACCAAGGAACCCAGCGGATCCTGTTCCAGGGGTTTCACCACGAGGCTTTCCTCTTCGCCGTCCAGGGTGGCTACGGTGATTTCCACACGGTGGGTGACCTTGTCCGGGACGGGTCGGGCCATCAGCACCAGTTCGGCTTCCCGAGTGGCCTTCAGGCGGGCCATGGCCGCGGCCGCAGCTTCACCCGCATGGGCAGACAGGAAGGTCACCTGCTGCAGACGGTCGCCCAGGGATTCGAGCTGGCCCTGGAATCGCGCGCGGCCGGTGAAGTCGCCCCCTTCGAGGCCCAGGAAAGCCAGGCGCGGTTTCGGACGCACCTCCAGGCTGAGGCTCTTGCCCTCCTCCACGGTGAGGCGTCGGGAGAAGGCTCCGAGGGGGAACCGCACGAGCAGGTCGTAAGGGCCAGAACAAACCGAGAGGTTGGCCACGGGCAAGGGGCCGCGACTTTGGCCGGAGAGAACAAGCTCGCCGCCGGGCCAGGGAGAACTCACGGACAGGGTGCCCTTGGAGGGGTCGAGGCGGATGGGCTCGAGGGTATGGTCCGCGGGGGGCGTTGCGAATTCGGGCCCCAACTCGAGCACCTTGGGGCGGAGGCAGGCGGCCCGCAGTTCGAGCCGGTGCTTTCCTGGAGAGAGCTGGGGAATGATGAAGGGCGCCGACAGCTCCTCGGGCCGCAGGCCCAGGGGCTGGGCCAGGGCGGCGGCCTCGGGTCCCGACTTCCCGGTGGCGAATCCCAGGCTCTGGCCATCCAGCAGGACCTCGACCTCGCTGGGCTGAACATAGAGGGTGATGGCCGAGGAGGTTCGGGTCAGGCTGAAATCCGCAGCCTTCACGTCACGGGGGCCCAGTTCCAGGAGGACCTCCGAAGTGGTGTGGCCGGGCCTGGAGTAGGTGAGCTTGTGGCTTCCGAAGGGAAGATACCTGTGCAACAGGGGAGAGCCGGGCTTGCCATCCACGAGCAGTCGGCCCCCCTCCGGCGAGTAGCTCAGCTTGACGAGGGCGTACTTCTCGCCCCTCAGGCGATCGTAGAGGGCCAGCAGACGCTGGGAGGTCAGGGCGCGATCGAGTTCGAAGTCAGGGTTCAGGTCCAGGAGCGCCTGGAAGCGCATCTGGGTGCGGGCCTTGTTCTGGGCGCTTCGGTCATCGAGGACGGCGAGCCAGTTGTAGCTTTCACAGAGAACCTGGACCCATTCGGGACCGAGCTTGGCGGCCCGCGGGGCGAGGGCGGCCACCACGCCGTCGAAGCGGGCTGTGGCGCCCTCCCGGTCCCCCTGCGTGGCCCAGAGGGCCTTGGCCTGGAGAAACGCATCGTTGAGGGCCGGGTCCTGGCCCCAGAGGGTGGCGCACATGAGCGGGATGAACAGCAGGTGTCGGAATCGCATGTCAGTTCAGTCGGAGGAGAAGGTCGTTGCGGCGGTCGCAGAGAATCACGCCGCCGGAACGGTCCAGGGCCAGGGAGGTGATGCTGCCGCTGATTCCAAGGCTCTTGAACGTGGCCTGCCGAAGGAGGGCGCCATCGGGGCCGAGGATCAACACCCCTTGGCCGAAATCAGAGCCTTCCACCAGGGCGGCCACCTGACCGGCCCCATCCGAGGCCAATGCAACCACCTTCCTGAAGGGACCCGGTAGATCCTGGCCGTAGGGCACGACGATGCGGGGCTGGCCCTCGGCATCCAGGTAGAGCAGTTTCCGGTCGGCATCCGAGGCGACGACCACGCCCCCGGTGGGAAGCGGGGCCAGGGCATTGACCGTGGGGGAAGCCAGGCTTCGGGATTCGCCACCGCGGTTGAACACGGTGATGGCCGGGGTCCGGGCATCCGCCACCCAAAGGTCGCCCCAGTGATCCAGGGCCGCCCCCGAGATGGCCCCAAGGGGCCCCAGGGGCTGCGGGGTGGTGGCGTCCTCCCGGAGCAGACCATTCTTCGAGAGCGCCCACACCGCACCGGCCGCATCGGTCAGCAGCACCTGCGTGCCCGGCGCCGGCGGGCCCTGTGGCACCAACTCGTCGCCATGGAGGCGAAACACCCGGTCCAGATCCTTCTGGAAGATCAGCAGGTCGCCATCGGGTGTGAAGGACAGGAGGGTGGGGGTCTTCAGCCACTTGGTCCGGCCCGAGGGCCAGGGCCCCTCATTCCTGAGGAGAGGCTTCTGAAGCCGCTGCTTCACGCGGAGCGCCATGCGCCAGGCTGCTTCCTTGGCCTCTGGCGCCTGGGGGAACTCGGTCCGGAGACGCTGAAGCATCCGGAGGCAGCCCGGCAGGTCCTGCATGAGGTCGAGGGTCTCGGCGGCCTCGAGCATGGCGCGGGGCGCCACGGCGGAGCCGGAATGGAGGCGGAAGGCATCGATGAACTGCTGGAGTGCACGGCTCCATTGGCCCTGGTCCCGCCAGGCCTGTCCGAGATGGAGGCACGCTTCGGCGCAGGCAGGGTCACCGGGGAAGAGGTCGATGACGCGATCGAACTCCGCCATGGCGTCCTTCAGTTCGGCGGGGCGGCGGGCCAGCCCCTTCAGGAGGACGCCCCGCAGGAGCAGTCCCTCGGCGGCCTCCGGCGACTTGATGTAGTCGGTCCGCAGGCGCTCCAGGTAGGGCATGGCGGCGTCGGGCTTGTGCTCGATCTCCAGCTGGTAATGGGCGATCCTGAGCAGGACCATGGACGCATAGGCGCTTTGGGGGGTGGTCTGGAGCAGTTGCTCCCAGGTATCCAGGGCTTCCTTGTAGGCCTTGGCCGCGTAGGCCCGCTCGCCACTTCGGTACAGGCGCTCGGCCAGACCGCCGTCGGGCGGCTGCGTCTGGGCCAGGGCCGGCAGGACGCACAGGAGTGCGGCCGGGGGACGGAGCCAGGGAGACAGGACAAGCATGGAGGCCTCGGATCAGGAAAGCATACCCGCCGTGGGACCGGGTCAGGGTTCCAGCGCCTTCAGGAGAGCTTCGGGGGCGAAGGGTTTGTAGAGGGTACCCAGGAGCCAGGGTTCGCCCGGACTGGTGTCGCGGGCCGCCGTGGCCAGGAGAATCTGGCGGCACCGCCGCGTTTCAACCTGCAGTTTCAACCATGGCCTGAGATCGCCCATGCTGTCGGTCTGTTCAGAAATGAGCAGGTCCACGGGATGCTCGGACAGCATGGGGCCCGCTTCTGTTCTGCTGGCGGCCTCGCGGACTTCCCACCCCTGGGAGAGGACCGCCAGCAGCCGCTTGCGGAAGAAGGCGCTGGGTTCAAGGAGCAGGATCGTGTGGATGGGCGGCCGGCGGCCGATATCGGCTTCGTCCAGGCCCAGCGAGAAGAGGGCCTCCTTCGCGGCGCTCCGCAGGCCCAGACCGGTGGCCCGGTTGAAGACATCCTTCAGCGGTTCCACCAGACTCGCCTGGCGGGTGAGGCCGCCAACCTCGCACAACCGGGCCAGTTCCCTCCAGTCCTGGTCCTTGCGCTCGAGTTCCCCGAGCAGAAATTCCGCGATTTCCACGGCCAGCTCAGCGCGGAGGATGAACTCGGGGTCCTGAAGGGATTCCCGCAGCGCCAGGAGGGCGGGTGCACGGCCTGGACCCTGCGGGGGGACCTCCTTCAGCTGGGCCCGGATCTTCTCTTCGCGGCTCGCGATGTGGCCGAGGCTGGTGCTGCGCCGCCCCAGTTCCTTGACCACCGCCGCGACCCGATCGTTGGTGTCCCGATCCCAGTCGCCCTTGGTGCGGAGGTCGAAGAGGAAGTCGGAAAACGCGTCCTTCAGTCGGGCGTAGAGGGCCTGGTCGAAGCAGTACAGGTTCTGGGTCGCGAGGATCGCACGGAGGCGCTGCCCTTCTCCCTCGCGGTCATCACAGCAGCGCCCGATGAGTTGCTCCAGGGCCGGGAGGATCTCCTGGGGCAGGGGTCGCTCGAAGCCCGGAAAGGTGGCCAGCAGCCCCTCGAGCGCCCTGATGAGCACGAGGGGCAATTTGAGGTGCGCGGACTTGGCGAGCAGGCCCAGCCCCGCCTCGGGAGTGGCGAGTTCCGCCAGGGCCTCCACCAGGGCTTCCTGAAGCCGGGCCGGCTTGCCGTCGTGCAGGAGATCGAGCAGCACGGCGCTGGCCGAGGGACTGCGGATGGCCCCCAGGGCTTCCACCGCCTCCAGCAGCAGGTCATCCCTGACATCGCTCTTGAGGAAGGCCACCAGGGGTTCGGCCGCAGCCTTGGTCCCGTTGACGGCAAAGATGCGAAGGGCCATGCGGACCTGGTCGGGCTTGCCGGACCGGAAGCGCTCCATGACCGCCGGGAAACTGGAGGGCAGTTTCCCGAAATGATGAATGGCCCGCTGACCGACTTCGACGATGGCATCCTGCATGGCCCGGAGGAAGAAGGGCACCAGCGCATCCTCCTCGCGGGCCCCCAGCACGTCCAGGCAGGCCGACCGGCGCTTGGGATCCGACACCGCGAGGATCAGGTCCAGGGAGGCCTCGTCGGTCGCAGGCACCAGGCGGCAGAACGCGTAATCCAGCCCTTCACTGCGGGCGAACCCCCCAAAGGCCCTCAGAAGGACCGGGACCACCGCGGCCGGGGCGAGGGGACCCTCGGTGACCTGGCGCACGAGGCATTCGCAGACCTGATCCAGGATGGCGCCCAGGACGGCCTGCTGTTTGGCGGTGGAATGCTGGGTTTCGGTCACCATCGCGCTGAATCGGGCGACCTTCCCTTCCACCAGGAGGACCAGGGCTTCGGTGAGGAACCGCTCATAGGGGCCGCTCGAATGTTCTCGGAGCATTTCCACATGGGGGAGGGGGTTGCCGCCTTCCTCCGCCGCGAAGGCCCGCTGCATGTCCCGCACGGTCTGCTCGTGGAGGCCTCCCATGCGCTCTGCCAGGATCCTCGCCAGGTCGCTCTTGGCGGAGGTTCGCGCGCCAGTCTGCAATCGGTGGGTCAGGTCATCGAGGGATTCGAGGTCCTCCAGGGTCTGAACGGTCTCCTGGAACAGTCCAAGGAGCAGGGGTCCCGGGGCGTCACCGGGCAGCTCGGCCACGGCCCGAAGCAACAGTCTTGTTACGAGAGGATCGGCGCCGGCCAGGGCCTCCCAGAGCATGGGGAGGTCCTCGGGCGTGGCCAGCATGGCCAGACCCCGGGCGCCCTGGTGCGCCAACCGGGCGTTGGCCTCGCCTTCCAGGAGGCGGCCCAGGTAGAACGACAGGGACTGCTGCGAGTCGGTGGCGCCCAATTCCCGACGCAGGATCAGCTGCCGGTCAGGGTCCGTCCGCAGGACGGACAGCCGCTGGAGCGCCTCCAGGGCCGATCGGATCTCAAGGCGCCCCAGGGCGAGACAGCCTTCATCGAACACACCGAGATCCGCTTCCTGCTGGAGGGCCTGGAACAGCCATGGCACCCATTCCGGCCAATCAAATTTCGAGGTGAGCCCCAGAATGAGGCGTTTCTGTGCAAGGGAAGTGGAGGGTTTGACCAATCGGGCCCCGAGCTCGGGCAGGGCCATCTGGCGCAGCTGTTGAAGCAGTTGATAAAGCCGGATTTGGGAGGCGGCATCCGCGTCCGAGTGGTTCCCGAGCCACGCACGAAGTTCGTCCAGGGGGGTCATGGGTATGTGTCGAAGGGGCGCGGCCATCCTGTTCCCATCGGCCGGTCTTCTCCCAGGGTCAAGAACCACGCTTTTCGCCGAAAGTGATAGCGTCTTGCCATGCGCGCCCTGGCTCCATACCTCCTGGCCCTCGCCCTCCAGGCCCAGGCTCCGGCCTTCCTGGATCAGCTGCCTCCGGCGGCCCGGGCGGAAGCCCAGGACATCATCACTCGGGCGGACTTCATGTTCGAGACCCAGACTCAGCCCAAACACGTCCGTCTCGCCACCATGGAGAAACTGTTCGATCATCCGGTCCTGGGGGCCGCCATGTGGCGTTACTGCCGGTTCGTTCCCGCCTTCTACGCCTTCCTCCATCCGGATGGTGCCTGGAGCATCGACGATACCCGAGGCCTGCGCGGGACCCTGCGCCTGATCTATCGGCGTCCGGGACACCGGGTGTACCTGGTGGAAGGCCGGGCCGAGCGGGGACGCTTGAAGACGCCCTTTCCCGTGGGCGCGAGGATGCTCACCTCCTATCGCTACTGGGAAGGCAAGAACGGCTTTGAAAGCCGCCTTCAGACCTGGACGGCCCTGGATTCCGCCCTCCTGGGTGTGCTGGCGCGCCCCTTTCGCGGTTACATCAAGGGTCGCCAGGACGAATTCATCGCCTACATCAATGGGAATGTCGCCACCTTCGGCGAATTCGCGGAGCTGAACCCCCGCGATTTCCAGGGTCCGCTCAGGCGGGACGGAGACCCCATGGCCCTGAGGGAGTTCGAAGCCCTCTTTCCGGGACAGTGATGGGCTATCCGTTTGCAGCCTCCCTCCGGGCCCTGGTCCGGCCCGGCGCGGCCTTCGACTCGCCACCACCCACCCTGGGCCGAGCGGTCCGGGACATGGCCATGGTGTGGCTGCCCCTGGCACTGGCGAACACGGCCTGGACCCTTTGGCGGGCACTGGGCACCTACGACCTGCTGAGGAGGGGGGGCAGCCCCTTTGGCCTCCTGGATCGCCTTGGCATGGATCCGGCAGAGGTCCGCGACCTGATCGCGATGCTGCCCGCCCCCCCGGGTTTTGGCCGGGTCTGGCCATGGCTGCTGCTGGTGGTGCCGCTGGGGGTGTTCGGGACCTGGCTCCACCATGCCTTCTGGGACCACCTGGGCCTCTGGCTGCTGGGGGGCCTCAAGGCGCGAAGGGGATTCCGGACGAGCCTCCTGGCCGAGGCGGAGGCCCTGCGCATCGCCGCGGTGGGGACCCTGCTGGGGTTCCTGGGCTATGTTCCGGTCCTGGGGGGTGTGCTGGCCCTGCCCCTGCTGGTACTGGATGGCTATCTATGGCTCTTCCGCGGGTTCGCCCTGGCTGCCCGCCATGGCTGCGCGCCCTGGCGGGGCCTCGCAGCCACCGCGGTGCACGCGGTGCTGCTCGGATGCTTCGTCCTGGCACTGGTCACCCTGATGCTCCTCATGGTCCGGATGGCGGCATGAGGCGGATCCCCTGGTTCGCCCTGGCCGCCCTGGGGGCTGGATTCGCCGCCTGGCTGGCCGCCATCCTCGAACCGGTGGCGGGCCTGCTCCCCCAGTGCGCCTTCAAGCACCTGACGGGTCTGGCCTGTCCCACCTGCGGGATGACCCGCTGCCTGGAGGCCCTGGGCCGTTGGGACTGGCCGGCGGCTTTCCACTGGCACCCGGCCGTGGCGGCCTGCGCAGCCCTCCTTCCGGCCCTGGCGCTCTGGGACCTCCGCCGGGCCTGGCGAGGCGATCGCTACCCCCGACTGCCCGACGCACCGGCCGCCCGGGTGGTCCTCTGGCTGATCCTGCTCGGAGTCTGGGTCCTGCAGGCGGCGCGGGGGATCTAGGCGCCTGTCCAAGCCTCAGTCGGCCCTCGAATCTTGAACAGGCTCCCAGGGTCCGGTATGCATCAGGTCGCCCTTCGGTCATGCTTTGGACACGCATCTCCGGAGTCCCGCCATGTTCCAGCAAATCCTGGATCAGCTCATCGAACGAGTGCCCGAGGCACTGGCCGCGAGCTTCAACGACCGGGACGGCGATCCCATCTGCACCCGCACCATCCAGGTGTCCAACGAGGGCCTCCAGCTGCTGGGCGCCTACCAGCACGTGGTGAAGCGCCATCTCGGACAGGCCGTGGAGGAGTTCGACCGGGGAGAGATCAAGCAGGTGGCCTTTGCGACCGATGTGCACTGGATCCTGATGATGGGAGCCAAGGAGCAGTGCACCCTGGTGCTGGTGATGCAGCGGGAAGGCCTGCTGGGCCGGGCCCGTTTCCACATGGAGCGGACCATCGAAGCCTTGAACGACGAACTGTAGGGAGCTCCTGATGGAACGGTTCATCGGCCTGGCCGGCATCGTGGCCTTCGTGGCCTTGGCCTACCTGCTTTCGCACAAGCGGAGCGCCATCCACTGGAAGACCATCGCCTGGGGCCTGGGCCTGCAGTGGATCTTCGCCCTCGTCGTGCTGAAGGGAACGGCCATCTCGGGAGCCCTGTCCTTCCTCCCCTTTCCGAAGGGGGGCGGGTGGGTGGTTCTCGCCCTGATGTTCGCGCCCATCCTGCTCAAACAGGCTGCCTCCATTGATAACAAGGCCTTCAACTGGGCCGTCTTCGGGATTGTCGTCGTAGGCCTCCTGAGGGGTGACCTGGTCGGTTCCTCCTTTGACCAGATGCGGATCGTCGTCGAGCACCTCATGGCCTATGCGCACGAGGGCGCCAGCTTTGTCTTCGGCCCCCTCTCTGACGGCTCCGGAGGGCCGGTGGGCATGGTGTTTGCCTTTGCGGTGCTGCCCACCATCATCTTCGTGGCTTCGATCTTCGCGGTGCTCTACTACGTGGGGGTCATGCCCTGGGTGGTCCGGGCCGCGGCCAGGGCCATGGGCCGGTTCCTGAAGGTCTCCGGCGCCGAGAGCGTCTCGGTGGCCGCCAGCATCCTCATGGGCCAGACCGAGGCTCCGCTCACCATCCGGCCCTTCCTGGCCGCCATGACCCGCAGCGAGCTCATGGTGATCATGACCGCCGGCATGGCGCACGTCTCCGGGAGCATCATGGTGGCCTACGTCCAGGTTGCCCATGTGGACATCGTGCACCTGCTCACGGCCGTAATCATGACGGCTCCGGGCGCGGTGATGATGGCGAAGATGCTGGAGCCCGAGACGGAAACCCCCGCGACCGCAGGCGGGATCAAGGTGGACATCCCCAACCATGATGCAAATGTGCTCGACGCGGCGGCCCGGGGAGCCTTCGAAGGGGGGCAACTGGCCTTCAACGTGGCGGTCATGCTCATCGCCTTCATCGCGCTGATTTATCTGATCAACGGGGTGATGAAGGCCCTCCATCCCGGATTCAGCCTGGAATTGATCCTCGGCTGGATCTTCAAGCTTCCGGCCTTCCTCATGGGCGTTCCCTGGGCGGAGGCGGGCCAGGTGGGAGGACTGCTGGGCAAGCGCATGGTGGTGAACGAGTTCGTGGCCTTCCTGGACCTGGGGCGGATGACGGCCCTTTCCTCCAAGGCCAAGCTCATCGCCACCTTCGCCCTGTGCGGCTTCGCCAATTTCAGCAGCATTGCCATCCAGGTGGGCGGCATCGGCGCCCTGGTGCCCGAGCGGCGCGGCGACCTGGCCCGGCTGGGCTTCAGGGCCATGCTGGCCGGCACGCTGGCGAATTTCCTCAGCGCCTGCATTGCAGGTGTTCTCACCCAGTAGGAAAATAAACTTGTCATTACAATCTCCAGTCCCGGGGGCCCGCCGCCGATAAGCGGATTCATGGAGGCCCTCATGGCTAGGTACCGCTTTGCATGTCTGACGCTCGCCCTCGCCGCGGGGACCCTCGTGGCCGGGGACTATGATGCGCTCATGGGGGCGGTGAAAAAGTCATGGCCGCACTGCAAGACCCTGGCGGTGGTCTGTGATTCCAACGGGAGCAGGGCCGCCCTGAGCGCGCTCACGGGCGCCGCCGGCGGCATGAATCTGATGGTCGTGGATGTCAAGGGTCCCCAGGACATGGGCAAGGCCGTTGGCACCCTGTCCGGGCGGAGGCCCGACGCCATGATCCTCCTGGCGGGTGATCATGTGGCCGGGGACGGATCCTCGGCCGCCACCTTCCTGATCCAGCGCATGGCCGCCATCAAGGTTCCGACGGCCGCCACCACGGAGGCGGGGATCAAGCAGGGCGCGGCCCTGGGGATCGGGCCTGGCACCGGGGGCAAACTCATGTCCAACGCCAAGGTGGCCGCGGTGGCCGGGGTGGCGGTGCCCGTGGGTGCCGTCACGCTCTGACACCCTCGGTCCTCGACCTCAGGGTCAGTGGATGATTTCCAGGTCCGGCCGGCCCTCGTGGGGCGGCTCGATCCCGCGCCAGCCCCACCTCCAGGCGAGATTCATGGCCAGGGCCAGGGCCACATAGAGGGCGCAGAACCCCACCAGGAAGGTCTGCTGGAAGAGGATCAACAGGGCAAAGAACACCACGATCATGAGGCTGGTGACCATGGCGGTGCGCGGGTTGGTGGCGCGCTTCTTGAAGCTCGGGAACCGGAGGGTCGAGACCATGAGCAGTCCGACGAGGAACAATTCGGCGGCAAACCCATAGGCCTGGACGGCGGTGCTGGGTGGGGTCGGGTGCCATATGATCACGGATGCCACGCAGGCGGCCCCGGCCGGGATGGGGAGGCCCATGAAAAAGCGGGAGTCCACGGAGCCGACCTGCACATTGAACCGGGCCAGGCGTAGGGCGCCACAGGCGATGAAAACAAAGCAGGCGGCCCAGCCTGCGGCCCTCAGGTGAGAATCATGGATGCCCAATTGGAAGAAGCCGTAGCGGTAGGCCAGGATGGCCGGGGCCATCCCGAAGCTGACCACGTCGGCCAGGCTGTCCAAGCTGCACGCCGAATTCCGTGGCCGTGTTGGTGGCCCTGGCCACGCGGCCGTCCAGTCCGTCGAAGACGCCCGCCAGCACGAGAAGCCCGGCCGCCCACAGGAAATAATGCTCAGGTGTGGCCCCGGCGGCGTTGATGGACATGACCACGCTGGAGAAGCCGCAGAACACCGAGGCCATGGTGATGCTGGAGGGCAGGACGAACATGGAGCGGCGCACCACGCGCTTCCGCCGGGCGCGGCGTTCTTCGGGACTCAGACGGGGTCGCATGGCGACAGTTTCTCATATCCCGGGCACCTGGGGGTGGCCCCGTGCCAGGGGGTATTCTGGCGGAGGCGGGAGGCCTCGATTCCCGGGTTCAGTTTCGACGAGGAAGGATGGCGATGAAGCAGATGGTGGTGATCGGCGGCGGACATGCCGGAATCGTCCCGACTCCGCGCTACGGCGAAGCGGAGCGCGGGAGCGGGGGACTGGATGTCCCCCGCGATAGGAGGGAGGCCTCGATTCCCAGGGTCAGGGCGGACGAGGAAGGATGGCGATGAAGCAGGTGGTGGTGATCGGCGGCGGACATGCCGGAATCGTCCCGACTCCGCGCTGCGGCGAAGCGGAGCGCGGGAGCGAGGGACTGGATGTCCCCCGCGATAGGAGGGAGGCCTCGATTCCCGGGTTCAGTTTCGACGAGGAAGGATGGCGATGAAGCAGGTGGTTGTGATCGGCGGCGGACATGCCGGAATCGTCCCGACTCCGCGGTGCGGCGAAGCGGAGCGCGGGAGCGGGGGACTGGATGTCCCCCGCGATAGGAGGGAGGCCTCGATTCCCAGGGTCAGGGCGGACGAGGAAGGATGGCGATGAAGCAGGTGGTGGTGATCGGCGGC